>Ga0315900_10008596_pt1 | contig 13111 bp, 11 predicted proteins | sample LakEriMetagenome_FD_203521 | JGI IMG/M metagenome (GOLD analysis project Ga0315900, IMG submission 203521) | Freshwater fungal communities from buoy surface, Lake Erie, Ohio, United States - Buoy 12 MA114 | ecosystem: Environmental > Aquatic > Freshwater > Lake > Lake biofilm | place: USA: Lake...
TTATTCATATAGGAGATGATAGAACGCTTCATTCAAATGCAGAAGCTTTGAGGGAAGAATTGGACGAGGACGTTAACACAATTTGGCTTGATATTTCTCAGATTTATTTATATGATTTTGGAGAAATTATCCCTTTCATAATTTGTATTGTTAGTGATTGTAAAGTGGAATGGCAAAACGAAGTAAATCTTCTAAAATCCAAATTTCCACATTTTGTTATTGGAATTTATTCCAATGAAATATCGAGTATTCAAGCTTATGCTACAGGTTGTCAGTTTGTTTTAAATCCAGACGACAAATTAGGAAGTCAGTTTCTTTGGCAAATTGTTACCTCCAAACATTTGAATTACGAAAATCAAATATTAGAAAATCAAAGACTTGAAAAATCATTGGCAGAAATTCAATCAAAAAATAAAGAACTTGAAAAAATTAATTTTGAGTTAGATAGATTTGTCTATTCTGCGTCTCATGATTTACGCTCTCCACTAACTTCTATTTTAGGATTATTATATTTATTGCGAAACCAACTAATTGATGCAGAGCTCATTAAATATACAAATTTAATGGAAGAAAGTATACTTAAACTTGATAATACCATTAAAGATATTGTTACTTATTCAAGAAATAATAGAACAGATGTAATTAGAGAAAAAGTAAAAGTCAAGTCTTTAATTAAAGATTTGGTAGACAATTTAAGATACCTTGAGCCTAATGATACTTCTTTAGATGAAGCGATTATTTTCAAAGGGATTAATGTTATTAACGTTGATAAAAGCAGACTTCAAACGGTGCTTAACAATTTAATTTCTAACAGTATACGTTATAGACAAACTTCAAAACAATTAAAAATTCAAGTTAAAACAGAAATTGCAGACAACAAGGTAATTTTATCTGTAGAAGACAATGGAATTGGAATTAAAGAGCAGCATATTGATAGGATTTTTGACATGTTTTATAGAACAAATGATAGTAGCACAGGCTCTGGACTTGGATTGTACATTGTAAGAGAGACCATTAGTAAATTAGGAGGAAGTATTCAGGTTAGTTCAATAGTCAATGAGGGTACTACTTTTACTGTTTCTTTCCCACTATCTAATTAAACGATGAAACCTCAATTCGGAGAAATAATTTTAATAGAAGATAGTGAGATTGATATTTATATTAATACAAGAGTAATTGAATTAATGGGAATTACAAGTCAAATTACTACTCTTCCATCTGGCGAAGCTGCGCTGGAATACCTTAGCAATCCTCAAAAAATATTAAATAATTCTTGTCTTATCTTTTTAGATATTAGAATGCCTAAAATGGATGGTTTTGAATTTCTTGAAATTTTTCAGGCATTGCCAGAGAAAATCAAACAAAAAATTAAAATTGTAATGCTGTCATCAACAATTGATAATAGAGATTTAGAAAAAGCAAATGCGAATCCTTTCGTTTTAGCTTTTATTCCTAAACCATTAACTCAAGATAAAATCTCGAATTTAAAATTGAATTAAAAAAAGAAAGGCGGCAATATTCAATTATTGCCGCCTTTTTTTTAATTAATTCCTAATTATTTCTCTACTGTAATTACAAGGTACTTAGAAGATTTCCAGAAGGACTCAGCGTTAGTAATAGTTAAACTTTTCGCTTTCTTTTTACCATCCATTTCAATCTTGTAAGATGAAGTAGGGTGAGTTGTAATAACCTTTGCAGACTTTGCATTAATTGGAATAGTTGTTACCTTAGAAACATCTACTTGTGTAAAGTAATCTTGATTGAAATCAGACTTCATGATTTTTTTCTTTCCTAAACCTAAGAATCCACCTTCTTTATTTACAACTTTGTTATCTCTCAATTCCTTGTAAGTACCAACAGCATAAAATGCAGTATTCATTTTAATCACCTGTTGTTCTATTACTTGTGTCTTGCTCGCACTCTCCGACCGCAAATTAGAAACACTTGTATTGAGCTCAGTAATTTGAATATTCTGAGCTGCCAATTGTTCTTTTAAAGAGCCTATTTCCTTGTCTTTTTCAGCCATTTGCTCAGTCATTCTTTCAATAGTTTTTTCAAACTGCGATATTTTAATATTCGACTTCTTTAATTTTGATTGAAGATTGATAAGCTTTTGCTTATTTTCTTCCATTATCTCATTAATATCATTAATATCTTGATTAATTCTGTCTTTAGCAGATCCTTGTAATTCAGCTCCACTAGAGGCAGACGACTTGATTGAGCCTTCTTTTTGTTTTACCTCTCTCAAATTATCTTCAATTTCGTTGAGAGATTCCATAAACGAATTGATTGTGGAATCTTTTGAAGCAGCTTCTTTTGCTATTGCTTCTTTTTCCGCTTTTAATCTCTCTAGTTCGGGATTAGGCTCGTTACCATCTTGGCAACCGCCAAAAATTAAAGCAATGCTTAACATTGTTGTATACAACGCACTTTTCATAGGCTATTTTTTTGTGTTTTTAATTTAGACCGCAAAGTTAAAGCGTTTAAAAAGTAATAAATGCCTTTTATTAGGTCAACCTTACAGAAAGAATTAACTACTCAACCTATTACAAACATTGAGATTGTTGATAATTTTATACATAAAGTGGCATTTGTATAATATCAAAAAATTAAATATTACCTCAATTTTATTATTGTTCCCTGGACAGGTTTTTCGGTCTTTTTCAGCCCATTTAAACTATAAATTCTATCCAATTTAATTGCAAATTTCTGTGAAACATCTTTTAAAGTTTCATTTGTCTCTAAACGATAATTTGCTTGCATTGCTTTTCGCCTTTTGGGTTGTATGTAAACTATTTCGCCCTCCTTAAATTCATGATTGTCCTCTAAATTATTGTACTTCTTTATTTGCCAATTCATCAAATCCATTTCTTGAGTCAATTTCGTGTAAGTGTCACCTTTTTTTGCAACTATATATTTTACGTTATTATTGAGAGCTATTGCGCGTTGATTATTTCTTGAAATCTCAAAATCAGAAAATTCACTCTTATCTGATTTTTGCCTTTTATTTTTCGGCGTATTATCAGTCGCCTTTAATTTAATGTCAACAACTGCATTTTTCTTATCGTAAATGTAAAGCTCATTTTCTTCAATAGTTTTAATAAGTAGTTGAGCATATTGAGGATTTGTAGCATATCCAGCTGCTTTAAGACCTACAGCCCAGCCTTTATAATCGTCTTTTTTTAACTCAAAAAGAGAAGCATATCGAGCACTGTTTTTTAAAAATGTAGAATGATCTTCGTATGAAAGTAACACGTTTTTGTATTTCCTAAAACACTCGTTCTTTTCATCATCATCTTGATAAAAAGTATCGCCAGTCCATTCCTTTTTACACTTTATCCCGAAATGATTATTAGCCTGCTTTGCTAAAATACTATTACCTGCAGAAGATTCCAGGATGCCCTGACCCAATTTGATTGAAGCTGGAATTCCATATTTTTCCATCTCAATAATAGCAATATCCTTGTACATTTTTACATAGTCGCTAGGAGTGTTTTTCGGCTGAGAATAAACAATTCCATAAAAAAATATTAATAATAATGTTATCACTTTTACCATAAAACAAAGAAAAACACATTAACCTTATTAGCTGCATATTTAAGAATTCACTTTTTAACGTAATTACACACATTCATTTTTATACCTTTGCAGCCCGAAAAAATGTTTATTTATGAAATTATCTCAGTTTAAGTTCAAGTTACCTCCAGAACTTATTGCAGAGCGTCCAGCTGACAATCGCGATGAATCAAGATTAATGGTGCTTGACCGTAAAAACAAAACCATTGAACATAAAATGTTTCGCGACATTATGGATTATGTAGATGACGGAGATACGTTTATAATAAACAACACCAAGGTTTTCCCTGCTCGTATGTATGGAAATAAGGAAAAAACAGGTGCTAAAATCGAAGTTTTCTTGTTGCGTGAATTGAATGCCGAAAGCAGACTTTGGGATGTATTGGTTGATCCAGCAAGAAAAATAAGAATTGGGAATAAATTATATTTTGGAGATGATGATTCTCTGGTAGCAGAAGTAATCGATAATACAACTTCTCGCGGAAGGACCTTACGATTCCTTTTTGACGGTCCGCATGATGAATTTAAAAAAGTATTGTATTCCTTAGGTGAAACTCCAATTCCTAAATATATTAATCGCAAACCTGACGAAGAGGATACAGAGCGTTTTCAAACAGTTTATGCAAGACACGAAGGTGCCGTTGCCGCACCTACTGCAGGTTTACATTTTAGCAGGGAATTAATGAAACGACTAGAGCTGAAGGGAATCAACTTCGCAGAGGTAACTTTGCATGTTGGCCTAGGTAGCTTCAGAAATGTAGAAGTGGAAGACCTCAGTAAACATAAAATGGATAGCGAGGAAATGTATATTGATGAAGAGGCCACTAGAATTGTAAACAAAGCAAAATCAGAGCGTAAAAAAATCATTGCGGTAGGAACAACAACCATGAGAGCAATAGAAAGCTCTGTTTCTACGGAAGGTTTTTTAAAGGAATACTCAGGCTGGACCAATAAATTTATTTACCCTCCTTACGACTTTAGGGTTGCAAATGGATTAGTAACTAATTTTCATATGCCAATGAGCACCCTTCTAATCATGGTTTCTGCATTTGCAGGTCATGATTTTTTAATGGAAGCTTATAAAGAAGCCGTGAAAGAAAAATATCGCTTTTTCACTTATGGTGATGCGATGTTAATTATCTAAATGCACAAAACCAATGTTATAATTGTTGCGGGAGGCAGCGGTAGTAGAATGGGGGCTGAAATTCCCAAGCAATTTCTACAATTTGCTGGAAAACCGATTTTACTGCATACCATTGAAAAGTTTTACAACACCAATCCTGCCTACAACATAATTCTTGTTTTGCCAGAGTCTCATTTTAGTTTCTGGCAGGAAATTGTAATCCGATTTAATTGCACAATTCCTCACCAATTAGTAAAAGGTGGAGATACTCGTTTCCATTCAGTAAAAAACGGATTAGAATTAGTTGTAGAAGGTCTTGTTGCTGTGCATGATGGGGTAAGACCGCTAGTTAGCCGTCAAACAATTGAAAACACATTGGCCGCAGCGGCAATTCACGGTGCTGCAATTCCCGTAATTGAAAGTACAGATTCTGTGAGGATCTTATCAAATCTTGGCTCTGCATCATTAGATAGGTCATTGCTTAGAAATGTTCAAACGCCCCAATGTTTCGAAGCGCATATCTTGAAAAAAGCAATGCTACAAGATTTCAACCCTTCATTTACTGATTGTGCCAGTGTTGTAGAAAAATCAGGCTTTCCCGTTTTCTTAAGTGAAGGCAATATCGAAAACATTAAAATTACAACTCCTATCGATTTAAAATTTGCTGATTTGATTGGAATTCAATTTTCATAAGTAGCAAATGACTTTTGTCAATATTCTAATTTGATTAAGTATCTTATTTGTTTATAATGTTTGAAATGATTCCCTTTGCCTTATGAATGTTTTAATAATTGGAGCAGGAGGCAGAGAACATGCTATAGCATGGAAAATCAGCCAAAGTAGACTTCTCGATTCTCTATTTATTGTGCCGGGTAACGCCGGAACAGAAGATTTTGGGGTAAATGTTAATATAAAAACTACTGATTTTGAAGAAATTGCAAAACTTGTAGAGGCTGAAAATATCTCAATGGTAATTATAGGACCAGAGGACCCCTTGGTAACTGGTATTGTAGATTTTTTTTATAGTAGAAAGTCTCTTCAGCATGTTGCTTTAATAGGGCCTTCAAAACTTGCTGCTCAGCTCGAAGGAAGCAAAGATTTTTCTAAAGCATTTATGGAAAGGCATAAAATACCTACTGCACGGTATAAAAGCTTTACTAAAGATAAACTTAAACAATCGTTCGAATTCCTGAAGTCTTTAGAAGCACCTTATGTTATTAAGGCCTCTGGATTAGCTGCAGGAAAAGGAGTAATCATTGAAAATGACATTGAAAACGCAAAATCTGCCGTTGAAGAAATGTTTTCGGGTAAGTTTGGTAACGCAGGTGATACAATTGTTATTGAAGAATTTTTAAATGGAATAGAGTGCTCGGTTTTTGCACTTTGTGATGGAAAAGACTTTCTGCTGCTACCAGAAGCGAAAGACTACAAGCGTATTGGAGAAAAAGATACTGGCCTGAATACTGGCGGAATGGGTGCAGTTTCTCCCGTTCCTTTTTTTAATGAAACTTTGAAGAATAAAGTTATAGACCAAATTATTACCCCAACACTTGAAGGCTTAAATGAAGAAGGCATTCCTTATGTTGGTTTTTTATTTATTGGGCTGATGATTGTAAATCAGGAACCTTTTGTAATTGAATACAATTGCAGGTTAGGAGACCCTGAAACTGAAGTTGTAATTCCACGAATACAAAATGACTTACTCGAACTGTTTAATCATGTTGCACAAGGCTCCATAAAAAGCCAAAAAATTAGTATCAATCCGCAAACTGCATTAACAGTTATGTGCGTCTCGGGAGGGTATCCGGAACAATTCGAGAAAAACAAAAAAATTGAAGGGCTCGATGTGCTCAAAAAAGAACTCCTTTTTCATGCAGGCACACATTATGAAAATGGCAATGTTTTTACATCTGGAGGAAGAGTCTTAGCTTTTACTTCTATAAGCGATTCTATTGAAGCTTGCAGAAAAAATTCGTATAACGCTATATCCAAAATTTGTTACGAAGGAATTTATTTTAGGAAAGACATTGGTGAAGACCTTCTCGCTTATAAACCAAAAAGTTAATAGATGGAAATAGAAAAAGAAATTCAAGAAAAACTGCAACTGCTTAAAGAAAAATATGCTGTAATGGGGCAAGATTTAAGCTCCTATTTAGACGGACTACTTCATGCAGATTATTTAACTTATTGGGATTACGTTCACCTAGACACCTTGTTAAGTTTACAAACTCCGCGAACACCTTTTCCTGATGAAACTATCTTTATTATTTACCATCAAATAACTGAGCTATATTTTAAACTCTGCTTACATGAGTTTGAGCAAATAGCTTCACATCCTGCACTTACAGCGGTATTTATGAATGAAAGAGTGAGCAGAATTAATAGATATTTCGAAAACCTTACCCATTCTTTCTTAATTATGATTGACGGTATGGATAGAAACCAATTCTTGCAATATAGAATGTCGCTTTTGCCTGCAAGCGGTTTTCAAAGTGCACAGTACAGAATGATTGAAATATATGCTACAGATTTCATTTACCTGATTGATAAAGACCATAGATATAAGTTTCAAGAAAACAATAAAGATATCAAAGCTCAATTTGAGTACATTTATTGGAAAGCTGGTGCCACAGAATTAAAAAGTGGAAAGAAAACCCTAACCCTTGAGCAGTTTGAGAAGAAATATTCAAAAATATTAATCGAATTATCAGAGAAAAACATTTTAACCAACGTCTTTGCTTGCTATAGAAAACTTGAAGCTAATGGCGAAGATTTAAACTCCTTGAAAAATTCACTTAAGAAACTAGACGTCCTTGTAAATATAAATTGGCCGCTTTCTCATTACAAAAGCGCAGTTAGATATTTACAAAAAGACCCTGAAGATATTAAAGCAACAGGAGGAACAAATTGGCAAAAGTACTTGCCGCCACGCTTTCAAAAGAGAATATTTTATCCATCTCTATGGACTTCAGAAGAAATAGAAAATTGGGGAAAAGGTTGGGTAGAAACCGAAGTATTTAGTAAATAATTACTTTATTTTCTCAATAGAAAAACCTTCTATGCTAACACCATTTGTAACAGCAGAGCTTTGTGCTGCAGTTATTTGGATAGGAACAACAGTTGTTAGGTCTTGAAAACCAATGAAAATGTCAGATACCACTATGTTGTTGATTGACAATGTTCCAGACATTTTAATTTCTGTTGCAGATTTCCGGTAAATCCTTATTTGTGAAACCCAGTTACCCGTAACGCCTATTGGGAATGAAATTACGTTTGGTCCAAATTTATAACGCAAAACACACGTGTCCGCTGTAATTGAGCCCATTGAATTGATTTCTAAAATTTCGCCATTTACAGATAAAGAGTTGGCTTGTAATGCGTAAGAACCTATTACTGTTTCATTTGTTCCTGCAATTCCAATTTGATCCATTGAACTGAACAAGACTGATGGAGGAAAAATTGGTGTGGCTTGAATCAATTCCTGCCAATTGTCACCTTTAAAATACCAAAAAGAAACAGTATTAGTGTCATAAACCATTAAACCTTCGGCTGGTTGGTCTATTGCATTTCTTTCTGTGGAGGAAAGGCGGGGCATTAAAAACCCCTGATTTGACGATGAAACATCTAAACGAGCGCTTGAGTGGGGAGTATTGGTACCGATTCCAACATTTTCATTTTGACCAATAAAAAGTTGAGGTAAAATCAACAGGATAAAAAGTAAAATTTGCTTCATGCGACAAAATTAAACAAAGCGAGGAGTTTAACGTAAAATTTATGTAGTGCTTATCGTTTATATTTTCCCTTTTTTTGTAAAATGAAATTCTCGCAACAAATTCGAATCTTAATCACAATGATTGCCCTATGCTTATTATTAAATGCCTGCAGTCTTTTCAAAAAGAAATGTGATTGTCCAGACCACAGAAGAGCAAAACGTGTTGCTACTTTAATAGATAAATCCTTAAATTCGCAAACTTAGAATTAATCTAAATAAGGACGTTTTGCGCGCATTGATTGAGCTTACAGTAGATGAAACTGCTAAAATTTTAAATTTCTCGGATTCGGAAATTGCATTAAAATTATTAGAATTAGGCTGTTTGCCGGGCGCAACAATCCAGCTATTGCACAAGGCTCCGATGGGCGACCCTTATGCTTACCTTGTTGATGGAGCAATTATTACGATGAGAAAAAAAGAGGCCGCCACAGTGATGATTCAATCTAAATAGGAAATTGGAAACTAAAGAAATAATCTCTGTTGCGCTTGTTGGAAATCCCAATTGCGGAAAATCTACTTTGTTTAATGCACTAACCGGACTTAATCAGAAAACCGGTAATTTTCCGGGAGTTACCGTTGAAAAAAAAGTTGGGAAGGTGAGAATAAATGACCAACAACTTCAAAAAAAACAAACATTTAATTTTATTGACCTGCCCGGAACTTATAGTTTGTTTCCTAAATCGCTAGATGAAGCAGAAACCCTAAAAGTCCTTATAGAACCTAATAATCCTGATTTCCCCGATATAGTTATTACTGTTGCAGATGCCTCTAATCTTAAAAGATCGTTGCTACTTTGCTTACAGGTAAAAGAGTTAGGTCTTCCTGTGATGTTGGTTTTAAATATGATTGATTTGCTGGAAAGAAGCAATTTAAGTATCGATATTGAAAAGCTGTCCCAATCCTTACAGATTCCTGTAATTGAAATGAATGCAAGAGATAAAAAAGGCTTAAGCGTTCTCAAAAAGCAATTGTTTCAACCGCCAGCATCCAAATCTAATGCAAGCAATTATAAGACTTTGCTGAAGTCTGTGAATAATTTTTCCGAAACGCCCGTCTTGGCAAAAGGAAACAGTCCAAATGATATACAGGAAAAAGAACTAAAACGATTGTATGCTTTAATTGATAGCATCCTAGGAGATACAGTTATTGGCACAAAACAAACAAAAGCCCTTTCGTTGTCTCTGCGATTAGATAATTATTTCACACACCCGTTTTGGGGCTTTTTGATTTTTCTCGGTATCTTATTTTTCATTTTCCAGTCTATATTTTCATGGTCAGAAAAGCCAATGGAATGGATTGACACACTATTTTCAAATACAGGGAATTGGCTGAATGCTCTTTTGCCGCCCGGTCCCTTTAATGATTTATTGAGCGAAGGTGTTATTCCAGGTTTAGGTGGAATCATAATGTTTATTCCACAAATTGCAATTCTTTTCGCGTTTATAGCCATTCTAGAAGATACCGGATATATGGCTAGAGTAAGTTATATTATGGACCGCTTGATGCGCGGCTTTGGCATCAATGGCAAATCAATCATTCCCTTGATAAGTGGTGTGGCATGTGCAGTACCTGCAATAATGTCTGCTAGGACAATAAAAAATCACAAAGAAAGACTCATCACCATATTTGTAACACCATTAATGAGCTGTTCTGCAAGATTACCTGTTTATACGCTTTTAATTTCTGCTGCTGTTCCCGACCAAACTATCGGTCCTTTTAATTTAAAAGGGGTGCTATTGATGTCTCTTTATTTTATTGGTTTTATTGCAGCAGTTGGAACTGCTCTTATCTTAAAATGGGTGATTAAAAGTCGCGAAAAGAGCTACTTCATTATGGAATTGCCTGTTTATAGAAAACCACAATGGGGCGTTGTTGCATTTACAATGTACGACAAAGTGAAGGTATTTGTTGTAAATGCCGGAAAAATAATTGTTGCTGTTTCGGTGGTTTTGTGGCTACTTTCTTCTTACGGGCCTTCTAATAAATTCGAAGAAATTGAACTCAAATACAATAATGTTTCGTACACTGAACATGTTGGAAAAGAAAAAGCTGAAAATAAAATTGCATCTGAAAAACTAAGAAATTCTTATGCAGGTATCATTGGAAGAGCAATAGAACCAGTTATCGCGCCTCTTGGTTTCGACTGGAAAATTGGGATTGCGCTTGTTACTTCATTTGCAGCAAGAGAAGTATTTGTGGGCACTATGGCTACTATGTACAGTGCAGGTAGTGATAGCGATGAAAACTCAAGTTCTTTAAAAGCATCCATGCTCGAAGATATTAATGAAAATACAGGAAAACCTCTTTTCACACTTGCAACTGTTATCTCTCTTATTCTATTTTATGCTTTTGCCATGCAATGTATGAGCACTATCGCTGTAGTTTTCCGTGAAACTGGCTCTTGGAAATGGCCTGCCTTTCAATTCATTTATATGACCACTCTCGCGTGGGTTGCCTCTTTCTTAGCTTACAACTTATTAAGCTAATCATGAAAAAAAAGGAACTCTTTCTCCTACTCACACTTGCATTAATTCAGTTTACCAACATAATGGACTTTATGATTATTATGCCTTTGGGAAACCAGTTAATGAAATTGTTTCAGATTGAACCTCGACAATTTGGCTATATTGTAGGCGCTTACACTATTACAGCAGGAATAGTAGGTTTTGCAGGAGCTTTTTTTGTAGATGATTTTGACAGAAAAAAATTACTCTTAACATGCTACATCGGTTTTCTTATTGGAACCTTGGCTTGTGGATTTGCCCCAACATACATCGCTATGCTAGGAGCTAGAATATTAACCGGCATATTCGGAGGTGTTTTAGGAACATTGGTGCTATCTATTGTTGGCGACGCCATACCTGCAGAGCGCCGAGCTACAGCCATGGGAATTGTTACTTCAGGCTTTTCTTTGGCAGCAGTTTTTGGCGTTCCTTTCGGGAATTATTTAGCCCATGCGTTTAGCTGGCATGCTCCTTTTCATTTTATTGCAGGCATTGGTACATTCATTATCATTGCTATCCTTGTATTTATTCCTAAAATGGATGAGCACATCAGAAACAAATCTATTCGTCCTGACCCGATAAGTGTTTTAAAAAATCTTTGGGAAAACAGCAATCAACGAAAAGCCTTGCTATTAATGAGTTTACTGATGTTATCACAATTTACAATCATTCCATTTATTGCTCCTTATATGGAGAAAAATGTAGGATTTTCTCAAATGCAGGTTACCTATATTTATCTTTTTGGAGGTTTGTGCACCGTTTTTACAGCCCCGCTTATTGGCCGCTTAGCAGATAAAATTGGGAAACATAAGGTCTTTAGAATATTTGGAATCCTTGTAATTATACCCATCTTTCTTATAACAAATATGTATGTGCTCCCTATTGAAATAGTGTTAATTGTAACCAGCTTTTTTTTTATTGTAATAAATGGCAGGGTTGTTCCCGCTATTGCATTAATAACAGGAACAACAAAGCCTCAATCAAGGGGAAGCTTTATGAGCTTCAACTCTTCGGTACAACAACTTTCTGCCGGACTAGCATCATTTATCTCCGGGGCAATAATTACACAGAACGCTGGTGGTGAACTTATAAATTATGAGGTTATTGGATACATTGCAGTTATTGCTTGTCTAGGTAGTATATGGGCAGCAGGAAGAATTAAATCTGCAGAGCAATACGAAATAGATATCCAAAAAGAAAAAGAAACTAAAGCCAGTATTTCTATTTGAAGTTTGCTAAGATTTCATTCTCCACTTCTTGAGAATCCCAGATTTCTTCAATATTGGGTTTCTTCATTATTGATTGCATTATACGCTCTTGTTTATCTCCTATATTCAGTGCTTCATTATACGGTATGTGACTAAAGGTGACCATAGAATATAAAGGTGTCCACAATTGAGGGTAAGCGTTGCTAAACTTCGCTTCTATTTTCTTTTGTAGCAAAAACGATGGTTCAGCAACTCTATCGCGCATTTCAATAAAATTTCTTAAAGCTAGTTCAGCAATTGCATCTGCATTTTCCTTTCTGCTTTTTTCATAATTGCGCAATAAGAGGTTCCAATCAGCATGCTGAGCATCGTGCAGTTCACTAAAAACGCTACAATCTTCGAAACCGCAATTCATACCCTGACCATAAAAAGGCACAATGGCATGCGCAGCATCACCAATTAACATGGCCTTATCTTTCCAAGCCCAAGGGAAGCATTTTACTATAACCATTCCTGACGCAGGATTAGCTTCATACTCTTCTCTAAAATGAGGCATCATTGCTAATGCATCAGAAAAGTGCTCTGCAAAGAATGACTCCGCCTTTTCAATAGTATTAAGGCTATCAAATGATAATTCTCCAGATTTTGGGAAAAATAGGGTGCATGTAAAACTTCCATCAATATTTGGAAGAGCAATCAGCATGAAGTCTTTTCGTGGCCAGATATGTAAGGCATTTACTTCCAATTGATGATTACCATCTTTATTAGGAGGAATGCTAAGTTCCTTGTAGGCATAATCTATGTAATACTGAGAATAATTAAACCAAGGTGTTTTTTGCATGGCATCCCTTACTTCAGAATAAGCTCCATCAGTACCAACAAGTAAATCTCCTTTAACAGTAACTTTCTCGGTTCCATATTGAAACTG
>Ga0315900_10008597_pt1 | contig 13110 bp, 2 predicted proteins | sample LakEriMetagenome_FD_203521 | JGI IMG/M metagenome (GOLD analysis project Ga0315900, IMG submission 203521) | Freshwater fungal communities from buoy surface, Lake Erie, Ohio, United States - Buoy 12 MA114 | ecosystem: Environmental > Aquatic > Freshwater > Lake > Lake biofilm | place: USA: Lake...
CAGCGGCGTACCTTGCAAATACGCGGGATGTAAAATCAGTTGACGCAGACAGGAACTTGTCCAAGTAGTACGAAACCACCTCACCGCTCTCAACGCCTCCAATCTCACCTACAGACTCGCCGTACTTCGCTTCATTCATAATGAAATCATAGTTCTGCAAGACAAGCGCCCTGTAAATTGACTTGTTAAGAAGTGATGACTTTTCTTGCTGTTCTTTTGTAAGTTCAACTTCACGAGATACAGGCTTGCTAAAGTACTTAGCACCATACATCTCCTGAAGCTCGCCCACACTTGCATAGGACGTACCGCCATCGGGGGTGACGTAGGAGACGATTTTATCGACCTTCTCAATACGCATTGTCTTTGGGTTTGCAGCAACGTGCGTATTGGGGTACATGAACCTCATGGCCACCTCGGGGTGCTCCAAGCTCCTGCGCTCAACATCCGTGGTCAGTTTCCACCAGTTGCGCCATGGGTCAATAACCTTGATCGGCAAGCCGTACTCATCGGTTACATCGTTCGAGATAAGGTAGTTGATTCCGTATACGGAGGTAAGGATTGCCTTGCTGGTTTCCTTAAATCCTTCCGGCATATACTCACCCTTCTTGCTGGCTCCTTCAAGAGACTTCGTTGTTGCAATCATGTCCCTGTATGCTGAGGGCTGAATTACAGCAGCATATGGGCTGATCAAAAGCCTTGAGAATGCAGCACCCTCATCGTACTTGAGGCCGTTGATGAACCTAGGAATGGTTGCGAATGTCATCTCCCCAACAGCCGAGAGAGGGACACTTGTAAAGAACTGGCTTGCGGACGTTGGCTTTGCCACCTTGCCAGCATCGGGTTCAATGTAGAAGTGATTCACATCATCAGAAATCCTTCCGATCATGGAGCCCATTATGCTTATCTGTGGCCACAGTCTGAATGACACCCAGTCGGTCCACTCGCCATCGACCTTGATCTGCATACTGTGGTTCTCTCGACCCTCGGAGATGCCTTGGTTCTTGCTCTTTGTTCCGTAGGCGTTAGAGGTCATGCGAATGACGGCATCAGGGTTCTCCTTGATGCGGACCCTCTTTCCGAACAGGTCATACAAGACACCGTCTTGATTCTGATCCTCTTCATCGTCATCACCGGCATCCTCTATCTCAAACATATGAGAAACCAGCAGCATGAATATGGCTGTTGAGAATGCCGAAACAGCAAACTTCTGACCAGCCACCTCCTTGTCAAACTTATCCTTGTTCTTGTTGAACAAGAGACCCATTTGAGAAGGAATCCATCCAACAAGAGGAGTTGCAGCGATTGCTTCGTTCATTCCACTTGCCGTAATCCTGCCAAACGCCAAGACACTAGTGCTGAAGAATACATTCATAAATGTCTTGAGCGTGTGGTATTTCTCACCCTCTCGCTTGGCACGAAGCTGTGTCAGGCCCTTCGCCCCATCCCAAATCGCTCCAAGGACACCAGTTGGCTCGCCCATCATAACCATGTCGGCAGCAATACGGTCATAGACCTTCATGGTCTCTGCGTCCTTTTGCTGGCGCATTATCTCGCTGGTGCGGCGACGGACATACCATGGCGGGGTTTTGATTCTCCTTGCATTCAACTCCTTCACCTCGCTCTTGGCCTGAGAAAGGGCGCGAAGACGTGCAAAGTCTCCAGTTTGAGACATGAGGTCTATCTTCTCAAACAAGCCCAAGCTAAACCGCTTGCTCCACGCCTCCATCACATCCTTAGGAGCCTTGTTCTCTTTGACCATCACGCCGATCTCCTCCCTCATTTGGATGTACTCATCCATCGCCTGAAGATGCGTGGCCAAGCTGTGTCGAACAACCGGGTCAATGAACTTCATCAGGGCAGTAAAACGGTTGACCTGAACCATTACTGACCCAACCAAAGCGATTGCCGCCGCTGATTTATTTGATAGTTCTGCGTCATTGATAACGCGGTCAAACTGGTCAAAAAATCCATTAAGCAAATGCACCTCATACGGGTCTCCTCCACGGCTAAGTTGGTCAGAGTTCCAAGATGTCCCAAGGTTGTCGTATGCCCGCTGGTTAAACATACCCTTGGATACAGCGGTTGGCATCTCCTGAAGCATTCTGCGGACTCCATAGAGCGTTGCCCCAACGCCGCCCTTACTGCGGTTCTTCCAAGCAAACCTTGTCGTTGCGGCAACGAACCTTGTGCCGCCCATCATTATTGAACCAACAAGCGCATTGAACAGTGTGCCCAAACCAGACAACACACTATTGAAGAACATAGACGTGATAAGCCTTGCTATTCTAAATGAATCCCAAGGCTCCTTGGACACCCTCTCAAGATAGTTGTTCATCTTTCGGGTGTACATCTCTGCCATCTCCTTCATGTTCTTGTCATTGAAGAACTTGATGGCTTTGGCCATGTGCTGAATCAAATACTCATCCCTTGTTGAAATATATGGAACGCCGATTATCTCAGCGAACACAGCCTTGAAGTCATTGTCACGAATCTTGCCAGCAGCAGCAAGGTCGAGCATCTTCTTTATGAGCCTTTCTCGGCGCTTCGGGGATATGATCTTGTTGGCCGCAAGCAACTTATTTATATCCCTCAGGTCATTAATCTTGTCCTTGAGCGCCTCTATCTGCTTCTTGTATACGTAGTTCTGAGCAGAAATCTTGGCGTTGCTCTTCTTGAGTCTCTCAATAAGTGCCTCACGCTTCTTAATATCCGCCTGTAGGTCGGCAATCATCTGAGCGTAATGCTCCCTTCTTGCCTTCTCAACTGCATACAAGCGATTGAATCGAGCCAGCTTGATTTTCAGATTGTCAAGCGACTTCTCCAGCTTGTCAACAATCTCATCGTACTTGGCCTTTTGCTCAATGAGCTGCTGGGCGGTTACAGATGGACGACTATCAAGCGGGGTTCGCTTGTTGGCGTTGATGTCATCTACTGCATCGTCATTGAATGCAGCATTTATATCATCGGCCAAGTCGATTACTTCCTTCAGCTCAGGGCTTTCGTCAATGACGCTCTCAATGGCATCCTGCGATTCCTTGACAATCTCAGACGCCTTCTTCCCATCCTCTCCAGCGGTTTGAATGTCAAGCTGGGCGTTCATCTCTTGGATAATCGCCTTTGACTTGACCTTGAAAGCAAACAGCGGGAAGTCGTTATAGATGTCGTTGAGCACAGCATTGGCTTGGCCACGAGCGCGGGCTGCATGGGCCATCTCAGACACCACATCTGCACTAATCCCCTCAAGCTCCCTCTTTGCCTTGGCAGAAAGCTTCTTGGAGTTGATCATGTCGTTGGTTGCGTTCACGACAAGAGCAGAGAAGTATGTCTCGGTGGTCTCGTTCTTGATTTTGCCAATCTCGCTGACAAGGGCCTTGACCTGCTCAACGGGTGTCTTTGACAACATCTCAGGGTTGAGAAGCGTCATCTGAGCGAACAGCGCCTCGGCATCCTCCTTGAACGACTGATAGTCGCCGATGGGGATTTCATTGCGCGAGTTCATCAAACGCTCGCGCTCAACCTCCCTGTTCTCAACACCAAGCGCCTCGAGCCTTCTGCGAACAACGGTCAGGAACTCTGCACTGCTTTCGCTGGTAGAGTTCTTGATTTCCTCCTCGCTTGGCCACTGCTTTCCTGATGGCTTTTTCGAAGCAGGTTCATCCTCCTTCCGCTCTACTATTTCTCTGCGCCTTGGGTCAAACCTTCCATAGTTGCCGGTGGCAGACTTGATCTGCTCGGGCCGAAAAGCAATGTAGCTTGTGCCGCCAAACTCCTCGTCTGCCAACACAACTCCGTCGAACCCTTCGCTCGAAAGTTGCTCTCGGTATTCTTGCCCGGTCATGCGCTCAAGCCCCTGCGCCAACCAGTCAAGGCTCATTTCGCGGTTTGGGTTCTCGACGGCAAGGTACACGGGCATATCAACGGTGTATCCAGCCTTTGGCCCGGCCATTGGTTCGCTGCTGAACCAAAATCCGACCTTCGCCGTTTGGGCGTAGGCCTCGCTTGAAGCGTTGCCGTCTGTATTCTCTCCAGCCCTGACGGCGTCAAACACAGAGAAGTCGCCAAACGTCCCGTGATACACCACCAGCGGCCGACCTTCATCGTCCACCACCTTGCTGTCGCCGAACCAGCGCCAGAAGTTGCGCACCCCCTCTACCGTAGGATGGATGGGTCGCCCTTCGGAGTTGAACACCGTGCGCTCCTTGCCGTCCACCGTCACGGTCTTGGTGTCGCCGACAGGGGTCTTTGGCTCTTCAATACCATTGAAGGCTTCATCCTCCTTCCGCTCCATGACTTCGCGACGCTTGGGAGCTCGCTTTTCTGAATAAGATTCCCTGAACCTATTGATAAGCTCTTGATTTTTAGTCCAATGCTTTGCCGCCCAAGTTCCCTCATCAGACTTCTGCGCCTCAATTTTGTCTATGAAATCAGCAACGGATTTCATCAATTCTTCACCTTTTCCGCTCATGGATTGTGGGTCCATAAAAGCCTTGTAGTAAAGATTGGATGGCTCTTTTGCTGCGTTCCTTAGCTCCTTTGAGACTTTTGGGTCTCTCTGAATCTCATAGAACAAATGCCCAAGTCCGTCCGTGATCTCGGCACCAATAGTTGACTGAATCTTGTTCAGGCTATCCTCCGCTTCAATTCTTTTGTCCTCTGGGAATAGCTTAACCCCATCCTTGGCCAAGTAAGACTCCATGGTCATTACTTGAAACTCGGCTAATCGGCCATTTGCCGTCAGCACCTCGATCAACCTTTTGGGATACCCAAGGTCGGTGGTGTAATTTTCTTCTCGCGTAGAATAGTATTCCTCCTTGATTCGGTCGAATACATCATCCGCCTTGGCTATGTCGTCAACGATAATTGTCGTTCGGGCTCCATCTCCAAGAAGAGTGGGGCGCCCCATGTACCAGTCAAGGGTCTTGATTGTTGCCCGACCAATGTTCTTGATGTTGAAGGGGATGTTATAGCCCCCGAACGATTCTGCTATCCTGTCGCCCGATTCGGCAATCTCATCCTTTGATTCTTGGTAAGCCTCCTGCCATGACCCAAACTGCTGCTCAATGGCAGGGGTAAGCCTCTTCCTATTCGACGCAAGTCGCCTTTGGTCAAGCTCGGACAAGTCCTGCCCCTTCTCAAGAAGCTCTATCTGGCGGTTCCTAAGCTCCGCGTACTTTTCGCGGGTTGGCTCGTAGCCCTTCAGCCTTTGGAAGGCAGCGTCTCTTTCCTGCGCGAGCTTGACGAGATTGCGAAGCCTTGCCCCGCCCTGCTGTCGTCCACCCTCCCCTTGTAGCCTATTGCTGACATTCTTGAGAATATCAGCTCTCTTAGCTTCTCCAATGAACTCAGTGAGGAGGGGTTCTGCGGTGAACTCTCCTGTTCCGATCCCTTGGATTCGGAACTGGTCCGCGAGGGACTCGGCTTGCTTGACATCGTCTTCATTGCTTGCAAAGATAATAGCTTCGCTGGAATCTGTGTCAATGTCAAGCCCATAAAGTCCGGATGACTCAGCCAAGGCAATAGCAGCGTCAATATCGTTGGTGGGGATACGGATGGCGTATCCAGTAGCCCGCTTGTCTCCCTCCTTGACGTACTCCCCTGCAATGGTGGCGTCTTGGCTCTCTGGAGCCAATGCACCCATTATGGCAGCATACTCCCTAATCTTGGCAAACTTCTGACCGGGGGCAAACTGAACCTTGGCAGAAAGCTCCATTATTCCGCCCCACTTGCCTACCCCCGGCTTGATGCGATCAATCTTGACGCCCATCGCATCGGCCAAGTCATTCAGAGTAGACTCAAAGTTCTTGTATGCAGGCGTTTTGGCTACACGCTCTGCATCAGCAATATCACGAATACTTAGCCTGTAGAACGGGGCAATAGAAGCTGTTCGACCGCGAGGAGGAAGCTCGCCCTCCTTGCGCTCTACTATCTCGCGGCGGGGTTTTGGCTTTATTTTTTCTGCCTCATCCTTTTTACCCAACTCAGTTTCGCCTTTAGTAGCTCGTCCGATTCCTCCAATTCTTCCGGTTCCAGCTGCATAGACTGATACTTCTTCCTCCTCCTTCCTTTCCACGGCCTCTCTCATTCCAGTGGCCTCGGATTCGGCCTTAACCTCCCTAGCAGCGGCTTCTGCGAGACCCTCCTTCATCTTCCCGCCAACTGCAATTGATTGCCCAAGAGCGTTGAAGAATGCCCGGACATCAGACTCTTTCTCAACGGGGAATACAAGACCGCCAGTCAGCTTGTTGATGAACTGCTTGATGGCCTCTGCCAGCTTACTCAGTGCGCTAAGTTCCTTAGCCCCAACCTTCCCATCCGCAAAACGCTTCTCAATAAGCGCAGTCATTTCGGCCAAGAACTCCTCCGGCCTTATCTCCTTATTCTCATATTGCTGAACAAACTCATCAAGATACGCAAGGTCTTTTACAGAAGTAGACGGCCTTATGGCTGCAATGAACTTCTTGAACAGCTTTGAGTCTCCGGCAAAATACTCCATCAAAGCAACGTGGGCAAGCTCATGCGCCACCGTGCTCAATGATTTGGTGTCCAAGTTGATGTAAATGTCAGCGCCCATGTACTTGCCATTGGCATCGTACCGAGGGACAGCAACTCCACCACCAGTATATTCTTTGCCCGAAACATCCTTTGTAATGCGCTGATAGTCAGCTTTACTCTCTGCAACGAAAATCCTGTTTCCCTTGCCCGTGTTGGCATCGTATCCCAGCTTGTTGTTACTGAGCCAAAGAACGCCATTCAGTATCCTGCTAATCAACCGTGGCTTGGATATGTTGCTAGCATTAAATCCATCATGGCGATCCATAAGACCCTGCATAGCATCAACATCCGAAGCGTCTACAGCGCCCTTGGGGACAGCCTGCTCCACCTTCGTCTTCCCTTCTTCAGTAGCCAAGGTTTCCTTGGCAGCTGACGTAAGTTCGGGGACGCGCTCCAGCAGCCCGTCATACATCAAAGCGCGGAACTCGTTGTAGCCGTAGTCCTTGCCGTTGAAGGTAAAGATGCGGTCTTTGATGTCGCAGTTTAGGGCCATTACTTGAATTTCTCTTGTTGCCAGTAGTAGAGGGCGAAGCTGTTCACATCAGCAGCGATGGTCTGTAGTTCGTTGAGCATATCGCTGTACTCGATTACGCTCTCATTCTGACCAAGACGCAGCGGGGTGAGGAAATCGAATACACACAGGTCAAGGTTGAACATCTCCTTGGAGGTCTCCTCATAGGCTTCATACAAGGCGTACTCAAGGTCGTAGGCTTGCTCAACCACGTCGATAAGGCCACGATACTCCTTGTCAGGTTGCTCGATGGCAGGGAGTTCAAAGAAGACATTCCAGTCGGTAATGTACTTCTCGATCTTCCGTGCGTGGTCGTGTTCGTTCTCCGCTTCCTTCTTGAAGAACTTGGCGATTGCTTCGTACCCCTGCCCTTGGCACCAGTTGGCCACAGCAGTGTAGAAGTACATGGCATCGTACTCGTCCTTGAGACGCTCAAGGAGTTTGGATACGACCAGCTTATCAAGTGTTTTGGGGGCTTTTACCGGCATCGTACTTTAAGTTTACCTGCTTTCTCTAGGTCTTGAACGGCTTTGTCAAAGTTAGCACTTACCTCGGCAAGTCGAGCATCCTCCGCAAGCATTTTCTCCATCTTCCTTTTCGCGCTAGCTCGGGTCTGCTTGTTCTTGTTTTGATTCTCATCTGATTTGACCTCTAAATCTGCCAAGGTGTTCATCTTTTCCAAAGTCTCTGCCTTAGGGGCAGCAATGGCTTCAGTAGTGGCAGCAGGGGCTACTTCTGCTTGCGCCCCGCCCGCTTGGGGAGCTTGAGTCCCTTCGACTCCCGGTCGAACTTCTCCACCCCCTTCTTCCCGAGGGCCTTCTGTCCTGCTGGGCTGTGCGCCCACTTCCGCTGTTGTTGGCTCTTGTACGGCATCTGTAGTTGGTGTTTGTTGTGTTGCTTTTGGCAAAAGTTGCTCTCCGGTCAATTCAAGTTTAGTTCCGGGCATATATCCAGCAACTTCCTCTTCTGTAATTGGCTGTTGGTCTACAGGTGGCTCGTACCCAATGACATTGTATCCAAGCCTACTCAACTCCGATTGAGCATTTAATACATTGTCTGGATTCTTGCCACTTACTTCAATTCCCTCCTTGGTGTACTCTACGCTTGTGGAGTATTTCTTATTTACTGCTCCAATGTCTCGCTCCATTGTGTTTTGGAGGTCAACAACATTTTCCCAAAGCTCAGTAAGTGAAACATCCATATCGGGGCCGTAAGCGGTCATGGATATTCCTCCGCTTCTTTGAAGACCCATAATGGCAATAAGCTCTACGGATTCAGGGTCTTGCATAAGCTGCTTGGCCTCCCCGACATTCAAGAATTTCTTTTTCCCGTCTGGATAGGTTACAACCAACCCCTTGATACCATTGCCTGTTGCAATGTCTTTTAATTCGGCCTCAAGAGCTCTTGCCTGTGCTGCTTTTGCATCTTTCAAAACAGGGCTTTGCTCTGCCTCGGACTCTCTCCTAAGGTCCATAGCCCTGCTTGCAATTACCCTGTAGGCAACAGCTTCATCACCGGAAAGATTTGCCCTCTCTACCTCGTTATTAAGACTTACAACGTCATCAACCTTCCTCAAAAGGGTTTCTTTCTGCTGGCTGCTTATCAGTCCCGAAGCGGCCATATTGCTCACCAATTGATTGGCAAACTCATTACCCCTTCGATTGACAACATTGTCAAGCCATTGAAACTCGCCACTCTTGATGTGCTTGGCAATGATTTCATTGGCCAAGATTGACTTCATTGCATTGGACGCGTCTCTTCGCTTTTCAGCAGCTTGCCTATACCCACCAACAGCACCAACCCCTCCAATACCAATAAGGTCAACAGCGAGCTGCTCCAATTCACTTGGCTTTTGTTGGCCAAAAACCGTTTTAGGGGTAGCCATTTCAACCACCCCCTGATAAAAGTTGTCATAGGCAGCAGTCAGACCTTCTCCAAGTTTGATCTTGCCAAGCGCCTCATCAACAATTCTTTTTTCGGCAATTTGCTGTGGGCCTTCTTGCATCAGCAATTCCTGTCCATACTCACCAGCAAATCCAGTAAGAGCAGACTTGATGCGGCCACCTTTCAAGAATGGCAGTTTAATGAACGGAGCGCCCTCAAGAAGATAGCCATATGATATGGCCATTTGAGCATCAAATGCCCTTTGAGCCGCCTTATCAGCCTTTTCAATGCTACCCGTTTCCTCCAATACCCTTGAGCGAATGTCGGCCATGATCTGAGCCGTTTCAACGCCCCAGCCAGCAGCGCCGCTCATCAACAGCCTTGCTGTAACAGCACCGCCTCCGCCTCCCATTGGAGAGGTAATGACCGAGGCCCCAATGGTAGCCGCAAGCGAAGGGGTCATGTATCCAAATAGCTCGGACTGACGCTCAAACCATCCAAACGAGCCGAGGTCTTTCCACCCCTTGTTTTCAACCTGAGGAAGAACATATCTTCCTTCCAGCTCATTGCCTAAGTTGTAAACAGACTCACTGCCCAAAGAAGTGCCAATTGATTTTATTGCACCCCCAAGACCCTTCTCGTATCGCTTTACAAGACGCTCAATATCTACGCTTGCCTGCAATAGCTTTTGATTGACGCCAGCTCTTTCCGCCTGTTCTTTTGTTACTATGCCAACATCAATCTGAGCTTGCCTTTCTTTTTCTTCTTGCTTGCTCCAAGCATCTCGAAAAATTTGCAACGCTTCTTTTTTAAGAAGTTCATCGCTTCCATACTTTGCAGATAGCTCTTGATTTAGCTTATCAATTTGCTTATTGTAATTGTCTTGTTCTGCTTTTTGAGCCTGAGCATATTGCTGATTCCACCTGAAGTTGATTTTTGCAGCCTCGCTTTCTGCAACCTTGGCCAATTCAGCCACGCTGGTTTCATACGCCTTATACTCTTCTTCAAGCCTAGTCTGAAGGTCTGTAAATGCCTTAGAATACTGGTCCTGCGGAATAAGGCCACTGGAGTAAAGACTATTCAGTCTGTTTGCTTCCGATTGAACTTGAGCAGCTTTGGCAGAATACTCCTGATTCAGTTTTTCTGCCCGAGGCGCTATAAAGGTCTTGTCGTATTGGTCAATCTCCCCCTTAGCCAAGTCTCCATATCGCTTTCCAAGGCTTTCTATCTTGGCCCTGTAATCACTTTCATTTGGAAGGCTTTCACTAATAAACTTTTGCTGCTCTATATTTTTTGCCTTTGACCAGCTTTCTATTGCAGCGTTTCCAGCTTTCTCTTTTTCTATGTTTTGAATCCTTCCAGCCGCAGCATTTGTCCATAGTTCCTTTATGTCAAGACTTGAAGTATCTTCAATTTGATACTTTTCTATGGTTTTGTCAACGTATTCATTTATAGCGTCTTCGTTTACGTTTAACACGCCATCTTTTCCAACTCTGTACAATTGGTCTGCATACCCCTGCTCAACAAGCGCATCTATGTCATTTAGAATCAGTTTATTCAAACTTGACTCCAATGAGTTCTTGTACTTGTTCCATTTTACAGCCTCTTCTGCAAGCCGTTGAGTCTCTTTATCGTAAGCTAATAGTTTAGTTGGGGCAATTTGCTCTATTGTCTTTCGATTCTCTACCCTATCCAAGTACTCCTTATTGTACTGGTTGTATAAGTTCAAAGCCCTGCCATACTCCCTAGCACTTGGCGCTAATTGAGTGGCGACACGATTACTTGGAGAATATACACCATCACCAGCTTCATCTGTTTCCCCTACACGGCCCGGAGCAGCAGGGCCTTGATAGGGTTTTGCCGCCTGCTTCCTTTCCGCAAACATCTTTCTTTCCGCCTCACTTGGCTTGTCGCCCACTGGAGGGGTGGTGGAGAACATCTCCGAAATAGTACTACCTACGCTTTCCCAAAACCCGGGTTCTTCCTTTTTTGGTGCGCTTGGTTTTTGCCCAGCCGTCGTAGTCGAGGGAGGCGCGGAAGGTCCACCCAAAGACTGTGAAGGAGAATCCGAAGGCTGGGCTGAATCGAAAGGGACGGTAGGCTCCGTAGGTGATTCTACGGGCGGAATTGGAGGAGCCTTTTTGGTATCCTGAGCAGCTTTAGCAGCACGAAGTTGCTCAAGAGATGGCTCTGGTTTCTTCTCCAGCGCCGCTTTTGCGGCCCTGAGCTCCTCGAGAGAGGGCAATGATTGCTGATTTTCTACCATGCTTATTTTACTTGAACGACTTTACCGTTTTCTTCCTTCCACCACCCATCGTAACCCTGTATTCGTACAGCGCCGGGCTCAGGAGGTGTTTCGGATGCGGGAGCAGTGGTCCTTCGGCCACCAGACAATACAGCACTCCAGTCAACAGGCTGTCTTCCTTGGGCAATGCGACCTTGGTTTATCTGATCACGAATGACAGCTTCGCTTGTCAGAATACCGCCGCTTGCCTGCTGAATGAATCCAACGGCCTCTTGATATGGAATAACAACGTCTTCAAGGTTGTTAAACTTGTCAATGTCCACCGTTCCGTCAGCAGCCTTCATGGAATTCATCAATTCGCTCAAGCCCGCCACGCCGCCCTGACCTTGCTTGCCAGCACCAGCGTACTTTGAGCGTTTGGCCACAAGATAAACACCTCCCTTTTTGTCGGTAAATACAGACACGGGAACAATAGCTTGGTTGCCTATTGTTACAACCCTTGGCATAACAGGTCTTCCTCCGCTGGTCTCAAAGAACATGAGATTGTCAACAAAAGCCTTCTCTGGGATATTTGCACCAACCCCTCTTGCGGCCTTTACTACGTTTGAAGTAACCGAGTCAAACTTCTGAATCTCATCAGTTGTTCCTTTTTCAATGGGCTTTTTTTGAGTCGATGAAACAGCTTCGTAGTAAATACCTGCCTTGGTTGCGTCCGCCCCAGCGCCACCATCTCCACCCGTAGCCCTTGGAATATCACGAACGGTGGTCTTGGTTTCGACAGAGGTGGGGAGCATCTTGTCAAGGAACTCGTAGTTCTCAGCGTAGCTGCCAAAGCCGGTTGTGGTCATCTCACGAGCCAGCGCATCCTTCTGAGTATTAAACGACCTCTCGGCAGCCTCGGTCATAAAGATGAACATACCATTTCGGTCAACCTTGTATGGCAGGCCATTGACGGCAGCGAAGTCCTTTACCGACGGCACAACATTCTCCTTGAAGTATGTGTCACGGCCAATTAGATTCTCAAACTGATTGATTTTGCTGATGAGTGTATTGAAGTCACCACCCTTGCCATCCTTTGTGCCATATCCACCCATGCCATAGATGATGTCATTGGCCAACTGGCGTGTCTCCGGGTTGGAAGCAATTTTCAGAGTAGCGGCGTCGGACAAGTAGTTTACTGCCTTGTCGAACACATACTGACCCCTTGCTCCAAGTGACTCCAAGTCTGCGTTCTGCTGACGCCAGCGGGCACGAAGCTCGGGGTTGGACATGATCAACCGGTTTGCCTTGGCGATATTTCCACCCGTGTAAGCGTCGGCCACGGACTTGATGAACTTGTCGTGCTCGGCGTTGACAATCTGGTTGAAGTTCTGCTGGTACGGGGTGGCTGTCTTGATGGGCTTGTACAGCTCCTCCATCATAGCCTGACGCTTTTGGTCAAGCTGTACCTGCCGGTTGTTCAGAATGGTCGCCGCCTTGCTAATGGCCCCCATGGGCAGACGACCCGGGGTAGCCACATACTCGTTGCCAGTGCTGTACTGGCCCACCATAGGCCCAGTATTGGCATAGAAATCTTCTTGGGTAAAGGCCTCCGTAAGTCCCGGGGCAGACCATGTTCCACCACCGCGCTGGCGAGGTGCTTGCTCCTCCTGACCGGGAGCAGCTCCAGCGTATTGAGTTCCAACGCCCTGACCGCCAGTCACCATATTTCCAGCAGTGCCAGTTGCTTGCGTAGGGACAGCTTGAGTAGCGACTGCGGGGCCAGCGCCGGACACAACAGCCTGAGCCGGATCAAACCCACCTACCTGCGGATAGGACAACTTGCGAGGCTGGCCGTACTCATCAACGCCCTCGTCACCGCCCTCATTTTGAGCCGCAAGCTGATTCAGCTCTTCAATGTAGTTTATCATTGCTAATC
>Ga0315900_10008599_pt1 | contig 13108 bp, 7 predicted proteins | sample LakEriMetagenome_FD_203521 | JGI IMG/M metagenome (GOLD analysis project Ga0315900, IMG submission 203521) | Freshwater fungal communities from buoy surface, Lake Erie, Ohio, United States - Buoy 12 MA114 | ecosystem: Environmental > Aquatic > Freshwater > Lake > Lake biofilm | place: USA: Lake...
CAGGAGAGACAAAGTTTCTGCAGAATATATTATCGTGGACGAAGTTCAAGACTTCGACACAGTCGAACTTAAAGAACTTCAACAAGCTGCAAAAAAACACTTCATAATGTTTGGCGATTCAGCACAGCAGCTTTACAAAAATATCCCAGGCAAAGGCAAACTTTTGACAATGGAAGAGATTCAAGTTCAGACAGGTATTCCAATGGAGAACTTGGTAATTAACCATAGACTTCCAAAGAAGGTGGCAAGGATTGCAGAAAAAGTAAGTTTATCAAACGACCCACTTGTTGACAGATGCAATAAGGAAGGAGTTAATAAACCTCGACTTATTGAATGTTCATCATTTGAAGACCAACTTGAATACATTAAAGATGTTGTAAAAGCACAAAATTACACAGATGTAGGAATACTTTTCCCGACAAATAAAGATGTAGAAACAGCAAAAAAATACTTTGACAAAATCAAATGGGGTATTGAGGCAAAAGTTGGTTATGGTGCTGGCTCTATGGACTTAGACTTTAAAACAGATAATCCAAAATTAATGACATATCATAGTGCAAAGGGGCTACAATTTGAAGCGGTTTTTATTCCAATGTGTATTGTTAGTGACGATAAAGACCGAAACCCATTATATGTTGCCTTAACAAGAAGTTATCGTGATTTATTCATATTGTATTCAAACCATCTTTCAACTTTCATAGACAAAATTGACAGAAATTTATTTGAATATCATAATGAAAAAACCAAATCCTCAGCAAGTGATGATTTACCCTTTTAAAAACAAAAGATGAAAGTTTATATACCATTTAATTCTAATGACTTTAATAGTGTTTTCACAACATTATCAATATCGCCTTGTTCATACTACCCTAATCGAAAATATAGTTTCAAAAGAGCCTCAACTTCAATAATTAATGAAAATGAGGATTTTCTAATTGGCTTTAATCAACCAATATTTCACAATCGAGAATTAGATAATGATTACGGCTTCCCTGTTCTATTGGAAACCAATATTGAAATTACAGAACAGGAATTTGCTGAAGCAAATTCAGTCCTCAAATACATTCCGATAGAAAAGACAATTTTCTTAACTAATGATTTCAAACTACTTTTTCGTTCCGAAAAAGAAATGAATGAAACTTTTGCCAAATCATTAAAAAGCATTGAAACAAAATATGCTTCATTGGCAAAAATCAATTCAAGGGTTTTAAAACAAGATTTTTATGTAAGTGATTTGCCAAAACTTAAATTCCCGAATCAAAATCTGACTTTAAATTCAAACACATTCAAAAGGGAAAGAAAACTAAATAAAATTTTAGGAACTGTTTTAGGTAGTTCGATTGCATATGTAAATTCAACTACAAAAGAGTGGCAAGAAATAACAAATCTAATTCGTTTTTTAAACAATACTCTTTCTTTATATCTCAATAAAATAGGCGATAGAAACGACTTTGAGAAAACACAATCATTAGAGATAATCAGTAAAATAAGTCGGCTATTTGAGAGCATTGAAAAATTGGAAGAAGCGATAATGCTTGATTCAAATATCACTTCTGATATTCTAAATTCTTTGAAAGGGTTTAAGATATTTGATGTTCCTGTTTTCAACTTGCTAATAGAGGGACTTTTAGCAAGTTCCAAAATTGAGTTACCTATTTCCTTAAAACTCGAAAAACTCATAAGAGCAATAAATTCAAAGTATAATTCAAAATACCCGCACAACTACATTGATAAAGTAAATTCAGCATTCAACGATTTAAAAGACAGTGTTGAAAAGGAAATTTTCTTATCAAGACAGAACAATGTAATATCAAATGATGGTATCATAACGTTTGATATTTCAGACACTAATATTCATATACTTCTTCCGCAAATACTAAATCAAAAAGAAACTGAATACTTAAAGCAAACCATTTCTTTCTTTATCAAAACGGATAGTATTATTGACATTGAATATTTCTTTGTTAATAGGAAAGAAATCTTAATTGAACTTGCTAATCATTTTAAAACAACTATCAAATCGTTCCCAGAATCAAAAGAAAGGCAATATTTGATTGACCTTTTAAAATCATTTGACAGTTTACGTGGTGGCTTTACTATTGCACAGACTGACAATGAAGTTTTAAAAACTATTGCAATTCAATTCACTTCCGGCAGGGACTTGTTACGTTATATTGAGAATAACGAAAGGGAACAAATCAATAATCCGATTATTTATTATTCAATTTGGGGAGCAATTTATGGTGCTTCCATTATTCCAAAAACCCTAACAGAAGTTATAGCAGAAAGTAACACAAACTTAAAAACAATCATTTCCGCCTTTGACCAAACAATAAAGAGTTTCAATTCATTCACCGACAACGACCAAATTACTAATGACCCAATTGTAACTGAAAAGGTAAATGAAACTTCTGCCACGACAACTAAGGAAACTCAGAACGAAAATAATATTGTAGCTGAACACGAGCCAACTTACAGACAAGAATACACAGCACTTGGACAGTTAATTTTACAGACAGTTGAAACACATAAAAAAGTAAAACTGGCAGACATAAAAGCTACAAGTAAAAAGTTCAAAACTATTGACGACATCGAAGACATTATAAAAACTGAACTTAACAAAGTAATTAGTTTAACAAAAGAAGGACGAGTAAAATTTGCAACTATCAACGACAACTATGGCCTATTCGGGCAGACAACAACAACGAACCGCTAACAGCACCTACAAGAAATTGGCGGTTCAGTGGTTTAATGAAGCTTTGTGCTTCGTATCAAGTGTAGTGCTGGCAGACAGTTTTGTGCTTCGAAATCGCCAACTTCTTGTAGCTGCAAGCCGTTATAAGCAAGCCTAAAAGACGACAGTGCAACCATAAACAGACGACTAAAAACATAAACGAATTAACAAAGACAAACCATTTTGACAGGTGACCAACATACAGACAATATTTCAAACGGACAACGAGTAAGCCGACACTCATTGCCGACCCTTCTGTATTTTTTATTTTCCCCACCGCACATTTTTTTTAATTCAATTTTAGCCAACAGCACAAATGGCACATTTGGTTTTGCCCGACACACAAGCCGACCCTTCGCAAAACCAAAAGAGCAAAATTTACCCACCGCACGGTGACAGTTTCAATATAATTATTTACATTTGACAAATATTGACAAGTCAAACTTAATACCAATACGGTGAATCATTTAGGACAGAAAATACGAGAACTAAGAGAAAGCCAAAACCTTCTCTTACGACAGGTTGCAGCAGAACTTGAGGTGGACACTGCTTTAATGAGCAAGATTGAGCGTGGCGACAGAAATGCATCTAAACAACAGGTTATTGAGATTGCTAAGTATTTAAAAGCAAACGAAGAAGAACTATTAACACTTTGGCTTGCTGACAAAATAGAATCAACAATTGTTGAAGAACCAACAATTGCATATCAAGCAATGAAAATCGCAAATAAGAAATTAAAGAAATGAAGAAAGGCATAAAACTTATAGACAATTCATCAAACGAATATCAACTTGGTACTGTATTAAAAGAGTTGATAAAAGACGATGTCTATTCTCAAATATCCATTGCAACTGGTTATTGGGATTTGCCAGGAATGGTTGAAATATTTGAAGAACTAAGTGTATTTTTAGAAAAGGGAAACACTACTTTTCGTTTGCTGCTAGGTGAAGAACCATCTGTGAGAGCCTATCAAGTAAAGAAACCTGCAAAGCAAGACCCTGATTTTCCTGAGAAATATTTAAAGAGAGATTTAGAAGACTTACAACTCAAAGCAGAATTTCAAAAAGTTGCAGACTTACTTGGTAAATACCTAACAAAGGAGAATGATGGTAAACTTCAAATCAAAGTTTACCGCAAAAATTTCCTTCATGCAAAATGTTACATTTTTGGAACTGACGAAGAAAATGCCGTTGGCATTATCGGTAGTTCAAATTTCACTAGACAAGGTTTGTTTGGTAATCTTGAATTGAACCAATTTGAGGACAATAATGCAACTGTAAATTTTCTGCGAAAGAACTTAACGCAACATCCTTCGCACAGAAGTTGGTTTGAAGAACTTTGGAATGATAGCGAAGCATGGTCACAAACTTTTAAAGAAGAAATTCTGCAATTAAGTAAACATGGAAATTTAGCATTTAGCCCATATGAAATGTATATCCATGCTTTGTATCGTATTTACGGACAAGACTTGTTGGATGAAAAGGAAAACAAAATTGATGTTGATGACCCTGCTTCAGGAAAACCGCAAATGCTAAAGTTTCAAGTTCAAAATGCAAACAGCCTTATCAAAAAACTGGAACGACAAGGTGTTGCAATGCTTTCTGATTCTGTAGGATTAGGAAAGACCTATACTGCAATTAAAGTAATTGAATATTATAAACACAACCTCAATCAAAGAGTAGTTGTAATTGCACCAGCAGGCCTAATTCAGCAGTGGAGAAAAGCATTTGATGATTTCAGAATGATTCACATTCCTGAAATTTACAGTTTGCAAGACACTGAAAGAATAAAAGACATTCGTGAAAACCTACAATCCATTCCTGTTGGATTATTTGTGTTTGATGAAAGTCACAACTTAAGAGCAGCAGGTGGACAACGCTTTGATGTATTTATTAAGTGGAGACAAGAAAATGAAAATGCAAAAACATTGTTGCTTACAGCAACTCCTATCAACAATCAATTAGCCGATTTGACCAATCAAATTATGCTTGGTTCAGGTGGAGACATTTTTAAATTGGGTAGGTTTTACGACCGTAGCAGACAAAAATATTTTACCTTAAAAGAACGCTTAGAATTATTACAAACCGATATGCGAAAGCAAATTCGCGAAAGCGGATTTATCAACTATCAGCAAATTAAAGAACAGCTAACTCCTCTGCTTAACCGTTTTATCGTAAGGCGAACAAGACAGGGAATAGAAAAGGAATATCCAGACGGATTAGAGATAAACGGAAAACTTCAAAAGTTTCCGAAATCCTATCCTGACAATTTGGAATATGAAGTACCGAATCAGTTTAAATCACAACTACTAAAATTTGCAGAGCAAGACGCATCGCTTACTCAGGCTTTTAAATACGAAATAACAAGTTTGGCTGAGCTTGAATATTTAGCCCATCCGCTTGACTTATTTGAGCATTATACAGAGAGAGCAAAACCAATTGATTCATCACTTGAAATTATTTATACAGCTTTACTTGGCTTAGGCTTCCCTTGCTACAGATACAATATTTATCGCCATGCCTACTATGGTAGAAAAAGAGGCGAGTTAGAACTGAATGCAGATGAAAACCGTGAGTTGAGCAGACAGATAGGTATTTATGGGATTTTTAGAACTGTATTCTTGAAGCGTTTGGAATCTTCCATGTATTCCATCAACAAGTCAATTGACAGCTATGAAAGAAAGTTAAAGGACTTCCAAACCAAACTGGAAAAATTCAATAAAATTATTTCAGTAAAAAATCTATCTGCACTCAACAAAGCTATTGATGCTTACAACGAACAAAACGCAGAAGAAGATGAACTGGATTTTGATATTGAAACCTTTGAAGAAACTGAACAAGAGTTTGTAACCATTGTAGCTGATGAAGGCATTTTTAATGTGGCACAACTTAAAGCCGATATTATAAAAGACCTTGCCGTTGTTGCCATTCTAAAACAACAAATTGCACTTTTAATCAAGAAGGACGACAAGATCCAAGAGTTGGCAAAGCACTTGAATCAGAATGAGGACAGAAAGGTTTTGGTGTTTACTTATTTTGCTGACACCCTAAAATATCTAGAAGAAAAACTTCCTGAATATTTGGTAAAAGGAAAAAACATTGAATTTGCGTTAGGAACAAAAGGCGAAATAGAAGATTATGCCAAACGCTTTGCTCCCATATCTAAACGTTACCAACTAAAACAAGGAGAAAAGGAAATTGATTTCCTAATGGCAACCGATAAACTTTCGGAAGGACAAAACTTGCAGGATTGCGGCATGATTGTGAATTATGATTTGCATTGGAATCCTGTAAGAATGATTCAAAGAAATGGTAGGATAAACCGCTTAGGCAGTTTACACGAAGAAATATTTATTTTCAATTTTAGACCAACAGAACAATTAGAAAGCTACTTAAAACTGGTTAGCAAACTCCAAGACAAAATTAATTTGATACGCTACACCATTGGAAGCGACCAAAGTGTATTGGATGAAGAACCTATTCCGCAAGATTTTACAGAAGATTTATACAGCCGAGATGAAAAGAAAAGAATGGCTGCCTTTCAAAAAATATTTGAAACCTCTGAGTTGCTTGCAGCAGAGGATTTATTCATGGACGACCTGAGAGCATTTGACCGTGATGAAATATTTGAAGCCTCTTACAAAGAAAAAATAAAGAACTTACCCAAAGGCAAATGGGGCAAAGTACAAATGCGAAAAGAAGATGATGACTATGTGCATTTGGCTCACTTGGCAGCAGGCGAAGATGAAACCTTTGAGGCTGGATATTTTGTGGCTTTTACTAAAGATAAAATTGGCGAATTACTAACCACCACCGAAGGTTTACTATCAATAAAAGCAACAAGCGAACAAAATGAACGCTTTGCCGACAAGTTTAAAAACAAGCCCGAAACAGAAGCTTACATTTTAGATTTTATTCAACGCTATCAATTTTCGGAAGAAGAACATCAAGTGAGATACAACCAGCCACAGCAAACAGCCATTGCATTTTTAATCAATAAAATGATGGAATATGGTTATGCTGTTTCAGAAATTGACAAAGTGACCAATTCTGTTTTACACTCACAAAACGCCTACATCAATAAAGAAAATTTGAAACTGGTTCGTTTGGTTAACCGCATGAACCGCAGAGACGAACACATAGGCGATGATGTAATCAAACAATTTATTTCATTGGCAAATCAATTCAAACCCGAAGAAAAAACAGAGAAAGCACCACTAAACGAAATCATACAAATATTTGCATGACATTAACTGATATAAATAAAGCACTTTCAAATCTTGCGGAGCAGCCTACAAGAGAAAACATTCTTGCGTTTTCTTTTGAGTTGTTGCACTGGATGAATATTACACCCAATGCTGATAATAAGCCGCAACTGCTTTCGCCACAAACGCAAAAGCTAAAAGACTATTTGGCAAATGCACCACAAACGGTGCAGCCGCAGTTGTATCGCTTGAGTGCCGATAACCAACCAATAAGAGTTCGGTTTGCTGTATTGAAAAAATTGAAGAAGGAATATATCTCTCAATTAGTGGACAATGACCCAGGCTTAGGAAGTTATCAGGCTATGGCTAAAGGTTTAACCATACCAGCAACAGGCACAGCATTTATTCCTGCACAACCTTATTTTGTTCATTTTGTAACTACGCCTGATTACGACAAACTAGTCTTAATATTTAACCAAGGCGAGCAAAAAAGAATTGTATCATTTCGCAACAGATTAACCAACACCCAATACCACAAAATCATTCAGGCATGGCAAGGCATTGGCTCCAAAGCGAAACCAGAGATTGCCGACCTGCTTTGGAAATCGCTTGACATCAAAGAAGTAAACAAAGAGTTCTACAAGCAAATTAAAGAACGATTTGATGCTTTGTTAGGTATTGTAAAAACGCAACATAGCACCGCCACTGAAAATCAGGTAAAGCAATTTACTGTGCGAATGATTGGTCGTTATATTTTCTGTTGGTTCTTAAAGGAGAAAGGCATTATTCCACTTTCATTAATTTGCAAACAAACTATTGAAAGCACCGAAAACTATTATCAAACCGTATTGTTGAAACTCTTTTTTGAAACACTCAATACCAAAGTGCAAGACCGTGACCCACTCAAACACAATAAACTGTTTGAAAAAATTCCTTACCTCAATGGTGGTTTGTTTGATGAAAGCGAAGAAGATAAACTATTTACCAAATTAGATTTAGACGCATGGCTGTTACCTTTTGTAGAAATACTGGAAAGCTATGATTTTACGGTAGATGAAAGCAGCAGCCAATACCAACAAGTGGCAGTTGACCCAGAAATGTTAGGTAGAATTTTTGAAAACCTATTGGCAAGCCAAAACGAGGAAACCGAAAAGTTAGCTAACCAACGTAAGGCATTTGGTGCATTTTATACTCCAAGGGAAATTGTGGATTACATGGTGAATGAAAGCATTAAAGCATTTTTACAAACACAATGGGAGCAAAATATTGAAGCGGATAAAACGAAACACATTAATAACCCCGAACCCATTGGCGATATTTTTGGAAACAAGAAACCGCAGCAATTGGCTATTGAAACCAAACGTTATGAATTAAAGCCTGAAGAAAAACAAAAGATTGAAAAAACACTTGAATCATTATTTGCCAGCAACCCCGATGCAGGGCATTTAAAGAAAGATGAAAAAACAATGCTTCTTGGTTTTTTAGAACAAATAAAAATACTTGACCCTGCTTGTGGCTCGGGTGCATTCCCGATGGGTATATTACACAAGTTAGTTGAACTGCATGAAGCATTGGGAACAGTAAAGAGCAGTTATGAATTAAAAAAAGATATACTAAGCCAGAATATTTACGGAGTTGACATAATGCCAATGGCCATTGAGATAGCACGTTTGCGAGCCTGGCTAAGTTTGGTATTAGAAGAAGATTACAAACCAACTGACCCCAAACATAATTTTGGTGTAAAGCCATTGCCCAACCTTGATTTCAAATTTGTATGTGCAAACAGTTTGATTGATTTAGGGCTTGATGCTTTTATACAGGAAAGCAAAGGCACATTGCACGAAGGGTTTACACAGAAACTTGTAAAAGACTTAAAAGATTTGGAAACCTTGAGAACAAATTTTTTTAACCCAACCCTTGCAAGCAGTCAAAAGGAACAACTTAAATCGGTCTACTTTGAAAAACGAGATAAAGTAATAGTCGATATTGAAGCTGCTCACGACCCCATTTTAAAACAGATAGCCCAAAAAATAAAACACTGGAATCCGTTTGATGACAGCAAGCCTAGCCTTTTCTTTTCTCCGACATGGATGTTTGGGATTGATAAAGGTTTTGATGTTGTAATTGGTAATCCGCCTTATGTTTTATTGCAAGAGAAAATAAAAAATGAGATTGAATTAAATTACTTCAAGGACCATTACGATTCTGCTTCGTATAAAGTGGATTTGTATCACTTGTTTTTAGAGAAAGGAGTTAATCTTTTAAAAGAGAATTCCAGTTTATGTTTCATTACTCCATCAAATTTTTTATCAAACAATTACAACAAACTTTTAAGAAATTTTTTGGTGAGAAGAACAACACCTAAGGCAATTATCAATATTACGGAAAGTGTTTTTGAGGCATCAGTTGACACAACAATTTCTTTGCTGATTAAAGGAGGAAATATTGAATCATCAGTCAATTTCTACAAAGGGAAATATGACGAGAAAGGACTTTCAATTTCATTCATAATAAGTAAGAAAAGAAAAGATGTTATTGAAGATGTAAATTCACTTTTGATTCCAGCCGACAATCAAGACACAGAAACTTTACTGACTAAAATTGAAAAGAGTGAACATAAACTTGGAAAAATTGCCAAAGTAAATTTTGGTATGCAGTTAAGAGATAGAGAAGAATACCCAAATGATGTTTTAGTTTCAACCAATGGAAATGACCTCACTCCATTCCACAGAAAATGTCTTACAGGAAAAGACATCAATCCTTATGCTGTAGAGTATCACAATCTATATTGTTACTTTAATCGTGAAGCAAAACGAGGTGGCTGTTGGGATGATAAAATGCACAGCAAGAAAAATAAAATTCTGATTCGTCAAATTGGTGCAACTCCAATTGCAGGATTAGATGAATTTGGATTTCCACTTTTGAATAGTGCCTTTATGGTTTACTCAGAACTCTATTCAAACAAATTTCTTTTGGGGATAATAAATTCTTCGGTGGTTAAAATATATTGGAGTAATAAGTTTGCTGATAAACGAAAAACATTTCCCAAAATAAAGGGAGGATATTTAGAACTCATTCCGATTAAGAAGCCAACCAAAATTATTGAAGCACAAATTGAAAAGTTGGTAGATGAAATTCTGAAAAAGAAAAAAGCAAATCAAGACACCAGTTCCTTAGAAAAAGAAATTGATGTTTTGGTTTACCACTTGTATGAACTCACATACGATGAAGTAAAAATAATTGACAAAGAATTTTGGCTGAGTGAGGAAGAATACACTAACTATAAAATGCAATAAAAAATAAGATGCCTGAATTGTTTGATAATAAATACCGCTTTGTAAAAGACCTTGGCAGTGGTGGCTTTGGCAAAGTATTTTTGGCCAAAGAAGAACGGTCGGAGAATTTGGTAGCTATCAAACAATTAAAAAACGAAGACAAGACAAAGCAGGATGATATCATTTATGAAATGCAAATGGTATCAAAATTTAATCATCCAAATATTGTTTTATATAAGCATCATTTTGTACAGGAAGATTTATTGTACATCGTTATGGAGTATTGCCCTTTGGGTAGTTTACGGGATTTGATGCGTAAAGAAAAAATCACTTCCACCTTTGTTTGGAAGTGGATGAGTGAACTTACCGAAACCTTGCAATTGGTGCATGAAAAAGAAATCATCCACCATGATATAAAACCAGACAATATTCTTTTTACAGAAAACAGAACAATAAAAATAACAGACTTTGGTGTTGCCAATACTGGTGCAGGCACAAGACCATACATGAGCCCAGAGGCATTGGGTTGGGAAACTGGGGCAGTTAAAGATGCACGGGTAGATATTTATGCTTTAGGCGTTACATTGGTGGAATTGCTTACTAAACGCAATCCGTTTTTTGGCAAGTCGGCAGAAGAAATTATAGAACTGCACGACCTAAAAGATTTTGGCATAACTGGTTTACCCAATTGGCAACAAGAAATTATTTTGAAAGCAATTGCCAAAATTCCTGAGCAACGCTTTCAAAGCATGAAAGATTTTAATGAAGCCATACAAGCTCAATCGGTTCCTATTATTTTTGACAAAGAAGTAATTCAGGCAGGTGATTTGGCAGAAAAAGCAGAACGCCTTTTACAAAAGAAAAAATGGCAAAGTGCATATTCCGTTCTTGAATATGCCGAAAGAACATTAAAACCTAATGTGAATATATTCCTTCAAAAAGGGAAATATCATTTAATGGCACAGCAAATAGAGTTATCAAAAACCTATTACGAGAAAGCCTTAAAATGGAATCCTCGATTAGATGTTCAAAAAGAACTTGGCTGGATTAACTTAGAACTCAAAAATTATCCAACAGCCATTTCATTACTTTCCGACCATTTACATCGTAATCCATCAGATTATGAAGCATACAATTTATTGCTTCAATGTTACTACGAAACCAATCGCTATGAACCTGCCTTGGACTTGGCAAGAATATTATTGGATGTAGAACCCACGAATAAATGTTTTGCCAACAATTACTATGTCTGTTCGGCAATGCATCATATTGGTCAAACTGTTTTTCCCAATACAGTTTTAAAAGCCGACAAATCAGAAAACCATTTTTTGAATTACAATTACGGTGTAATACTCGAAACTGATTTAAGCCATAATTATAAGAAAGAGCCAACCTTAAAATCCAAATTGCTTTTTATGGATTATCGATTTAATAAGTATAGCCCATCGACACTTTATTGCACTGCCAGCAATTCAGAAGCATTTAAAGAAGCGGAAACACAAAAAGCTCTTATAAAATTTGGCAGAGAAAGTTATGATGTGAATGATGTAAAAGTTCCGAATGGAACAGCCATAAGCCGCAGACATTGTGTAATAATCAATTTCAAGGATGATGTTTGGTTGTATGACCTTGACAGCACAGGAACTTATGTGAATGGAAATAAAGTTGTCTATAAAACACCGCTTATTGGTCGTAACACTATCAGAATAAGCAAAACTGAATATGAATTTACTAACGATAAAAGTAAATTGTTTTAATGGCAAGAGTTTTTATCATAGGAGATATTCATGGTTGTTGCAAAACCTTCAAGAAACTTGTTCTTGAAAAAATAAACATCAAAAAAAGCGACAAAATCTATTGCCTTGGTGACTATGTAGACAGAGGCCCAGACAGTAAAGGAGTTATTGATTTTATTTTAAAAATGCGGAAGAAAGGATACAACATTCATACACTTAGAGGCAACCATGAGGAGATTATGCTAAACTCAGTTAAAGACGAAAAATCATTTTTGCATTGGACAAAAAATGGTGGTGACAAAGCATTGACAAGCTTCAAAATAGATTCAATCAATAAACTAAAACCAGTTTACCGAAATTTCATTAAACGGACAAAGTTTTACATAGAAACCAAAGACTTTATGCTTGTTCATGCAGGACTTAACTTTACAATAGAAAATCCACTTGCAGACAAAGATGCCATGCTTTGGGTAAGAAAATTTACAGTTGATAAAGATTACTTAAAGGGAAAAATATTGATACATGGCCATACTCCACTGACAAGAGAACAAATCATTTCTCAGAAATTTGAAAGTCCAATAAACCTTGACGGTGGTTGTGTTTATAAAGACAGAAACGGCTATGGAAGTTTATTTGCATTGAACTTTCACGACAGAAAACTAATTGAAGTAAAAAACATCGACTAAAAATGAAAAGCCAGCCCACAGTTGCAAGCACATTTGCAAGCCGCACAAGCCCAAGCACAGACCAAAGCTTGCAAAAGAGCTTGCAACTCTCCAGCCCAGACAAAATTGAATTAAAAAAAATCTCCTCCCCTTCAAAAAATAAAAAATACCCAACCGCACAACCCAACGACAGACAAAAATCAGTTGCTTTACAGACACCAAAACTGTTGCCAGGACAGCATTTCAACTACTCGGTGGACAGAAGGCCAGCTTGTAACAGCACCTACCCAAAAGGCGGGGTTTCGTGTTCCAAAAACAGTTTTGTGGTTCATCAAACTTTAGTTTTTCAAATCAAGTTTTGTGGTAAAAGTCCCGCCCTTCGGGTAGCTGCAAAACGTCAGGCTGTGAAATAACTGCTATTGAACTAAAAATGTATTTTTTTGCTGCGCTCAAATGCTTCTGTTGCCTCATAACATTCATTTAAGCGAAGCCAT
>Ga0315900_10008602_pt1 | contig 13106 bp, 12 predicted proteins | sample LakEriMetagenome_FD_203521 | JGI IMG/M metagenome (GOLD analysis project Ga0315900, IMG submission 203521) | Freshwater fungal communities from buoy surface, Lake Erie, Ohio, United States - Buoy 12 MA114 | ecosystem: Environmental > Aquatic > Freshwater > Lake > Lake biofilm | place: USA: Lake...
GGTCCGGCGGTGATGCCGTAGGGCTTGGCTCCCGTTGCGAGTCCGGCCGAGTAGGTCGTGAGTGATCCGGCAGTGGTGAGGCGCCCCACGTACTTGCTGGTGCCATCGGCGGTGAACCAGATGTTACCGCTCGGGCCACGCGTCATCGACACGGGATTCTGACTGGTGGGGAACGTCGCGGTGATCTGCCCATCCATGGCGATGCGCAAGATGGTGCCGGCACCGAAACCCTTACCAATCCAGACGTTGCCGAAGGGGCCGGTCGTGAGCGCATATGGCTGTCCGGGAGTCGCGAACTTCGTCACCACGCCACCCGTCGTGACGCGTGCGACGTTGCGCTCGTTGTCCAGCGACACCCAGATATTTCCGTCGCCGCCGGTGGTCAGGACGTTGGCACCGTCGCCGACCGAATATCGCGCCAGTACCGAGCCGTCGGTCGCAAGCTTGATCAACTTGCCGTCGGTGTCAAAGTCCGTGACCCAGAGGTTGCCATCGGGGCCGCTGAGAATGTCGGCGGGAGCCGCTGCCTGCGTTGCGAATGTGGTTGCGTCGCCGAGCGGCGTGATGCGCCCCACCAGGCCACCATCAGCGCACGTGTACCAGAGGTTGCCGTCCGAGCCGAGTGCGATCTGGTCGGGCTCGTCGCAGCCAGCCGCGTACTCGGTGATCGCGCCGGTGCGCGGATCCAACTTGCCGATCTTGCTCGACTCGCTGTTGTACTCCGTGAACCAGAGATTGCCGTTCGGTCCTGCCGCAATGTCCCAGAGGTCTAGCGTGGAGACGTCGATCGGAGGGGTGTACTCCTTGAGATCGCCAACGGCGGCGCCGGCGGAAGGCACTGCGACAGCCAGCGCGACGAAGGCGAAGAGGGCGGGGAGGAGTCGGCGGGTGGGGATCATGAGTTCCTGTGGTCGGTAGGGCGACGACAGCTAATGTAGCGAATTGGAGCGTTAGAATTGTCCCGGCATGGCCTCTTCCCAACTGCGAGCAGCTCGGCCAAGCAATCTTCGAATACATCGAAGCCTGGTACAACCCGCACCGCCGCCACTCACGCCTCGGTTACGAGAGCCCCGTCAGCTACGAGAAGACTGGACGAGCCGAAGCCGTGCCGGCATGATCAAACCCCACACACCCCGTGTCCACGAAAACGGGGCAACCCCACAGCCGGGTGTGCCGACGAGTGTTTCTGCGACGGGTGGTGCGAATGCGCAGAGTGTGGTGTCCTGGACTGCTCCCGCGTCGGATGGTGGTTCGACGATTTCGGGGTACACCGTCATGGCCAGCCCTGGTGGTGCGTCGTGTTCGTGGACGATTGGCCCTCTCTCCTGCACGGTGACGGGTCTGACGAATGGGACGAGCTACACGTTCACCGTGACGGCCACGAATGCGGTGGGAACGTCGGCTGCGTCAGCACCGTCAAGCACGATCACGCCGACCGCTCCCGCGACTGCTGCTCCCCCAACGCCTGCCAACGCGCCTGCCACACCCGTGAACGTCAGTTGGCGAAGACCGAGCATCACAACCCCACTCGTAGCGACCTTCTCCGCTGCACCCGGCACGACCTACGCCATCACCGCCACCAGCAACCCGACCCGGCACTCCGAAACTCGCTCTGCCCGAACCGCCAGGGGCACCTGCAAAGTCACGACAACCAAGAAACCCAACAAGCGCACCGCCACCTGCACGATCCGCCTGAAGAAGGCCGGCACCTGGCTGATCAAGATCACTCCGACCAAAGACGGTCTGGCTGGCATGCCCGCGACCAAGACAATCACGATCCGAGCCGCAACCAAGAAGACGCGAACACTGCCCACACACCGGCCGCAAACCCGCGCCCAGCGCTAACCGATACCGCCTCCAGACGACGGATAGCAGCTTCTGGGCGGTCTGCGCGGGAGGTTCTATGCCCCGCAAGGCGTCTCGTACCGCCACTCCGAGCAGACCTTGAAAACCGCAGCCCGGCAGCAGTGCCAGGGCCCCGGGTTCGAATCCCGGTCCCGCCGTCGGGTCAGCCGGCAGCGACGGGCGCGAGTCGGTAGGCCGTGACGGCCAGGTCGGGTGCGGCATCGACCCGTCCGACGGACGCGAACCCGAGCCGCTCGTAGTAGCCGGCGTTGGCCGGGTTGGTCGACTCGAGGTGCACCGGCAGCCCGGCCGCGGCCGCGCGATCGATCCCCGCGGCGACCAGCGCGCGCCCCGCGCCCGTCCCGCGCGCCGCGCCGACGGTGCCCACCGCGCTCAGGTACCAGTGCGGGCCTTCGGGCCGCAGGGCCCGCATCGCCGCCGACGCCTCGAGCATCCGCCCCACCCGTTCCGCTCCGGCGAGGCGCGAGACGAGCTCCGCGTAGGGCTCCACCGCGCCCGACGGCACGGCGGACCCCTCGTCCGGGGGCAGCCAGACGGCCACCGCCTCGTGTCCGCAGGCCAGCACCTGCCCGTGCGGCAGCGCGTCGTCCACCACCCACCGGAAGAACTCGTCGAGGGCGGCCGCGCGGTCGGGAGCGGCCGCGAAGGCCCAGGCGAGGTACGGATCCGAGGCGAAGGCCTCCGCCAGGACGTGCGCGGCGGGCGCGGCGTCGGCCGGGGTGATCCGGGTCGGCGATGGCCCCTCCACGGACGGTGACCCTAGCGGCCGAGCGGAGCCCTGCGGGGTCCCCTGCGCGATCGGCATACCCACCGGCACGGGTCGGCAATTGCCGTCGCCGGGGCCCTGTGCGACGTTGGCCGCATGGCCGCGCCCGGCTCGTTCACGCACGCCGGCCGAACCGTCCCGTGGCGGGACGGGGACTCGATCGCGATGGCCGCGCTGCGCGCCGGCTTCGAGCCCTCGCTCGGCGGCTGCCTGTGCCTGGCCGGCGACTGCGGCAACTGCCTCGTCGCCGTGGACGGGGTCGGCTTCCGCCGTGCCTGCCTCGAGCCGGCCCGCGACGGGATCCAGGTCGAGCCCCAGCCGGCTGACGCCGCACCGCCGATGCCGCCGCCCACCCCCGCGGAGCCCCGGGCCGCCGAGCACCGCTTCTGCGACGTCGTCGTGATCGGCGCGGGGCCCGCCGGCCGCGCGGCCGCCGACGCCGCACGGGCCGAGGGTCTCGACGTCGAGCACGTCACCGCCCCGGACGAGGCCGTCGGCGTCTACGCGGGCCCGACCGTCGTCGTCCGCCGCCCCGACGCGACGGCCCGCCTCACCGCCGACCGCGTCGTCGTCGCCACCGGTTCCGCGGAGCTCCAGCCGGTCTGCCCGGGCGACGACCTCGGCGGGCTGGTCACCGCCCGTGCGGCGCTCGCCCTGCAGGCGGCCGATGCCCTGCCCGCGGAGGGCATCATCGTGGTGGGCGACGACCCCGAGGGCGCGGCCGCCGCGCTCGGCGCCGCCCATGCGCCGGGCCGGCTCGTGCGCCTCGAGGGCGCCGACGGGAAGGTCGCCGCGGTGGTCACGCGGACGGAGGACGGGGAGACGCGCCATCCGTGCGCGGTCGCCGTGCTGGCGCTCGGCATGACGCCCCGCGACGGGCTCCTGCGCCAGGGCGCGGGCCTCCCCGTCAGCGGCGCCGGGGACGTCCTCGTCGAGCACCCGCTGCCGCCGGCCCCGGTCGCCGGGCGCCTGTGCCGCTGCATGGGCGTCGACACGGCCGACGCCCTCGACGTGATCGGGCGGGGCTTCGACACGGTCGAGCTGGCCAAGCGCGCCGCCCTCGTGGGCACGGGCACCTGCCAGGGGGCGGCCTGCCTGCCCCACCTGCGGGCGCTCCTCGCGGAGCGCACGGGCACGGTGACGCCGCCCTTCACGGCACGGCCCCTGGCCCGCACCCTCACGCTCGGCGAGGCGGCGGCCGGGGTGTTCCACCCGGCGATGCGGCGCACGGCCCTCCACGACGAGCACCTCGCGCGCGGCGCGCGGATGGAGCGCCTGGGGGTCTGGTGGCGGCCGTGGGCCTACGGCGACGGCGCCGGCGAGTACGAGGCCGTGCGCCAGGCGGTCTCGATCGGCGACGTCGGCACGCTCGGCCGGGTGCTGGTCGCCGGCCCGGACGCCGAGCGCCTGCTCGAGCACGTCTACCCGGTCCCGATCGGCACGCTCGGCGTCGACCGCCTGCGCTACGTCCTGCTGCTCAACGAGGCGGGCTACGTCGTCGACGACGGCGTCGTCTGCCGCGACGGCGAGCGCCGCTTCCTCGCGACCTTCACGTCGGGCGGCGGCCTCGCCGCCGAGGCGTGGCTGCGCGACTGGGCGGACGAGCTCGACTGCGACGTCCTGATCCTCGACCAGACCGACGCGCTCGGCGCCATCAACGTCACGGGCCCCGCGAGCGAGGCGCTCCTGCGCGGCCTCGGCCTCGACGCGCCGCCCGCGTTCATGCACCAGACGCGCGGCCGCGTGGCCGGGATCCCGTGCCGCGTGATCCGCCTCTCCTTCACCGGCGAGGTCTCCTACGAGCTCCACCACGACGCCGCCGACTCGGTCGACCTGTGGCGGGCGCTGCTCGAGGCGGGCGCCGTCCCCCACGGGATCGACGCGCTGCTCACGCTGCGCCTCGAGAAGGGCCACGTGATCGTCGGCCAGGACACGGACTTCGACTCGACGCCGCGGCGGCTCGGCATGGAGTGGGCCCAGCGGCTCGACAAGGGCGACTTCGTCGGCCGCGACGCCCTCCTCCACGCGGACGCGCTCCCGCTCGACCGCCGCCTCGTCGGCCTGCGCTTCGACGGGCATGCGCCGCTCGAGGGCGCCGTCCTCGCGGACGAGGCGGGGCGCCACGTCGGGCACCTGACCTCGTCGCGCTGGTCGCCCGTCCTCGGCTGCGGGGTCGCGCTTGGCTTCGTCGAGGCCGGCGTCGAGCGCGTGGCCTGCGAGGGCGTCGCGGCCGCCTGCGCCGCGCCGCCCTTCTACGACCCCGACGGGGGGCGGATGCGTGGCTGAGCCCCCGCTCCGCTGCGCGCGCGCCGACGCCGTGCGCGTCTTGGCCCGGCCGGCTGCCCTCGACGCGCTGGCCCTGCCGGCCGATGCGATCGCGCTGCGCCTCGCCGACGACGACCTGCTCCTGCTCGGCCCGCCCGCCGACCTCCCCCGCCCCGACGACCCCGATGCGATCGTGGAGCGCGACACGGGCTTCGCCGTCCTGCGGCTCGATGCCGCCGCGGCCGCCCGGGTGCTCGAGCGCCACGCCGGCTGGCCGTGCCCCGCGGAGCGGCCCGCGCTCGCGCTCGGGCCGGTGGCCGGCATCCCCGCCCGCGTCCTCCTGCGCGACGACGACGCGCTCGTCGTCGTCCACGCGGCCCTCGCCGCCGAGCTCGAGGAGCGGCTCGCGTGAACGAGCACGTCGAGCGGCAGATCGCGCTGCCCGCGGCCACGCCGCGCGCCTCGTACGACGTCGTGATCGTGGGCGGCGGCGGCCACGGGCTGGCGACTGCCTACTACCTGGCCAGCCGCCACGGCATCACGGACGTCTGCGTCCTCGAGCGCGGCTGGATCGGCGTCGGCAACTCGGGCCGCAACACGACGGTGATCCGCGCCAACTACGGCATCCCCGAGGCCGTCCGCTTCTACCAGCGCAGCCTCGAGCTCTACGAGGGCCTCGAGGCCGAGCTCGGCCGCGACGTCATGCACCGCCGCAAGGGCCTCGTCTGGGTCGCGCACTCGGAGGTCGGCCTGCGCGCCCAGATGGCCCGCGCCGCCCAGAACCGGGCCTACGGCACCGACACCGAGTTCGTCGGCCCGGACCGGATCGCCGAGCTCTGCCCCGACCTCGACCTGGCGGGCGGCGGCGCGTACCCGATCGTCGGCGGCACCTACCACCCGCGCGCCTCGACCGCCCGCCACGACCGCGTCGTGTGGGGCTACGCCGAGGCCGCGGCCCGGCTCGGCGTCGACGTCTGCCCCGGCGTCGAGGTGACCGGCCTCGTGCGGTCCGGCGAGCGCGTGGTCGGCGTCCAGACGGCCGCGGGCCCGATCGCGGCCGGCACCGTCGTCTGCGCCGTCGGCGCCCGCGCCTCGACCTTCGCCGCTCAGGCGGGCGTGCGCCTGCCCGTCGTCACGCACCCGCTGCAGGCGTTCGTGACCGACCACTACGCGCAGCGGATCGAGCCGGTCGTGGTCTCGAGCGACCTGATGATCTACCTCTCGCAGACGCCCCGCGGTGAGATCCTGGTCGGCGCCGAGATCGACCCGCAGCCCGGCTACGCGACCCGCTCGGGCTTCGACTTCCTGGCCGGCTGCGCGCACCGCGCGATCACGCTCCTCCCCTGCCTGCGCGACCTCCGGATCCTGCGCCAGTGGGGCGGCGCCTGCGACATGACGCCCGACTACTCGCCGATCATCGGCGCCACGGGCGCCGACGGCCTCCTGATCACCACCGGCTGGGGCACGTGGGGCTTCAAGGGCATCCCGGCAGGCGCCTCCGGCCTCGCGGAGCTGATCGGCACGGGCCGCGTGCCCGAGCTGATCGCGCCCTTCGGCCTCGACCGCTTCGCGCGGGACCGGACGCGCGCCGACCGCGGCTCGGCGGGGACGCACTGATGGCCCTGCGCATCGACTGCCCGCGCTGCGGCCCGCGCTCCGTGCACGAGTTCCGCTACGGCGGCGAGCTGCGGCGCCCGCCCGCCCCGGACTGGGACGCCGAGCGCCGGCTCGTCGACCACGTCTGGATGCGCACCAACGCCGAGGGAGCCGTGCGGGAGCGCTGGTTCCACGCCTTCGGCTGCCGGCGCTGGTGCACCGTCGAGCGCGACACCCGCGCCTAGGCGGCGGCGGTCCCGGCCACGAGCGCGGGCCGGTCGATCTCGAAGCCGTCGATCGGCACCGCGGTCGTCCCGTCGAGCGCGAGCTCGCCGAGCGTGCGCCCCACGAGGCTGCCGAACTTCGCGACGTGGGCGGCGCCCAGCCCGACGAGGACCCGCGGCGCGGTCGGGACCCGGTCGATCACGAAGTGGTAGTCGGGCAGGAGGTCGTACACGCAGGAGCGGAAGAGCAGCGGCTCGCCGATCGGGTCGGCGAGGTGCGTGCGCAGGTACTCGAGGACGTCGCGGCTCTGGTCCGGGTCGAAGGTGTTGACCTCGTCCGACAGCTCGATCGGGCTGCCGCCGTGGTCCTCCGACACCTTGATCCCGGGCAGCCCGTAGGCCGGGAAGCCGTAGAAGCACGGGTTGCCGGGGCGCACCCAGACGGGGAAGCGCTCCGGCCGGTAGCGCTCGAGGTCGGGCATGCGCACGTAGGCGACCTGGGCGCGGCGCAGCTCCATCGGCACCTGCCAGATCCCGCTCAGGACGCGGTTCGTCCAGCGGTTGCAGGCGACGATCACGTGGTCCGCGTCGACGTGGCCCGCGTCCGTATGGATGCGCACGCCGTCTGCGCCCGGCTCGAGCCGCGTGACCTCGGTGCCGGCCCGGATCTCCGCCCCGTGCGCCTCCGCGAGGGCGATATGGGTGGCGCAGGACAGCCCGATGTCGATCAGGCCGCCCTCCGGCTGGATCAGGCCCTCCGTGTCCTCGGGCAGGCGCCACTGCGGGAAGCGGCGCATGATCTCGGCGGCGTCGAGCCGCTCGTAGGGGTGTCCCGCCGCGTCCATCGAGGTCGCGTTCAGCTCCATCTGGCGGACCGAGTCGTCGACGGCGGTCTCGTAGAACTCGAGGCCGCCCGTGTGGATCACGAAGCGCTTGCCGGACTCCGCCTCGACCTCGTGCAGGGCGTCGAACATCTGCCGCGTCATGCGCGTGTAGAGCGGCGAGAAGTAGCTGTGGCGGATCACGCGGGAGTGGTCCTGCGAGGAGCCGCGCTGGTGCCCGAGCGGGAACTGCTCGAAGGCGACCACGTCGGAGCCGAGCCGCCGGGCCAGCCAGTAGGCGGCGCCGCTGCCGATCGCGCCGAGGCCGATGACCGCGCAGGTGAAGCGGGTCCGACCCGTCGTGGCGTGCTGGATCCCCATGGTCAGACCCCCAGGTGCTCGATGTCGCGGATGGCGAGCGCGATGCGCTCGAGGCCCGTCTCGATCCGCCCCTCGTCGCAGGCGGAGAAGTTGAGGCGGAAGTCGTGATGGGTCGGCTTGGGCCGGGCGAACCCGACGCGTCCCGGCACGATCGACACGCTGCGGCGCAGCGCGTGCTCGTAGAGCAGGTCGCTGTCCATGCCCTCCGGCAGGTCGACCCAGACGAACAGCCCGCCCGCGGGGCGCGTCCAGCGCGACCCGGCGGGCAGGGTCTGCGGCAGGAGCGCGAGCATCGCGTCGCGGCGCGCGCGGTAGAGGTCGACCTGGGCCCGGACGTAGCCGCGCCAGTCGCCGCGCTCGAAGAACTCGGCGATGAAGAGCTGCGAGGCGGAGGCCGTGCAGAGATCGGCGCACTGCTTGCCGAGGTCGACCTTGTCGAGGACGCTCTCGGGCGCGACCAGCCAGCCGACGCGCAGCCCCGGCGCGAGGATCTTCGAGAACGTGCCCACGTAGAGCACGCGGCCGTCCTCGTCGAGCGACAGCAGCGTCGGCAGGGGGTCGCCCTCGAAGCGCAGGAGCGCGTACGGGTTGTCCTCGATCACGGGCAGGTCGAAGGCGCGCGCGATCTCGAGCAGGCGCTTGCGCCGCTCCAGCGACAGCGTCTTGCCGCTCGGGTTCTGGAAGGTGGGGACGGTGTAGATGAACTTGACGGGGCGCCCCGCGGCGCGCAGCTCCTCGAGCGCGGCCTCGAGGGCCTCCATCCGCATGCCGTCCTCGTCCGTCTCGACCTGGACGACCTCGGCCTCGTGCGCCGCGAGCGGGAGCAGGATGCCGGGGTAGGTCGGCGCCTCCGTGACCACGACGTCGCCCGGGTCGAGGAACACGCGGCAGAGCAGGTCGAGCGCCTGCTGGCCGCCGGTGGTCACGATCACGCGGTGCGGGTCGACCGGCGTCGCCTCCTCCGCCATCACCTCGAGGATGCACTCGCGCAGCGCCTTCATGCCGCGCGTCGGCGTGTACTGCAGGGCCAGCGCGGACTGGCGGTGCGCCATCGCGGTCAGGAGCGCGGCGTGGTTGTCCGCGCCGAAGAGGGAGGTGTCGGGCAGCCCGCCGGCGAGGGAGATCAGATCCGGGTCCTCGGAGAACGTCGTCCACGAGGTCATCCGGCCGGTGCGGCGAGCGAACCAGCGGGTCATGTCGACGCTCACGCGAACGCCCCGATCTCCGTGCGCACGATGCCGATGCCGTCGATCTCGACCTCGACCCGGTCCCCCGCCGCCATGAACACCGGCGGGGTGCGCGACTGGCCGACGCCCGCCGGGGTGCCGGTGGCGATCACGTCGCCCGGCTCCAGGGTCATCGTCGCCGAGAGGAACGCGATCGCCTCGGCGATCCCGAAGATCATGTCCGCGGTCGTGCCGTCCTGCATGACCGCGCCGTTGAGGCGCGTGCGGATGCCGAGCGCCTGCGGATCGCCGAGCTCGTCGAGGGTGACGAGCGCAGGGCCGCAGGGCGCGAAGCCGTCGATCGCCTTGCCGCGCGTCCACAGCTGGTTCGAGAGCTGCAGGTCGCGCGCGCTGATGTCGTTCATCGCCATCGCCCCCGCGACGTGGTCGAGGGCGTCGCGCTCGGCGATCCGCCGGCCCGCCCGCCCGATCACGACGGCGAGCTCGGCCTCGTAGTCCACCCGCTCGGTCTCGAGCGGCGGGTGGACGACCGCGCCGGTCCCGACCAGCGAGTTCGCGTACTTGGGGAAGAACATCGGCGCCTCGGGATGGGCGAGGCCGCACTCGTCGGCGTGGTCGCGGTAGTTGAGGCCGAGGCAGATGATCTTGCCGGGGTCCGGCACAGGCGGCCCGAGGGCGACCTCCGCGAGCGGCCAGCCGCAGGCGTCGCGGACGGCGGCGTCCGCGAGCGCGGCGTCCGCCACGGGCCGCACGACGTCGAGCCCGGCCGCGAGGATCCCGCGGACGCCGGCGTGCGCGGCGTCCCGGGCGGCGGCGTGGCCGAGCCGGTCCGCGGCGGCCGCGAGGTCCACGGCGACGCCCCCCGCGTCCACCCCCGCCCGGGGGGTCCCGGCGGGCGGCGCGAAGGTGATCAGCCTCACGGCGCCACCGCCTCGGTCGGGATGACGCCGCGCACGACGGCGCGCACCAGGTCGACGACCGCGAAGTGCGCGTCGGGGCGGCGGTCGCGGTCCACGAAGACGATCTCGACGCGCCGGGCGTAGCCGCCTTCGAGGAGCGGGAAGCGCAGGTCGGCGCGCTCGGGCCGGATCGCGATCGCCGGCACGAGTGAGATCCCGGCCCCCGCGGCGACGAGCTCGAGCACCGCGCCGTAGTCGTCGGCCTCGAAGGCGATCGTGGCCTGGGCGCCGGTGGCGGCGAGCGCCCGGGTGAGCATCGCCGAGCAGGGGTGGTCGGGGGTGCGGCCCGAGCCCCAGCGCTCCCCGGCCAGATCGGCCATGGAGACGCGATCGGCGTCGGCGCGGGGGTGCGAGACCGGCAGCGCGACGTGCATCGCGTCGTCGAGGAGGTGCTCGCGGACGAGGCCCGAGCCGTCCTCCCCCGTGGGCGCATCCGGATCGCGGAAGACGAGGCCGAGGTCGAGCGCGCCCGTGGCGAGGCCCTCCTCGACCGCGGCGGGCTCGCCCTCGCGGGCCGCGATCTCCACGCCCGGCAGCTCGGCGCGGGCGGCCACGATCGCGGCGCGCACGATCGGCGCGGACGACGGGAAGAAGCCGAGCGCGATGCGGCGGGCCTGGCCCTCGGCCAGCGCGCGCACCTCCTCCTCCGCGCGGGCGGCGCGAGTCAGCACGTCCTCGGCGTGGCGGACGAGCAGGCGCCCGGCGTCGGTCAGGACGACGCCGTGCGGCGTGCGCTCGACGAGGTCGACGCCGAGCTCGTCCTCGAGCCGGGCGACCTGCCGCGAGACGGCCGGCTGCGTGTAGTGGAGCGCCTCCGCGGCGGCGGAGATCGACCCGCGCTCGCTGATCTCGCGGAGGATGCGGAGGCGGCGGAGGTCGAGCATCAGGCGAAGGCCACGTCGACGGCGCCGAGGGGGCCGAAGTCCGCGTGGAGGGTGGAGCCGGCGCCGACGGCGACGGAACGGGTGACGGAGCCCGGCAGGACGACGGAGCCCGCGGCGATCCCCTCGTCGAACTCCGCGAGCTTGTCCGCGAGCCAGGCCACGGCAGCGGCCGGATGGCCCATCGCGTCCTCGCCGCGGCCCTCGAGGGTCTCGCCGTCGACGGTGATCGAGACGGCGATCGCGGCGAGGTCGACGTCGCGCGGGCCGAGCCGCACGTCACCGAGCACGTAGCCGCCGGCGCCGGCGTTGTCGGCGATCGAGTCGACGCCGCGCGCCCGCGTCGAGCCGACGCGGCTGTCGATGATCTCGATCGACGCGCAGACGAAGGCGGTGGCGTCGAGCACGTCCTCGATGGTCGCCCCGGGCCCGCGCAGGTCGTCGCGCAGGACGAAGGCGATCTCGGGCTCGACGCGCGGGTCGCAGAGCCCCGCGGTCGCGACCGTCGCGCCGTTGGCGTGCGCGTAGCGGTCGAACAGGCGCCCGAAGTCGGGCGAGGTGATGCCGTACATCTCCTGCATCGCCTTCGACGTGAAGCCGACCTTGTGGCCGGTGAAGACGGCCCCGGAGGCGAGGATGCCGGCGACGACCATGTTCTGGATCGCCCGCGAGTCGGGCAGCTCGAGCGGGAGCGTGTCGCTCGGCGGGTCGATCGGAGTGCCGGTCGCGATCGCCTGCAGGATCCGGTCGGCGAGCGCGCGCCGTTCGTCGTCGGTCAGCATGGGGCCTCCTCGGCGCTGCGCGGCATCAGCGAGGCCGCGCGGGGGTCGTCGGGGTCGTGGGGGATCTGCTGGGTCATGCAGTGCACGGCGCCGCCCTGCATCGGCGCGGCCCGCATCGCGACGGGCACGACCTCGCGGTCCGGGAGCGCCGCGCGCAGCGCGGCGAGCGCCGCCTCGTCCAGATCGGGGTCCTCGCCGCTGACGGGCACGATCGCGGCGCCGTTGCAGAGGTAGAGGTTCAGGTACGGGGCGATCACCTCGCGGCCCTCCGCCTCGAAGCCGCCCATGTGGGGGAACGGGACGACCTCGACCCCGGCGGCCTCGAGGACGGCACGGCCCTCGGCCATGATCTCGGCGTTCGGATCGCTCGCGTCCTCGGGGGCGTACATGAGGCAGCGGCGCTCGCCGATGAAGTCGACGAAGAGGTCGATGTGCCCGTCGGTGCCGTAGTCGCGGTCGAGGTCCTGCCAGAGCGCGCGCGGCAGCCAGACCACGCGGTCCAGCCCGAGGCTCCCGATCAGCGCCTCCTCCACCTCGTCGCGGCTCCGGTCCCAGTTGCGGTTCGGGTGCATGACGCACTCCTCGACCAGGGCCAGGAGCCCCGCGCCGTCGCCGGCGATCGCGCCGCCCTCGAGGACGACGTCGACGAGCTCGTAGGGGTCGCCCGTGCGCTGCGGGATCGTGCGGCCGACCGCAACGTCGCGATCGCGCTGGGCGTGGCGCTCGCCCCACGCGTTGAACCGGAAGACGCGGGCCTCGCGCCCCGCGGGGCCCTGCACGTAGATCGGGCCGTTGTCGCGCAGCCAGGAGCCGTCCATCGGGATCACGACGGTCTCGACCGCCGCCGCGAGGAGCGGGCGCGCGTCGCGCTCGTCCGCCGCCGTCGCGCAGATCACCGTCACCGGCTCGAAGGCGGCGATCGCGTTGGCCGCGGCGGCCGCCTCGGCGCGGCCGGCGTCGAAGGTGCCGCCCCACGACGAGGGCCGGCACGGGAAGCCCATCACCGTGCGGGCGTGCGGCTCCCACTCGGCGGGCAGGCGCACCGCATCGGCACCATTGACGACAGAGAGCATCACGGGTTGCGATGCTACCACAGCGTCGGCGGCGCGTCAGGGTCCGGCGAGCGCCTCCGCAATCGCGTCGGCCGCGGCCACGAGCGCCCGTCCGGCCTCGGCCGCGCCCGCCCGGAAGCGGTAGCCCGGTCCCGTCAGCGCGATGGCCGCCCGCGTGCGCCCGTCGACCCGCACCGGGGCGGCCACGGAGACCACCTCGGCGTCCAGCTCCTCGTCGGAGATCGCGTAGCCCGCGCGGCGCGCGGCCGCGAGGCGGCGGCGCGCCTCGGCGGCGCTGCGCGGCGCCGCCGGGCCGCCCGGCGGCA
>Ga0315900_10008604_pt1 | contig 13106 bp, 15 predicted proteins | sample LakEriMetagenome_FD_203521 | JGI IMG/M metagenome (GOLD analysis project Ga0315900, IMG submission 203521) | Freshwater fungal communities from buoy surface, Lake Erie, Ohio, United States - Buoy 12 MA114 | ecosystem: Environmental > Aquatic > Freshwater > Lake > Lake biofilm | place: USA: Lake...
TATGCGTTGAATGTGATTGATGGCAAAATTCACGCATGTGAATTGGTCAAACACGCATGTCAACGATATATGGATGATTTATCGCGTTTTCAATTTAACGCGGCATTTGCGCAACATGCCATTAATTTCATCGAAGAATTGGAACACACCACCGGCGAGCATGCCGGACGGAAATTTTTGTTGGAAGGATGGCAAGCGTTTATCATTTGGAATCTTTTTGGATTTTTGAATCCGGATGGATCACGCAGATTTTCACGCGCATATGTTGAAGTTCCGCGCAAAAACGGGAAATCGACATTTTCATCCGCGGTGATGTTGTATGGCCTGATTGCCGATGATGAAGCCGGCGCGCAGATTTATTCAGCGGCCACAAAATTGGACCAAGCCATGATGGTGTTTGGCGAATCCGTAAGGATGGCCCAAAACACGGAATGGTTGAAGGATGCAGTTGTTGTCAATAATTCAGTTAACAACCGCAGAATCATCCACGAACAAAATTTGTATAAACCATTAGAGTGGAATCCAAACAAACAAGATGGATTGAACACCCACATGGCGGTGATTGACGAATATCATGCGCATCCAAACGATGAATTGTACAATGTTATTTTCAACAGTATGGGCGCGCGCCGTCAACCATTACTGTTCACCATCACAACGGCCGGGTTCAATCGTGAATCGGCGTGTTATCGCCACCGGGGGTATTGCGTCAATGTGTTGAACGGGGCAATCAAAGATGATGCATTGTTTTCGGTGATTTACACATTGGATGATGGCGATGATTGGATGGATGAAAAAGTATGGGCAAAAGCGAATCCCAATTGGGGCGTTTCGGTTTACCCGCGCAAATTGCAGCAAGCGTTGACCGAAGCCAAAGAATACACATCGAAAGAAGTTGAGTTCAAAACAAAGTTGTTGAATGTATGGACCGACACGGAACAAACATGGATTTCAGACAACATTTGGAAACAATGCGATGGCGATGACGAATTAGAAGGTGAACAATGTTTTGGTGGATTGGATTTGGCATCAACTGGTGATTTTTGCGCATTCACTTTGTATTTTCCGCACAATCACGCGGTGCGAACATGGTATTTTTTACCCGAAGAAGCGGTCAAAAAAAGAAATGACGCGGCCGGGCAAGCAATTCGCGAATGGGTGGCCAAAGGTCACATCATTGCAACCGATGGGAATGTCACGGATTACGGATTCATAAAAGCCAAAATTTGTGAACTTGCCACAAAATTCGACATTAAGGATGTGGCATTTGACCGTTTTAACGCTTCGCAGCTGGTAATTGAATTGCAAAACGAAGGGTTGACCATGTTTCCATTTGGTCAAGGTTTTGTAAGTATGTCAACGCCAACAAAGGAATTGGAAAGATTGGTTAAGGATGGGAAATTGCGTCATGCCGGGAATCCGGTCACGCGATGGATGATGTCAAATATTTTGTTGCGCACCGATCCGGCCGGCAACATTAAAATTGACAAAGGCAAATCAGGTGACAAAGTGGATGGCCCGGTTTCCATTGTCATGGCATTAGGAACGGCAATGCAATCCGCATCAAAAGAAAACAATTCCGATTTTTGGTTTGTAACTTTGTAAAAAATTGAACGACAATGAAATCCGATGCATGGTTGACCTACATTGACGAATTCATGAATGAATACTATCGTGAGTTACCAAATTTTAAGTCATACAAAGATTGTTATGAAGCAATCGAAGAAAGACACAAGGCCATTTTTGACCGGCCGCGATTTAGTTCGTACACCGTTTTTCGGTCAATGTTGTCGCGTTGGCTGAAAACAAATAGATAATGTTGCAAATGTTAATTCACAAAATAATAAATTCGCCCCATGCAGTTTAGCATAAAAAGATTGTTTCAAGGCAAAGGCGTTGAAAAACGGTCATCGTTGGCATATCCAACGGAATGGTTGGTCAATTCCTTGAATTCCGTATTTGGGTATCAAACCAAATCGGGGCAAGCCGTAAACCCACGCACCGCATTGTCAATTGCAAGCGTTCACGCATGTGTTCGCGTGATTGCAGATGGAATCGCGGGGTTGTCACTCAAATTGTATTATGATGATGGCAAAACGCGTGAAACAAAAATGGTTCATTATACCACACCGGTATTGAACGAGCCAAACCCATACCAAACCAAATTTGATTTTGTTAAATACATGGCATCGGATTTGGCGTTGCGGGGCAATGCTTATGCATTCATTAACCGCGATGCACGATATTTGGCCATCGCGTTACATCCGATTTGTCCTGATTATATCACACCGGTGATGCAAGATGGCCAACTGTTTTATCATTGCACGGCAAAAGGATTCCCAAACACCATCCCCGCAACCGACATGTTGCATTTCAAAGGGCAATGTTTGGACAATCCGTTGGTTGGTGTTTCACCAATCGTGTTGCATGCGGAAACATTGGGAATTGATTTGGCTGCAATTTCAGGCAATGCCGGCGTGTTCAAAAACGGCGTTTTAAAATTCCTTTTGACATCAGATTCGCAAATCAAACCCGAGCAAGCCGGACCGCTGAAAAAAGGTTTGGACGATGTGATTGATGGCGCGGCCCGTTCGGCGGTTTTGCCAAATGGAATCAAAATGGAAAAATTGTCATTGACACCCGAAGAAGCGCAATATTTAGAGGTTCGGAAATTCGATGCCGAAGAAATTGCCCGGATCTTTGGTGTTCCGGCATCCATGATTGGCGCAAAAGACGGCATCAAATCGAGTGTTGAACAAGAATATCAGGATTTCTACATGAGAACATTGATGGCATACGCAATCAATATGGAACAAGAAATGGCGCGCAAATTGTTGACCGAAGTTGACAAAATGACCCATTATTTCAAATTTAATTTCAATTCATTGTTGCGTGCATCAGCAAATGACCGCGCGGATTTTTACAACAAAGGCATCCGCGGTGGTTGGTTGTCACGCAATGAGGCACGCGAATTCGAAGACGCAAACGGATTTGATGGTGGTGATGAATATTTAATTGAAACCAATTTGATGCCATCATCAAAAATTGACGCATACATGGATGCAAAGATTGAACAATTGATGGCAAGCGCAGACAAAAACAACAACCCCGATGGGGTAAATAATACCGAAGTAATTTAAAATGAAACAAGAACGCAGAACCATCACCGGAACAGTTCACGCACGCGCCATCGGCGATGGCATGCCCAAAGAAATTGGAGGTATTGCCGCCGTTGTTAACAGCGTGACCGATTTAGGGTATTTCGAAGAAGTCATCACCCCCGGTGCGTTTGATTACGCATTATCACGCGAATATGACATCCGCTGTTTGTTCAACCATGAAGCGGAATTGATTTTGGGCCGTACAAAGGCCGAAACATGCAAAGTGTTTGTCAATGCTGATGGCAATTTGGAATACACATGGATTCCCGATTACGAAAACCCAACACACATGTCCGTGGTTCGTTCAATCATGCGTGGTGACATCACACAATCATCATTTGCGTTCACCATCAAAGAACAAACATGGACCGATTCAACCAAATATGGAACAATGGGCAAACGCACAATCACAATGATTGATGAATTGTTTGATGTTTCGCCGGTAACTTATCCCGCCTATTCAGAAACGGAAGCCGATGCGCGTTCAATCATCAAAATGCGTGATGAAGAATTGCAAATCCAAGCCGCGGAACAATCACAAATTGATGCGGACATTTTGAAAGTTGCATTGTTGAGATACAAAAACCTTTAAAACAAACAAAAAATCATGAATAAAATTAAAGCATTAAAAGAAGAACGCGGCCGTTTGCTTGGCGAATTGTCAGCGTTGCAAACCACCATTGAAAAGGAAGCCCGTTCAATGGCCGAAAGCGAAAACAACCGTTTGACCGAAATTGAAGCCCGTTTGGGTGCAATTAAGGCCGAGGTTGAAACTTTGGAAAAATTGCAAAACCTTGCAGCGCAAGCCGCCGGACACAGCGCAAGCCGCAGCGAAGAAAAGGAAAAAGAAGCAATGAAAGAAAACTATTCTTTCAAACGCGCAATGGAAATGGCCATCACCGGTCGCCGCGATGGTGTTGAAGCCGAATTCAACCAAATGGCAGCCGCTGAATTTCAGCGTTCAGGCGTAAGCGTTAGCGCGCATTCAATGAAAGTGCCATCAGAGGTTTTCAAACGCGACATGAGCGTGACCGGTGGTTCAGCTGGTTCAGAAGGTGGCGTCAATGTTCAAACCAATGTTGGATCAATCATCGATGTGTTGTTGCCAAAAACCGTATTGCGCGGATTGGGCGTTCAGCAATTATCAGGATTGGTTGGAAATTTGGACATGCCAACCGCGTCAACTGTGCCATCAGCCGGTTGGAATACTGAAAACGGAAGCGCGACCGAAAAGTCACCCGCATTCAGCAAAGTAACATTCAGCCCCAAGCGTTTGGCCGCTTATATTCAGGTTTCAAATCAGTTGATGTTGCAATCATCAAACAGCATTGACACATATGTTCGCAACTGGTTGTTGAACGCAATGGCACAATCGTTGGAAACAGCCGCCATCAAAGGTGGTGGTTCAAACGAACCAACCGGCATCATTGCCAACGCCAATGTCAATGTAACTTTTGCCGGCGGCGCAACATCAAACGCAACAAACGCAAACGGTATTGCACCGGTTTGGGCTGATGTTGTTAATTTGATGAAAGCGGTTGAAAACGCAAACGGTGAAGGTGTTGCATATTTGACAAACCCAAAGGTGAAGGCAGCATTGCAAACAATTCCCCGTCAATCATCAGGTGTTGAAGGCAATTTCATTTGGCCCGCGGGCGGTTTTGATTTGAACGGTTACCCCGTTGCTACATCAACCCTTGTTCCTTCAAACTTGTCAAAAGGTAGTTCATCTACATTGTCAGCCATGATTTTTGGTGATTTCAGCAAAATGGCCATCGCTTCATGGGGTGGAATGGAATTGACTGTTGATCCATACAGCGGCGCAACCGCCGGTTTGACCAATGTTGTGTTGAACGCTTATTTGGATTGCAATTTGTTGCAACCAACCGCATTCGCTGTTTGCAAAGACATCGTTGCATAATTAATTGCCCGTGCGGGGGCATTAAAGTTCGCACACGGTGGGTCAACTTGACTGTTTGGCCCACCGGCCATGAAAGTGAAATTTTTGATTAACCCATCGGGCAAATTTAATTTGTCGTACAATATTGGTGAAATCGTTGAAATGGAATCCAAACAAGCGGAATTATTGTTGGAGGCCGAGGCGGTTGAACTGGTTATTGAAGAAGTAGTTGAAAAGCCCAAAGCAAAGAAAAAACCCGTTAACCCTGAAACCGCATTGGACGCGGAATAATCATGTTTGTTGCACGCAATTACACCGCATTTTCACACGCCGCAACCGATTACATTTCGGTCGCTGATGCAAAGACGCATTTACGCGTGACATCATCATCGGATGACACATACATCGGTGGATTGATTGCAATGGCGTTGGATGCGTGCGGTCAATATATTGGCTATTCAGTAAGAAAAGCAACGGCCAAATATGGGTTTGATGGATTCACCGGACAACCGGCATTGATTAACCCGGTGAACGGGTTAAATATCCCGTCCGGCAATTATTTGCGAATTAATTCACGCGTTTTGGCGGTGAATTCCGTTTCTTATGTAAACGATTCCCAAGCCATCACCGCATTTGATTCCGCTGATTGGATCACCGCGCCAAATCCAATGGGTTTGTTTTCGCGAAACATATTTATTGAAAACGCGCCAACAAGCGTGACCGATGATGTTATTAAATACATTGTTGAAATCACCGAAGGTTTTGAACTGGCAAGCGCAACAAGCGTAAACCCCGACACATTGTTTCCGGCATCAATTAAACATGCGGCATTGTTGTTGATTGGTCAATATTATGACAACCGAATGGCCATCACCGTTGGTGTTCAAAACAACCCAATTCAATTCGGTTTTCAGTATTTGTTAGACCCTTACAAAATTAGCGTTATATCATGAACCCCGGATTGATGGATGAATTGGTCACGGTGGAACAATATTCCATGACAACGGATTCCAACACCGGTGAAAAGTTGCAATCATGGACGACCTATTCAACCCCGTGGGCAAGGATTCAAGAAAACGAATCGGGTTCAGAAACCGTTGATGCAGATAGGAGAGAACACAAACAAACAGTTTTATTCACCGTTCGTTATGATTCCGGCATCAACCCAAAAATGCGCATTCTTTGGGAATCGAAATATTACAACATTATCAACATTGCGGATTTGGAACGCCGGATGTATTTGAAAATTCAAACTGAATTGGTAGAATGAAAAATTTGAAAGGATTGGGTGAAACCATCATGGCGTTGGAAAAAATTGGTGTTGGATTAGACACCGAAAAATTGCGTGCGCAAATTCGTCAAGAAGCGCAACCAATTATTGACACCGCGCGGTCACTTGCCCCAATGGGCGAAGGCGACATCCGAAATTCAATTGGGTTCATTACAAATCAGGATTCAAAGTTTAAATATACTGTATTAATTGCGCCGAGAATGGAAATGGAAAACGCATACAAGGCCATTTGGTTTGAATTTGGAACATCACCCCGATTTACAAAAAACGGATCATTTAGGGGAGCAATTCAGGCGAAACCATTTATGCGCCCGGCGTTTGACATGCATAAAACAAGAATTGCCGAGGCAATAACCGAAAACATAAGAAAGGATGTTGTTGAATTGGCAAAAAAATATAATATCACAACCAAATAAAAAAAATAAAAAAATAATATCATGGCTACAACTGGAATTACCAACGGAACGCTGATTGCAATTTACAAAGACATCAGCGGCACATTGACCAAAATCGCAAACGCGACATCAAACGATTTTTCAATCACCAAAGACATGATTGAAACCACCAACAAGGATTCAGCCGGTGCGAAAGAATACATCGCGGGCGAATACGGATACACCATGAGTGTTGAAGGTATGTTTGAAGAAGATGGCAGCGTTGGCGCGGGCATCAGCTGGAAAGAAATCATCACCGATTTGTTGGCGGGAACATCCGTGACAATAGTGATGACATCAAATGTCAGCGGCGATTTGAAATTGAGCGGATCAGCATTTTTCAATGATTTGAATTTGACCGCCCCACAAAATGATGTTGCGACATTTACCGCATCAATTCAGGGAACGGGCGCATTGACCGTTGGCACAATCTAATTTTGAATTTGTTGCGTATATTCGCGACATGAACACGATTACAATCGGGGGTGTTCAACACCCCCTTTTTTTTAACATGAATTCATTGCGCAACATCATGGCGCATGTTGGGATGGATTCTTTTGCAGATTTGCAAAAATCAATGGATTTGGCGAAATCAATGGATGTTGCAATCACATGTGCATTTTATGGCATTAGTGAAGGTTACGAAATGAAAAAGGAACAAAGCCCGTTTCAAACTGAAATTGAAATTGCGCGTTTGGTCACAAAATACACCGAATTGATGCCGGCATTAAATGGATTCACCCAAGCGATTTCCGATTTTTTTCATGTTGACGAGGTAGACGAAAAAAAGTAAACGCCATCAATGACGGCCCGGCGTTGACATGGCGAATCATTGAACGAATTGCGTTTGGTGAAATGGGCATGTTGGAAAAGGATTTTAATCAATGCACGCCATATTATTGGCGCGCTCGATTGGATGGCATGCGTCAAACACAACATCAACAATTTCAAAATGATTGGGAAATGACGCGATGGATGGCGGCAACAATTATGTCACCACATTTGAAAAAACCAATCAGCCCGCAAAAATTGATGAAATTCCCGTGGGAACAAACGGACCACGATGATATTGTTGCAAAGGTTACGCGCCATGCGGATATATTTGCGAAGTTGACACCGCCCGCCGAAGCATGAACGCAATAAACGCCATTTATAATATTTTGTCAAACAATTCAGCATTGACCGCCGTTGTTTCAACGCGGATCAACCCATTGCGTTTGCCACAAGAAACATCATTCCCCGCAATCACTTATCAAACAATTTCCGTTGTTCCGCATCCATCAAAATCAGGGCCATCGGAAAGTGATTTCGCGCGTGTTCAAATCAATTCATTTGGAACAACATATCAATCAGCGGTTCAAGTTGCCGATTTAGTTCGAACGGCATTACAAGTTGCGACACCCGGTGTTTTTAATTCCGTGAGTGTTCAAACGATATATTATGACGGTGAAGCGCATTTATCCGAAGATTATGCGGGGTTTGCCGGAATTTATCACATTGCATCCGATTACATTATTAATTACGCACGATAATGGCAAAAAGTCAATCATTGAACATTGTAATTGGTGCAGACATTGAAAACCTTAAAAAAGGTTTAGATTCCGCAATTGTGGCAACCCAAAAAGCCGGCAAAGAATTGTCCGGCGCAACTGGTGAAGCCATTAAAGGCATGCAGCAACAATTTGAACGGTTGGCATCGTCAAAACCTTCAATGGCAACTGTTCGCCAAATGCAACAAATTGCCATGACGGCGCGTGCATTAGGCCCGGAATTCCAAGATTTTGCAAATGATGTCATTCGTTCAGCTGGTCAAATTCAAGATGCCGTGGGCGACATGCGCGCGGAAGTTAAATATTTTGCAAGTGACACACGCCGGTTGGATGCGGTTTTGGGAGGTATTCAAGGCGTTGCGGGCGCGTTTGGCGCAGTCGAAGGCGCAACCGCGATGTTGGGAATTGAATCAAAAGATTTGCAAAAAACGATGGTTCAATTGCAAGGCGCAATTGCATTAGTCAATGGGTTGCAAGCGATTCAAAATGCGTTGCAAGCCGAATCGGCATTTATGGTTGGAATTCAAACCGCAGCCGTACGAATTCAAACATATGTCATGGGGCAAGCAACGGTCGCGGCCCGCGCATATGCAACGGCATTAGTGGCCACCGGTGCGGGCGCAATATTGGTTGCAATTGGCCTAATTGCAGCGGCAATGGGTTCGGTAAAAAAAGAAACCAAAGAAGCAACCGAAGAAGTAAACAATTTTACAAAAGCATACGAAAAACAAGCGGAAAAAGCCAAAAAAACAAGTGAAATCCGCCAACAAATTTCTGATGACTTATTAAAAAATGAATTAAATGCCGCAAAATTAAAAGGCGCAACTGAATCCGAATTGGCACAAGTGGAAATAAATTTTTTGCAAAAACGCAAAGAAAGATATTTGGCAATGTTGTCGTCATTCAATAAAGGTTCAGCCGATTATTTACAATATCAACGCGACATTTCAGCAATTCAAAATCAAATTGATGAGGTGACAACCGAATCACAAATAAAAAATGCAGAGAAACGCAGAGAAAAGAAAAAAGAACAATTAAAAAAAGAAAATGAAGATGCGATAAAAGCAATTCACGAACGCCATGCCGGTCAAATGGATGCTGAAAAGTTTTTGACCGAGCAAGCCAAAAAGCAACAACAAAAACGCACCGAAGCGATTGCAAAATCCAAAGAATTAACCGGTGAAAATTTAATTAAAGGCACGGCGGTCGCCCCGGTGTTGGTTCAAGTTCAAATTGATCCCAAAAGCCGGTCGCAAATTGTTCAGGATTTCGACAAATTGATGACCGACATGGCAATGGCGGTTGAACGATTGGGTGAAGATATTGCAATATCATTGGGCGAAGCGTTGGGAAATCAATTGTCCGGTCAAGGCAATGGCATTGAGGGGTTTGTTCAATCAGTTGTTGGCCAATTGGGCAATTTTGTCAAAACAGTCGGGAAAATGTTGATTGCGTATGGAATCAGCGTTCAAAAATTTCAAACCGCATTTATCCAACCACAAGTTGCGGTTGCAGCCGGTATTGCGATGGTTGCATTGGGTACGGCGGTGGCAAACCAAATGAAACAAGGCCCAAGCGTGACCGCGTTTGCCGATGGTGGTATTGTAAGCGGACCAACATTGGGTTTGATGGGTGAATATCCCGGCGCGCGCAGCAACCCGGAGGTCATTGCACCTTTGGACAAATTAAAAACATTGATGAAGCCCGAACAATCATCCGGTTATGTTGCGCAAACGCACATCAGCGGACGCGATTTGGCCATCGTTTTGGAAAGATACAATAAAGATTCACGGCGCGGATAATGGCAAGGATTTACAAAGGTTCGTTTTTATCAATTACAAATGTTGAATACCGGGTTGAATTATGGGATTCACCATCAGGAACAACACCGGAAATTGTTGCGCGTTTATACAATGCACGGGTTCAATCAGCCGGCGGATATATTGAAGGCCAAACATGTTGTTTTGACAAATTAGAAGCATTGAATTCATCGGTTGAATTAACATTGGCCGGTGATGGAATCAGTATTGAAAGGCAAGGCGAATCAGATTCAGTTTATTCCAATTTTATCAGGCCATCACGGGCAATTGCCCAATGGGTGATGCCGGATCAAAATACATTGGATGATTTTGTCGGCATTCAAACCGAAGCCGAAACCGCATGGGCGATGTTGATTTATCGCAATGATTCATTGATCCATGTTGGCCGCGTATTGGCCGACCAAATGACGCGATTGCGCGAATCCATACAAAGCAAACCAATCATTGATTTGGTGGCTGTGGATGGCCTTGAATTGATGGATGGGTACAAAGTACAATCATCATGGTTTTCGGATGAATACATCACAATCAACCAGTTGTTTCGCCGTTGTTTGGACACATTGGATTTGTCGGATTATTGGGTTGTCAATGGAACGCCACAACAATATTTGTATGATGGCACATTGTTAAACGAAGATAATGCGGCCCGATTAGGGTTCGACATGTATAAACTTTTTGAATATACATTTTTGGAAAATTTTGATCCGTTTACGGATGTCAAAGTTATTGACACGGTTGGATGGCAAATTGAACCAAATTATATTTCAGCAAAACAAGCGTTGGAAAATGTGTTGTTGATGTTTGGGGCGCGATTCACTCATGAAAATGGCGCGTATTATGTGATCCCATTCAACGCGTATAATAACACGACATCAATCAATTTGCGTCAATATTCGTATACCGGGCAATATATCGGGACGACAACATATTCACACCGTCAAACAATTGGCAACGATGTTCGGCCATTGTGGATGGCAAAACCATCATTGTACTATCAACCAGCTGCACAATCGGTGACAATAAACACGCATCGTCAAAATGTGGCAAAAGCGTTGCGCAGTTACCCAAATACATCATCATCAACATTGTCGTTGATTGCCACGGATATTCCAACCGGAACATCACCGGATGCCGCACCGATGCGCATTCGTTTTATGGCAAAATCATTCAAACGATCCGACACATTGGGTGGGGTTTTGTATGTCGAAGATTCAACCGATGTTTACTACAATATCAGGTTGCGGAATTCGGGTGGCTCTTATGTTTATTTGGACGCGAATGGATATTGGTCCGCATCGGGGAATTCGGGAAATCAATTGTATCGCATGCCAACCAAAGACATCAAAGGCGGTTGGATCACATCGGAATTTGAATTGTCGGTGACAACCGCGCCGGTCGGTTACACCCGATTGGAAGTCAACATGTTTGTTCATGGTGTTATTCTTTCCTATTCGGGCGGTGGCAAATGGAAAAACGGCAATTCAGCGTTGAAGGATTTTTGGGGTTCAATTCAGGTTTCATTTGCAGATGCGTCACCATATCAAAATGCGGATTATATTTTTGACATCACGGAGGTCATCACCGCATCCACAGCCAATTTGGCGAATTCAACACCCATCACAATTGAATCGCCATATTATACGGATTCCCTGAAATACGGAATTGGTAATTGGTTGGTGTTTAACGGCACAACCGATGTTTTGGCATCGGATTGGTATGGCGGTTGGGATTCAATTACACACGGAACAATCACCAAAATGTTGGGGTTACAAATGGCATCGATTTACGCCAATTTTGTTCCGGTGGTTCGTGGAACATGGATTGATTCCGGGTCATTGACTGCAATCAAATCATTATATTTTGACAATTATTCATGGGTTTTGAACGGGGTCAAATACAATTGCCGTTCGGAACAATGGGATGGCGAATGGATTGGTGTTTCACCAGTTTATACCTTGACAACATCATCCGGCGAAGGTTTAAAAGTCGAGCAATCACAAACCGGGAATCTGAATAATCGTTTGAATTATGTTGAATCAGCGGTGACAAATTTGAATTCAGCGATTTCCAATGTTCCGCAACAAGTTTTGGAACATTTGGTCAATGATGCCGAAGGCGCGCCCGCATCGCAGCCAACATTGAACACCCGTTGGGAGGTGATGTTGAGTTATGACGATTCAACGGAATTGGTTAATTGGCGGATTCAGGAACACAATGCGCCCATCACATACACGGCCGGGACACACACCATCACCAATGGTTATGAATTAATTTTGTGCGATTCATCCGGCGGAACGGTTACGGTTGATTTACCTGATCCGACAATATCAAAAGGTAAAAAATATTATTTCAAAAAAATTGCATCATCACATTCGGTTGTCATCACCGGCGGCGGGTTTGATATTGATGGCAACCCAACAAAGGTTTTGAATACAAATTTTGAAACATGCACAGTTATCAGCGATGGAACGCAATGGTGGCTGATTGTTCAATAAATGTTGCAAATGTTTATTGTCACGATGTTATTTTCGAAGCATTATGGCAGAAGCATCAATTGACATCGTTGCCGGTTACGATGGATTTAAATATTTCGGATCGGGGACGGTTACATCCGTAAGTTTTGACGCGTTGGTTGTTCAGGCCGACACGGTGTTCACATCGTTCACAGTTACCCAAGAAAACGGAACATCCACAAATGTTTTGTCGGCTCGTGGCATGTCCGGAATTACTTTTCAACAAGGCGCATATTTGCCCGCCGGCAAAGGCAGCAAAATCACCGGATTTGTAATCAGCACCGGAAGCGTAATCGCATATTAAAATGATTGGAATCAGCGCATTAGGAATTGGCATTCGAAGCGCACAATATTTGGGGCAAGGTTGGCCCATCGTTGTTGCGTACAAAAGCCGCGTGACCGCCGATGGCGGTTTTTATGAAGGTGTTTCATGTATG
>Ga0315900_10008605_pt1 | contig 13106 bp, 8 predicted proteins | sample LakEriMetagenome_FD_203521 | JGI IMG/M metagenome (GOLD analysis project Ga0315900, IMG submission 203521) | Freshwater fungal communities from buoy surface, Lake Erie, Ohio, United States - Buoy 12 MA114 | ecosystem: Environmental > Aquatic > Freshwater > Lake > Lake biofilm | place: USA: Lake...
GACTTCAACTGCAAGGGGATTGATGAGATCGTTCGAGTCGTCGCAATCCTCATCAATTGTGACAAAGCCGCTACCGGGAGCTTGGCAGAGTGTGATACCAGGACCACCACCATAACCATCGTCATCAGCATCTTCATAATAGGTAATGAATTGCAGGCCGTCGTCGGTCATTCCATCGCAATCATCATCGATGGTATTGCATTGTTCAGCGATTGAAGGGTTAATGGAGGCATTAGAATCGTTGCAATCTCCAACAACCGCAACATAGCCTACAGGCTGGTTGCAGGATATACTATCATCACTTAGTATTCCAAATCCATCGCCATCTGCGTCTTTATAATACGTGGTATAAATCAGGTTTGACCCATCTACAAGCCCATCGCAGTTATCATCGATTCCATTGCACACTTCAGGCGCCAGGGGTTTTATGGCGGGATTATTATCGTTGCAATCGTTGTCGTTAGTTACGTAGCCGGACGGCTGAAAACAGGAAAGCTGCGTTGTGGCCGGGTCGCCATAATTATCCCCATCATTGTCCCTGTAAAAAAGTGTCAGCGGGCCTTCGTCCGTAGCACCGTCGCAATCATCGTCAATCAGGTTACAGGTCTCTGTCTGCCATGGATTCATTGCAGGATTCGCATCGTTGCAATCGCCGGGTGCCGAAGCGTAACCGGAGGGCGGAGTTCCACTGCATGAGTTGATAGACGCAGCCGTCAAACCGAAACCATCTCCATCGGTGTCCAAGAAATACGCGTGAACAGGCAACAGTTCGTCGCTCTGCCCATCGCAGTCGTCATCGATTGAATTGCACACCTCGGTCGCAGCTGGATTGACGGCTGATGCATTGTCGTTGCAATCCAGCGCATTGGCCACATAGCCTGCGGGAATGGTAGATCCGGTAACGGTCTGGCTGTTGGATGCGTTACCGTATCCGTCCACATCGTTATCAGCGTACACTAAAAACGTACTGCTGATCGCGAGCGAAAGGTCGTCGATTCTCCAGTTGGCTGCTCCGGGGGTTACCGTACCAACGCCTCCAAATCCATAAATCCGGTACGTTACTGGGGTGGATGGAGGCGAAGTCAGTGCGAGACCATTGGTCGACTGAAGGTTCCAGGTGGAGGTGTTTAGTAATGCTCCTGTCACCAGATTACTGGAAAACCCATCCACACTCCAACGCAGACACCAGGTTTGAGGGCCGGTGGCTGTTGATCGTGATCCGAATTGGAAGGAGCTCAGCACCATCCCGCTACCCGGAGCCGGATTGAGGCTGAACTCGAAAAAGGCGCTGCCGGATGCGCCTAAAAGCAGTCCGCCGGACCGGGCGGCTGCGCCGGCATTGAATAGTCCGGATGCTCCAACATATCCTGTGCTGGAGGAAGTTGTAGTAAGCAGCGTTGTGCTACCGTTGTTGTTGCCACAACTGATTTGAGATACAATCAGTTGCGGATAAGGAGTCAGGGATGGCAGGGCTTGGGCATTGCCAGTACCGAAATCCCAGGTCAGAGACTGTGCGGCAAGAATCTGAGCGAACAGCACCAAGGCGGTCGTCAGCAGATAACGGAAAGGGTTCATGGTTTGATTGATTGTTAACGAATAGGGTTCGATTAAATATCTGTCAAGAGTACGACCAATAGTGGAGCGTTGTCCGGCCAAAACTATTTAGATGTAAACACCCTGTTGTGTGATATTGAGAAGCCTGCGACGTGAGAAAAGTCATGGGGTTTGCTTTTCAAAAACGGGGTTGCGCCAAACAGCAATACAACATCCTCAAGACGTTTCGGTTTATACTGTTTATTAACCATAACCGGTTAATGGATTATCCTCCACCCGGAACTAACCGGTTGTATAATTGATTGTTGGTTTTCACCGGAGTACCCGGTTGAGTGTCCTTTTCAGTCGCGGACCGGCGGTGAAGCGGCGCACATAGTTGATGCGGACATTGCCCGTGTTGATGGAAACACTGTTCGTCTCCCCTGATGATAGGGAAACGCGGCTGTTGGTGAACGTCACTGTCAAGGCACTCCGGGCTGAATTGTATCCGGCATACACACGGAAAAGCGAGTTTGGGCTGAGTCCTTGTTGCAGTGTACCGCCCGAACCGTCCAGGTACTCGGTTCGGTTATAGTCCATGCTGATTGAAAGGGATGCAGTCAGGAAATAACGGCGTGCAAGCACTAGCGTATACGCATAGCCAAAATTAGGACCGAATTCGATGAAACGAAGTCGGTTTACATCGGGAACGCTATCGCCGGCGAGCAGTACGGGATAGATGCTGCTGTCGGCCTGAGCACGGCCCGTGAAGAACTCCGCTCCAAGCAGGAACGTCCCTGCGGATCTGTACTGCCATTCGTTTTGCAAAGCGGCGGCGCGGTAGGAAAAACGGCGGTGGTTGAATATGTACTGGTAGGATGCGCCGAATTCACGAAGGATGAGGTCGGGTCGTACATAGTAGGTGCTGTCGTTGGTGCCGGCACCTTTCGGTTGCAGGTAAAATCCGTTGTAGAACTGCCCGAACAGGTCAATCGTTGATTTGCGTCCGTACAGGTGAGCTTGTAAATCAAGGTATCGGGTTTTACCCCGACCCTCATCGGGATTCAGAAACGGAAAACCATAGGCCAAATTCAGGGTGAAGCTGCGGTATGTGGCCCCAATACCCATGTTGAGCGTGGTGTTGGGTCGATAGTCCAACTCCACTCCGCGACCGGCATCCTGCACAAGCAAACCGGTGTACTTGCGGCTGAAATAAAACCGCCCTGTCACCAGTTCATCATAGGCTACATAACGGGCACTGTCGGACTGGGCTTCTGCGCTGCGCGGGATCAGGACACCTAATACGACAAACGGGATACAAACGAAAATGAACACACATAGCTTTTGCTTCATTGATTTCCCGCTGGAACTTAAAAAATCGATTGGGAAACAGGCCTTCATCTGCATTCGGCTGATTGATACTATCAATAGTGACTGGACTTCGGACCGGGTTACCCGGGTATGACTTGACACGTCCCATCCGGAAGTCGTAACTTACTGGGCAAACATAGCAGATTGTTCCACAGCTGATCGTTAATCCTCATGCCATCATCCAAATCGCCACTCCTGCGTCTCATCCGGAAAGCCTTTGTACTGTCGGAAATCAACCGTCAGCCCCACTCACCCGGATTGGATAAACTCATTGAACAGACCCAGCAGGTCCGTAATGAATACAACCGCAGACGATTCATCGGCGATGTGACCAAAGCAGCCCTCTTCTCGGGTCTGGCCATGATGTTACCGGCTTGCAGTAAAGACGATTTACTGCAGGAACAGGAGGATGTCGGAATGCGAAAACCAGGTCAGCAACCGCAAATTGCCATCATCGGGGCGGGCTTGGCCGGACTTAATTGTGCATATCAACTGAAAAAGCGCGGTATTTCCGCCACTGTGTTCGAAGGTTCGAACAGAGCTGGTGGACGTGTACTGACGCGCCAGAATTTTATCTCACAGGGAAACTACACCGAGTGCGGAGGAGAGTTTATCGATACGGGACACCGGACCATGCGCAGCCTTGCTGCCGAATTCGGCCTGAGCTTGCTCGACACCAACGATCCCGATGAATCGGCATACCTCAACGACACCTTTTACATCGACGGGCAACATTACACGGAGGCACAGGTGATTCAGGCCTTCAGTCCATACGCATCCATCATCGCGGGCGATATCCAGTCGCTGCCTACCAATTTTTCATACAGCAATTACACAACCGCTGTTCAGCAATTCGATTCCATCAGCATCAGTCAATACTTCGACCAGATCGGAATGCCACCGACCCTCTTTCTACGAAAAGGTCTCGAACAGGCATACAACACCGAATATGGTCGTGAAGTCAACGATCAGTCGGCCATCAATTTCCTGTTCCTCTTCACCATCAATCCGGGCAACAGCAGCTACGACATCTTCGGTCTCAGCGACGAGCGCTTCAAGGTGCAGGGGGGCAACCAGCAGATCACCGATGCGCTGGCAGCCGCCATACCGGGACAAATCCGCCTTCAGCACAAACTCATCCGCATATCGACCAATGCAACCGGGCAATACGTGTTGCGTTTCCAGGGCATTCAACCGCTTGTGGCCGATATCTGCGTGATCACACTGCCGTTCACCCTGTTAAGGCAGGTGAACCTAAACGACCTCAATTTGCCTTCTTGGAAAACGAATGCCATTCAGAACCTGGGATACGGCACCAACGCCAAATTGCTGCTGGGCTTTACGGGACGCAAGTGGCGCGACTACGGTCATTCGGGTGGCGTGTTCACCAATGGTTCTCCCGCACAACCCTTCGAGTTCATCCAGACCGGCTGGGACAACACCCGATTACAGGGATCTTCGGGAGGCGGATACACCGTTTACCAAGGGGGTACGCAGGGTGTGAACCTGAGTTTATCCCAAACCCAAACGATGCTGAACCAGCTGGATGCCATGTGGCCGGGAACGGCTGCCCAGTACAACGGAAACGCAAAACTGATTCACTGGCCTTCACACCCCTGGTCGGAAGGCAGTTATGCCTGCTGGCGCGTGGGACAGGTAACCACCATGATGGGCGCAGAAGGTGAAAAAGTAGGCAACCTCTATTTTGCCGGAGAACACACCAGCTTATGGTACCAGGGCTACATGGAAGGAGCAGCCGAAACGGGCGCATCAGTAGCAAAGGCGATTGCCCTCGCTGTTTGAGTAGGAGGCTTACTGCCTGATCAGCTTCCGGTTGATGGTGAATTCGCCGTCGGAAATACGAACCACATATACACCGGCGGGCAGGATGCCCACCTGTATATTCTGCAGGTTTTCACCGGGGGATGAACCCAGCCGTTCCGTCAACAAGGCCTTGCCGGTCATATCGAACAGGACAACGTCCACAGGATTTCCGGAAGCGGAAACATAGGACAGGTTCAATTCATGCTGAAAAGGATTCGGCCAGATGTTGACACGCTGATCGTCTGTTGTACCCTCTCGCAACGCAGGATTCACGAGCCACAGCGTTGCGTTCAGCAGGATGCGTCTGTGGTCGCCGTTCACCTCGGCAGACCAGCCGTTGTAGAGCTGATCGTTGGTATCGCCTGTTCCGTCATCGGGAGGAGAACTATCGCCAATAGCCGCAACTTTTCCATTACCATATCGTGCCTGAGCAAACATCACATTGCTTGTACCTGTGGTGGCTGCACCGGTTTTATACACCAAGCCCGTAACTGTCGAATTGGCGGTTTTATTCAGCGTCATGGAGGTTCCCGAACTATACTTCATCTGCAGGGGTGTTCCGGCTGCGCCTTGTAGAATCGGATTCCCGGTGATTACAGCGAAGTTTGAAGTTGTCTGACTGAAACTGACCAGGTCGAAGGTGATTCCGAAAGGATTCACCTTAATTCCATTGCTCGACATCAGATCATTCCAGATGGCAGGAGCATCCCAGGAGTCATTGTTTCGGTCAGAACCCTTGTGATTTCCAACCATGAACAATCCTCCACCATTCTGAACAAACTGGATGATGGCTGTCTTTTCTGCGGTAGTGAAACGGATATTGGGCTCAACACAGATAAAGACTTTATAGTTACTGAGGTCCTGTACATTGCTGGTGTTACCATAGGTGAGAGAAACAGTGTAGGGCAGTGTCTCAATCGTATATCCGCGCTTTGCCAGCTCAACGCCCCAAGCGGACATTGCACCCTTCCAATACGTTTCCGTTGTGGTCGAGGTAATGCCACTTTGTGCCGGCGTGGGGATGCGCTGCGGATTGGCTTCATTTCCTTTTCCTGTTTGCATCACCCCTCCGGTTCCGGTCCCAATATTGTACAGATCGGCATCCACCACCCAATCGGCATTCCCTGCCATCTGTGCTTTACGGGCATCGAACAGGATTTTTACGCCGGTTTGGGCGTACGCCGAAACCGTAAACAATACACAGACAAGGAGTAGCGCTTTTTTCATGCTGGGGTGATGGTTGCTAATGAACCTGCAAGGTAAAAAAAACCGGGATTATTCCTTTCGGTTAAGTCAACTATACTGCAGGAAAATAGCATGAACGCCAGGTATTAGTCCGCTCACAACCATTGGTTCAAAAACCGGAATGCTAATGCACGACCTTACTGCTTGCTCAGGAAACACCCTCGGAAAGTCGGGCAAAAAATAAATTTACCACCCTGCGCACGTTTGAACTGAATATAACCCAGGTCGGTCAATAAATTGGGATTTGTGGTCTCAGCGGGAATCGAACCCACATCAAAAGTTTAGGAAACTTCTATTCTATCCGTTGAACTATGAGACCGGCATAAACCTCTAATCACACATTATCAATGTGTTATGTTTTGCAAAAGTAATAATTCAGGATGAAAGCGGAGGGAGAATCTGCTTTCAATTGGCACACATGACCCTAACCTCAAACCGATAGTGGGATTAGGGTACAGGTTGCCGCAAATACAAAAGCGCCGCAAATAGGGTAAAGAAAAGGATGACCATCAGGCTGGTGGCCAGGTTTACCATTACAAAGGGTTGCATGAGCTCCCGTCTTCTTGTTTTGTCTTTTATGGCAATTCGTGTGATGGGGTATTCGGTAAGCAGGGTAATGGCGATAGCGGTACATGCCTTCAGCAGGAAATCCCACGCCGTAATTCCATGAAGTTCCTCCATTGAAAACAGCCAATCGGGGAAACTGATTGTAAAACCGCTCGCATAGGGAAGCACGTGAAAGGCTACGAAAACCGATAGAAAATTGGCCAGCAAGTACCGGGATTCAAAACCCAAACGTCGAAACATGCGCTTCTCTACCCACGCGAGGATGAGATTCATAATAATGAGGTCAACTATGCCGTCAATAAGAAGCAAGCCGATTGCATTGGCAATGACAACGTGAATGACCAGAACCATGAGGTGCGTTGTATTCTCAGTTTAAGATGGCTGCTGCTGCGCGTATTTGAATCCCAAACCTATATAAACCCTTCACATCGCTTACAAAGTTCCTTTACGATTCATCTTTCCTAGCCGACTGATTGAAGTCATCGTCGAGGTTTTTACCGTTGCAAGCCACTCCGATGTATGGGTTAAAAACACAAAGGCCGCCCAAACGGGCGGCCCTTCTGTAAACCGATGGTTTAGTTCGCTTAGTTGATCGGCAGGATTACCGCGTCGATAACGTGGATGATACCGTTTGAAGCAGAGATGTTGGCTGTGGTGATGTTTGCGGTGTTACCAACAGCTGTGATCTGGCCTTGGTTGTCGACTGTGAAATCAACGCCAAGCAGCGTGCTGATGTTGCGGTTGCCATTGCGTGGTACAACACTGTTGGCAGCACGACGACCATCAACTACGTGGTACAACAATACATCGCGTACCAGGGTGGGAGGAAGATCGCTGATGCCGCTAACGCCGAGGGCTGTATAGAGATCGTTGAATGCGTCGTTGGTCGGAGCGAAAACGGTGTATTGGTCAGTACCGTTCAGGAACAAATTCACCAGTCCGGCATTAAGTGAATCATCTACATAAGTGAGTGCACCTACTAGCTCACTGAATCCAGCATTGATGGCGATTGCAGCAATCGGATCGGTTCCAGGAGCCGGAGCGCCGTTGCGGTTTTGCATGTCAGTTACCTGAACAGAGTTGGCAGGGTTCATCCCCTCTTCCTTGCTACAGCCTACCATAAAGACGGCGATTCCCATTACCGCGCTAAAAGCAAGAATTTTCGAATTCAACATAAGGTTTTTCATGATGTTAAGTTTTTTTGTTTTGTTGGAGGTAAAACAGCGTGTAGACGGGTGTGGTTTTCGAGTTCATCGTTTTTTTGATAAAAAACCTGATTTTCAGTGGTTTTAATTTACACCATTAACCAATTTATATCCTTCGTTTACCAATAAGACGCCTGTGGTGTCATGTGTATGTCATGGAAACCCTCGAATAGGCGCGTATATCGGTACGTGTAAAACCCCGAACAAGCTTAAGGCCGATTCACTCTTCCTGTCGGATTAGGCCACGAAACAGTATTTTTAATTTCCAGAACCTCGATCCATGAACCTACGCCTACGCATTACCTGTCTCAGCTCTCTGCTTTTCTGTTCTTTGATTGCAACCGCCCAGTGGTCCACCGCCACACTCTCCATAGGGCGTACCCAGTTGGCCGGAGCATCGGCAAACGGGATAGCGGTATTTGCAGGTGGAATCGGATTCATCAGCCAACCGCCGGGTGTGTTTGACCAGTACAATGTGAATACAAATGCCTGGACATCGGGTAATTTTTCGCCCGCACGGTGTAAGCTAAGCGCCGTTTCGTGCGGCAGCTATCTTTTGTTCGCTGGCGGAGCCAACGACTGGATACTCTCCGACTACGACAACGTGAACATCTATAACACCACCCAGAACACCTGGTCGGTTGCAAATGCCCTATCGGCCGCACGTTCATACACCGCTGGAGCATCGGCCGGAAGCAAGGCGGTATTTGCAGGTGGCGAATCGGGTATGTTCGGCCTGTATTTCAACAATGCAGATGTGTACGATACCCTCACACAAACCTGGTCACAGTCGGCTCTATCAACTGCACGATCGCGGCTGGCAGCTGCAGGCTCCGGCACGAAAATCCTCTTCGCAGGGGGTAAAAATGCAGGAAGCACCTTCAATACGGTCGACATATACGACGTGATCGGAAACAGTTGGTCCACCGATTCCCTCTCCATCGCCAGAAGCGGTTTATGCGGCGTTGCAAGCGGTAACAAGATCTATTTCGCTGGTGGTGTCACCGCACTTAATCAGCCCTCTAACCGAATCGATGTATACGATGTTACGACTGGAACCTGGAGTATTGATTCCCTATCACAGGCAAGGCAGCGCATTGCGGCTGCATCCGTTGATAACCTGGTTTTCTTCGCCGGAGGATGCAATGCAGGCGGAACCACAGCATACACCACCGTTGATATCCTCAACACCGCTACGGGTACCTGGTCGGTGGCCAATCTCAGCAACGCCCGACAGGAAGCAGCGGCCACAGCGATTGGCAATCGGTTTATCATTGCGGGAGGAGCAGGCAGTAGTGGTGCGCCCACCCCATCGGTAGAAATCTACACCGTAACCAGCACCGGCCTGATCCAGACTCAAGAAAATGAACGTCTAACTGTCTATCCAAACCCAGTCATCGGATCTGCAACCGTTGAGCTGCTGCACAACACATCCGGAACCGGGCGGATCGAACTAATCGACTGTACTGGTCGCTTGGTCCTGCAGGATCGTGTTAGTAGTGGACAAACAAACTATACCCTGAAAACAGAAACCCTTCCAAAAGGCCTGTACACGCTCGGTTTTTATCCATCGGATGGCGAAGTCCTAAAGCGCCGGATTGTGGTCGAGTAAGTGCTTTGGCTTCAGGAAGTTTCGGATGGGCGCACCCGATAGAACTGGTGCATGCTCAGCACATGGGGTATGCTTAGGCAGGAAAGCAGAATAAAGAAGATTCCCGCATGCTGATCTGCCCCTGCCACCATGAACAAGGCCATGAACACCGCAGCCGCCGAACTGAACGGGAGGGATTTCAGGAGCAACGGCTTATAGCTCTGGTTCAGGCCGCGCCGTAACTGCCGCCAGCCATTTACACTGTGCTGGGCCACAAAATAAATTCCAAAGGAGATTAGCAAGGGCAAGAAGCCTGTTAGCACCAAGTAGAACAAGGTCAGGAGCATGCGCTTCGAGCGCAGGTGAAAGGACATCGCCAATCCGAATAGTGCACAAACGGCCGACATCTGTAATCCAATCTCTTTACTGAATGCAGGCAACCCCGACAGGGATTGTAGGCTGTAGATTTGATTGACAACCCACTGCGTTTCATCCGGGTGCGAAAACAGCATGAACATTAAGAGCGAAAGTCCCCATATAAAGGATTTCCAACCCTGAGGTATTCCCCACTCCCCAAAATCAGCCTGACCGAAATGCCAGGCCGAATAAAGTATGAATAAGACCAGTGCTAAGCTGGGAAAGAATATCCATACAATTCCCAACAGCAATCCCTTGGCTACATATACGGCAATGAAGCGCGGCAAAGAAGATGTGTTCCGAACAGCAGAATCGGTTAGGTGGTCGAGTGCGCCGTGCGTTAGCCCCACGAACAGAAATCCGATACCAAGAATTATCCACGATACGCCATGGGCATGAACAAGCGAAAACAAGAGGAACAGGATGGTAAGGATGAAACCGTAACTAGCGGTAGACCAGTTAGAAGCCCGATGCATCAAATCTTTAAACGCCGCTTTGATAAAAAGAACAACCGGTAGACCGGCGAACATCTTCAGCTCATCCGATAGACCGGACTTCTCAGTCAAAAAGCGTAGTACTTTAGAGATCGGGGTGTTTCGGAATAGCGACTCGAATATCCGTTTGCCTTGTTCTGGTTGTTGCTCCAGAATTTTAAGCAACAAACGATCATAGAATGCGAAACGATTGGAGGATTTCGACTCTGCGAGCCCTTCGCCAGAGTTCGACTCGGCCGTTTTTCGCATGGCATCTTTGGCCATGGCGAGAAATGCATAGCCCGTACTTGCTTTGAGCAAGTTTGCACGGGTCCCTGTATTAATCCAGGCACTACCATAATCGCGATAATCCGTCGGGCAAGTCGACATCGGGATGGCACCGGACTCCAGCGCTTCGATTTCAAACGAGGTACTCAATTGTTCGGTATAGGTTTTCAATATGGGCCTTGCCTCCTCATCGGAAAGCACCTGTTTGCCGAACCGCGTCAACTCAACCAGGGCTTTTTGGGAAGAGAAGGGCAATACATACATGAATTGTGTTGTGCCGTTCTGCGGGACATTGAAATCCATCAACACCATCTTGTTTTGGTCAAATACGGGTTCGGTTGTATTAATAACCCATCCTTGAAAAGACTGCAACAGGTGTGCCTGGTGTTGTTTCGGTGCTGCGAATTCCGGCGGTCGGCTATCGAATACCCGAAGCGCATGGATTGTACCGAAAGCTGTTGGAATTGCAAAACCCGCAGGATGTGCCGTTGGATCAGCCTCTACACGCGACTCGATGAAGCGTGTACCATGCTGCTGCAAGGCTTGTACAGCATTGAGGCGAACGGCTGAACCGGGGATATGATAATACTGAAGCGGAGCAATACACTCGCTGGCGATTCCGGGGACATCCACTGTTTGCCAGGAATGCGTAATCAAACTTTTCAGTTGCAGACCCTCAATTTCAGCAGGAGTACTCCAAAAACAAAATGTGCGATCGAGTGGTGCAAAGGCTGCTGGCTCAATCACCGCAATCGACTTCCCCTTGAGCTGGCCCGACTCACCAAGCCGAAGAGCCAACAAACTGTTTGCTGCTCCGAGGCCAATGAAGACCACATCGTAACTAGGGCTCGTGGTGATTGATTCCATCTTAGTACCGACAGCGGCTTGATTGAAAAGGAAAAAGGGAAGGGCGAATACGTTTCACCCTTCCCTTCCCCTATGTAAAAGATGATTAGTCTTCTGAATTGCGGCTCAGAGCGTAAATCACCAGGCCGAATCCGATTTTGTTGATAGCATCAGCGATGTTGTACACAATGTCCATGGCGTGGCTAGCCGCGGCAGGATCGCTTACAAGCTGCATACCGAACAATCCACCGGGTGTTCCGAGGATATAACCCAAGGGATAGATAGCCCAACCTACGAGTACAAACCAGGCAAGTACACGCGTTGCTTTGGCAACCTGCGGACCAGCTGATTGAGCCAGGTTGGCCACTTCGCCAAACCAAATCAGGTATACGATGTAGAAGTAAGCGGCACCTGAAACAACACCCCACATGACACTGTTGTCACGGTCGATGGTCTCACCGAAGTAACCGGTCACCAACATTACAAGTGAAGCGAAGATCAATTTCCAGAGCAGGGCGATTTTCGCACCAGCCTTGCGGGTGATCAGATAGAACTCAACACACATCAGGGGAACAGTCAGGATCCAGTCCACATAACGGAAGAATGTGGGTGATTCGCCTGTTTCCAGGTTATATCCCCGCATGTAGTAATAGTGCACTGCGGCGATAAAGGTGATGAGTCCGGATACCAGCACAGATGTCCTCCACTTCGCCGCTGTATTGTTCAGCTCGAAGAAGAAGAACACGGAGGCGGCCATCATGGCCATGGTTCCGATAAAGAAGGTGAACGCAACGTAGTTGTCGCTCGCAATCGTAAGGTGTTCCATATTCATTAGGATTAGTTGGTTAGTGAATAATCAACATCTCAATTATCGTTTGGTTAAGGATTTGGGGTGATTTTCTGCATGCAATAGGCATAAATAGTGTTTAACTGGTTGTTTTTCAGTTATTTAGTTTTTTGTGTTTTAGGGCCTTTTCGGGCTAATTGCTTGTCAAAATCTGACGGAAAACAGCCTGATAATCCAACCAAAGATGTGTTTATCCGAAAAATCGCCGGGGTTAGTTTTGGTTGTGTTTTGTTACATCGTCGGTAACGCTATCGGGTCACCCGCACATTTCGCTACCTTTAGACGCGCTGTTATATGCTTTCGTCCTTTAAACCGATTCTTCGCTCCGTTTACCGCGGTCTTCCGCTGAAACGTCAGTTCTATTCTCTGCTGCGTTCGGTATGGTCACCGCCCGAACCAATTTACCGTCATTTGCATTTTACCGGTCCGTTCACGGTGGCCGTCGATTCCGAACGCATTTTTCGGATGCAACATTTCGGTAACCAGATCGAGAATGAAGTGTTCTGGTCCGGCTTAAGGAGCAGCTGGGAGCGAGAGTCCATGCAACTATGGATCCGCTTATGCGAACACGCCCACACCATTATTGACGTTGGAGCGAACTCGGGCATTTACGCGCTTGTAGCCAAAACCATTCAGCCGAATGCACGTGTTTTAGCCTTTGAGCCACATCCCTTGTTTTATGAAATGCTTGAGACAAACGTAAGACTCAATCGCATCGATATTACATCTGTGGAGAAAGCGGTGTCTGATCAAAACGAAAATGTCATCATCGAGGATTATTCCGGAAAGAGCGAGCACATCACAGTGGCTTGTACCACCCTTGATGCAGCTGTAAGAGCATATTCACTCGATCACATCGACCTGATTAAAATCGATGTGGAACAACACGAGCCACAGGT
>Ga0315900_10008606_pt1 | contig 13105 bp, 8 predicted proteins | sample LakEriMetagenome_FD_203521 | JGI IMG/M metagenome (GOLD analysis project Ga0315900, IMG submission 203521) | Freshwater fungal communities from buoy surface, Lake Erie, Ohio, United States - Buoy 12 MA114 | ecosystem: Environmental > Aquatic > Freshwater > Lake > Lake biofilm | place: USA: Lake...
CGCATGCATCTGGGCCAGGGCTTCGGCGGCGCCGGGCCAGGTGGAGCCTTCGAGCAGCGGGAGCACGGTGGCCTTGGGATCTATTGCAGTTGCAGTGCTCATGGCATCACGGGTCGACCCAAGGGGTCGACGGTACAGGTGCGTTGATCAAGCATTGTGCGTTCCATGAGCCGTTCACGCCATTTCCTTGAGCCAATCGTAGCCCTTCGCCTCCAGCTCCAGCGCCAGTTCCTTCGGACCGCTCTTGATGATGCGGCCATCGGCCATCACGTGCACCACATCGGGCACGATGTAGTCCAGCAGGCGCTGGTAGTGCGTCACCACGATGAAGGCGTTTTCCTTCGAGCGCAGCTTGTTCACACCGCCGGCCACGATGCGCAGCGCGTCGATGTCGAGGCCGCTGTCGGTCTCGTCGAGGATGCCGAGCTTGGGTTCGAGCATCGCCATCTGGAAGATCTCGTTGCGCTTCTTCTCGCCACCGCTGAAGCCCACGTTCAAGTTGCGGTTCATCAGGTCGGCGTCCATCTCCACCAGCTTGGCGCGTTCGCGCACCAGGGCGAGGAAGTCCTTGCCGCCAAGCTCCTCGAGGCCGTTCGCCTTGCGGGTCTCGTTCAGTGCGGTGCGCAGGAAGGTCATGTTGCTCACGCCCGGGATCTCCACGGGGTATTGGAAGGCGAGGAAGATGCCTTTCCAGGCGCGTTCCTCCGGGGCCAGCTCCAGCAGGTCCTCCCCGAGGTAGGTCACGGTGCCTTCGGTGACCTCGTATTCCTCGCGGCCCGCCAGCACGTTGGCCAGGGTGCTCTTGCCGGAACCGTTGGGGCCCATGATGGCGTGGACCTCTCCCGGCTTCACTTCCAGGTTCAGGCCTTTCAGGATCTCCTTGCCGTCGATGTTGGCGTGGAGGTTGGTGATCTTCAACATGGTTTGTCCTTCGCTAATGGTGGGTAGGTTGACCCGGTGGGTCGACGCTACAGGTGGTTATCCGACAGATCCTTCCAGGCTTACAGCCAACAACTTCTGGGCTTCGACCGCGAACTCCATCGGCAACTGGTTCAGCACCTCCTTGCAGTAGCCGTTCACGATCAGGCTCACGGCCTTCTCCGTCTCGATGCCACGCTGGTTGAGGTAGAAGATCTGGTCCTCGCCGATCTTGCTCGTGGTGGCTTCGTGCTCCACCATGGCGGTCGGGTTCTCGCTCTCGATGTAGGGGAACGTGTGCGCACCGCAGCGGTCACCCAGCAGCAGGGAATCGCACTGGCTGAAGTTGCGTGCGCCCTTCGCGCCCTTGCCGATCTTCACCAGGCCGCGGTAGCTGTTGTTGCTGAGGCCCGCGCTGATGCCCTTGCTCACGATGGTGCTCTTGGTGCCCTTGCCGATGTGCACCATCTTGGTGCCGGTGTCGGCCTGCTGCCGGTTGTTGGTCACCGCCACGCTGTAGAACTCGCCGATGCTGTGGTCGCCCTTGAGCACGCAGCTCGGGTACTTCCAGGTGATCGCGCTGCCGGTCTCCACCTGCGTCCAGCTGATCTTGCTGTTATCGCCCAAGCAGATGCCGCGCTTGGTGACGAAGTTGTAGATGCCGCCCTTGCCCTCCTTGTCGCCGGGGTACCAGTTCTGGACGGTGCTGTACTTGATCTCGGCATCCTTCAGCGCCACCAGTTCCACCACGGCGGCGTGCAGCTGGTGCTCATCGCGGATGGGCGCGGTGCAGCCTTCGAGGTAACTGACGTACGCACCCTCATCAGCGATCAGCAGCGTGCGCTCGAACTGGCCGGTCATGGCCTCGTTGATGCGGAAGTAGGTGCTCAGCTCCATCGGGCAGCGCACGCCCGGCGGGATGTAGCAGAAGCTGCCATCGCTGAACACGGCGCTGTTGAGCGCGGCGAAGTAGTTGTCCGTGCGCGGCACCACGCTACCGATGTACTTCTTGATCAGGTCTGGATGCTCATGCACCGCTTCGCTGAAGCTCATGAAGATGATCCCCTTCTCCTTCAGTGCCGCTTGGAAGGTGGTCTTCACGCTCACGCTGTCGAACACCACGTCCACCGCCACACCCGCCAGGCGCTTTTGCTCTTCCAGCGAGATGCCCAGCTTCTCGAAGGTCTTCACCAGCTCGGGGTCGGCCTCATCGAGGCTGTTGAGCTGGGGTTTCTTCTTCGGCGCGCTGTAGTAGTACGCGTTCTGGTAGTCGATCTTCGGGTAGTGCACGTGGGCCCAGTCGGGCTCCTCCATCTTCTGCCACAGGCGGAAGGCCTCGAGGCGCCACTCGAGCATCCACTCGGGCTCGTTCTTCTTGGTGCTGATGAAGCGCACGATGTCCTCGTTCAGGCCTTTGGGCGCCTTCTCGCTCTCGATGTCCGTGACGAAACCGTAGGCGTACTCCTTCTCGGTGACCTCGCGGAGGATATCGTCGGTGTCTTGTGCCATGGTGGGGTCGGCTAGAACAGGGTAGGTCGACCCGTTGGGTCGACGCTACAGGTGCCTATTTGGAAGATCGGTTCCACGATCATATGCTGAAGCTCTCGCCGCAGCCGCAGGTGCGGTTGGCGTTGGGGTTCACGAACTGGAAACCTTTGCCGTTGAGGCCGCCGCTGAAATCGAGCGTGGTGCCCAGCAGGTAGAGCAGGCTCTTCTTGTCCACCACCACCTTCACCCCGTTGTCCTCGAAGACCTTGTCTCCGTCCTTCATCTGATCGTCGAAGGTGAGGTCGTACATGAGGCCGCTGCAGCCGCCGCCCTTCACGCCCACGCGCACGAAGTGGTTGGGGCCGCGGCCTTCCTGGCCCAGGAGCTTGGTGACTTCCGCCTTGGCGGGTTCGGAGACCTTGATCATCGCTTATTTGGAATGATTCTAAACACCGAAAGAGGCCCCAAAGGTACGGGCATTATCCACTGGCGGCAAAGGTGTTGTTCGTGCGGGATGGGGTTTGCTCCGATCAGCTTCTCGGCTGGTCGGTCTTCGGTGGTCGCAGGATGATCGCCATCATCGGGTCAGTACCCTTGTGGGGGCTGGAGTTCCGGCGGGGCAAGTCCCAGAACACCAGTGGGTAACGAAGTGTTCGGTGCTTCCCTGTCGGTCCGGGATGGATCGACCCTGTTATTCGTCCCCATAGCGGGGGTCGGGCCGCCAGGGCAGCTTTTCAAAGCGGTCGGTGCGCAGGGCCGTGTGACCGAACTCCTCTTCCACCACCCCCGTCAGCCGGTACACCCCGCGCCCACGGAAGGTGTAGCGGGCGGCCACATCGGGGAACTGCGTGCTGTCCCAGAAGTCGCCTGCGGTGTCGATGAAGGACCCGAAGGTCATCCGCTGGCCATGGTGCGTGTCCGTGGCCTTCACATGGATGAGGTAGCCCAGCATGCTCACGCGCCGACCCACATGACCGGCCATGTCGCGTTTCAGGATGAAGGGTGCGCGCGGGTCCTCCTGCACGGCATCGACCAGGGAGAAGGGATCGCAGAGCGGGAATCCGAGCAGCTCCAGTTCATCGTAGGCGTCGGCCAGGGGATGATGCTGCAGGTCGGGCAGCTTCGGGGATTCCACACGGGTGACGAAGAGGTCGCCATCGGCGGCCACGGTCGCCGGCCGGTGCAGCAGGGTGATGTCCCACAGCAGCTGCGGTTTGCTTCGCCCGGTGAAGCGCAGTGCACCAACACGCGCCAGGATGCGCACCTGCTCCTGGCCCAAGGGCACGCGCCGCAGCAGGTCCTCCAGGTCGGTGAACGCTCCCTTGCGGCGACGTTCGTGCAGGAGCAGCTCCACGGTACCGTTCTCGAGGCCTTTGATGTTGGAGAGGCCGAGGTAGATGCGGGCTGCGGGCTGAGGGCAATGGGCTACGGGCCGGGCAGCGCGTGAGGAAGCGCGAGAGGACTCTGCCCAGCCCGTGGCCGGAAGCCCATGGCCCGGGGCCTTGTGCAATGAGCAGAGCTCTTCACTGGCATTCACGCACGGCGCCTCGATCACGGCACCAGCCCGTTTCGCCTCGTGCAGGTAGAACTCGGTGTGGTAGAAGCCGCCGAAGTTGTTCGCCACGGCCACCAGGAACTCCAGGGGGTGATGGGCCTTGAGGTAGAGGCTTTGGTAGCTCTCCACCGCATAGCTGGCGCTGTGCCCCTTGGCAAAGCTGAAGCTGGCGAAGCTCTCGATCTGCCGCCAAACCTCCTCGGCCTCCTCCGGTGGATGCCCGAAGGCCCGCGCATTGTCAAAGAACTTCTGCCGCACCAGCTTGAACTCGGGCCGGTCGCGGTAACGGATGTTCATGCCGCGCCGCACCTGGTCCGCCTCCGTCAGGCTCAGCCCGCCATACTCCACCACCACCTTGATCACATCCTCCTGGTACACCATCACGCCGTAGGTCTCGGGCATGATCTTCAGCAACCGCTCCGGGGCCAGCTTCAGCCGCTCGGGATCGTGATGCCGCAGCAGGTACTCGCGCATCATGCCGCTCTCGGCCACGCCGGGCCGGATGATGCTGCTTGCCGCCACCAGCCCGAGGTAGTCGTCCACCTGCAGCTTCTTCAACAGCATGCGCATGGCCGGGCTCTCCACGTAGAAGCACCCGATGGTATTGCCCGTGCGCAGGAGTTCCTTGATCGCGGGGTCCTCCTTGAAGCGTGGGATGTCGTGGATGTCGATGGTTCGCGTTGCGGTGCCCTCGCGCGGGCTTTCGCGCACGGTGGACAGTGCCGTCGCGCCGGGCACTCGCTCGACAGTGCTCTCGCATGGCTCCTCGCGCACAGTGGACAGTGCCGTCGCGCCGGGCTCTCGCGCAACAGTGCCTACGCACGGCTCTTTGCGCACAGTGGACAGTGCCGTCGCGCCGTGCGCAGGCACTGTCGAGCGTGGGCCTTGTGCGTGGGCACTGTTGCGCGTTGGTTCGTGGACAGGAACTGTCGTGTGTTGGTCTTGTCCGCGGGCACTGTCGAGCGTGGGATCGTGCGCAGGCACTCCGTTCACCAGCTCCACGGCATCGCGGATGTGCCCCAGGCCGCGTTGGCTCAGCAGGTCGAACTTGTGCAGGCCCAGGTCCTCGCATTCGATCATGCTGAACTGCGTCACCGGGAAGCCCTTCGGGGGCCGGTGCAGTGCGGTGAAGTGGGTCACCGGTCGCTCCGTGATCACGATGCCGCCGGCATGGATGCCCAGGTGATGCGGCATGCCGATCAGGCGTTGGCCATGATGGAGCACGGCCCGGGCCACCTGGTCCAGTTGGCCTTTTACGGCATCGGGTACCCGGCGCCGATCGCGGTAGTGGCCGCTGTCGCCGGCGCTTAACGCATCGATCTCCTCGGGCGGCATGCCTAGGGCCTTGCCCAGTTCGCGGATGGCGCCGCGCCACTGGAAGGTGGTAAAAGTGGCGATCTGTGCGGCATGGATGTTCCGTACGCCATCCCCATTGTACTTGTTGAAGATGTACCGGTACACCTCGTCGCGGTCCTTCCAACTGAAGTCGATGTCGAAGTCGGGCGGTTTCTTGCGTGCCGGGTTGATGAACCGCTCGAAGTAGAGGTCGAGCTCCATGGGGTCCACATCGGTGATGCGCAGGCAATAGGCCACCAGGCTGTTCGCGCCGCTGCCGCGCCCCACATGGAAGAATCCACGACCGCGTGCGTAGTTCACGATGTCCTGGTTGATGAGGAAGTAGCTGGTGAAGCCCATGTCCCCGATCACGTCCAGCTCCTTGTGCATCCGTGTCATCACTTTCGGACCGGCGTTCGGATAGCGCTGCCTGAGCCCTTCCAGCGTATCGCGGTGCAGTTTCTCGCGGTCCTCGGCCTCGCTGGGCCCGAAGGCCTTCCAGGTCTTGTCGCTCGCGTCGAACGCGATGCTGCACTGGTCCAGCAGCCGTTGTGCATGGTCCATCAGCACCGGCACATCGCGGTAGAGGTGGCGCACCTCGGCCTCGGTGAGGAAGACCTCGTCGGGCCGGGCCAGTTCTTCCGCTGGTAGCAGGCTCAGCACGGTGTTGCGCGCCACGGTGCGCAATAGTCGGTGGGTGTTGAAATCCGACTTGCCCCTGAAGGTCACCGGCAGCAGGGCCACCAGGTCGTTCGGCCGGCGTGCCCACGGGCCGAAGGGCAGCCGGTTGAGGTCCGTGGGCCGCACCCCGACACGCTCCTGGGGCCGCAGTTGGAGTGGCGCGCGATCGTAGGGGTAGATGAAGAACACATCGTCCAGTTCCGGTGCACGCTCGGGCAGGGCCTCATCATCCAGCAGGTGCGGGCTGAGCAGTTCGTTGAGCTGTTGAAAGCCTGTGTTGTTCTTCGCCAGACCGATGTACAGCAGCCGTGCACCCTTCCGGAACTCGATCCCGGCCACCGGACGCACCCCGTGTTCCGCAGCGTTGCGCAGCAGGTCGGGGATGCCGGCCGAGCAGTGGATGTCAGTGAGCGCCAGGGTGCGCACGCCGGCCTTGGCCGCCTCCTCCAGCAGGGCCTCGGGCTTCAGCACGCCGTATTTGAAGCTGAACCAGCTGTGGCAGTTGAGGTACATGGATCGCCCGTTTTTCCGTCGATCGGGCTTGCCAGAAGATAGGTGACGAATGCACCGCCCAAAACCGGAACTTCGCGGTCGCATGTCCGAGAACACCTCCCGCACCGAACTCTCCGCCCTGGGCGAGTTCGGTCTGATCGAACGCCTGGCCTCGCGGATCCAGCTCCAGCAGGCCTCCACCGCGAAGGGCATCGGCGATGATGCCGCTGTGATCGATCCGCAGGGACTGCACCAGGTGATCACCACGGATATGCTGCTTGAAGGGGTCCATTTCGACCTGGGCTATGTGCCGCTGAAGCATCTGGGCTACAAGGCCATCGTGGTGAACCTCAGCGACGTGTACGCCATGAACGCCACGCCACGCCAGGTGATCGTGGCACTGGGCCTCAGCAACCGCTTCCCTGTCGAAGCCGTGGACGAGCTCTACGAAGGCATGCTCCTCGCCTGCACGAACTACGGTGTGGACCTGGTGGGCGGCGATACCTGCAGCAGCCGTAGCGGGCTCGTCATTGGCGTTACGGCCATCGGTGCTGCCAGGCCGGAGGACATCGTGTACCGCAGTGGCGCAAAGGACAACGAACTGCTGGTGGTGAGCGGCGATCTGGGCGGCGCCTACATGGGCCTCCAGGTGCTGGAGCGTGAGAAGGCCGTCTTCACAGAGACCGGTGCTCAGCCTGACCTCGCTGGCCACGATTACATCCTGGAACGCCAGCTCAAGCCGGAGGCCCGGCGCGACATCATCGACCTGCTCCGCCAGCTCGACGTGCGGCCCACGGCCATGATCGACATCAGCGATGGATTGGCCAGCGAGGCCATCCACATCGCCCGCAGTTCGGGGCTGGGTGTGCGCCTCTATGATGAGAAGCTGCCCATCGACCCCACCACGTACCAGACCGCGCGTGATTTCAACATGGACCCCACCACCTGTGCGCTCAATGGCGGTGAGGACTACGAGCTGCTCTTTACCATCACGCAGGCGGACTACGCCAAGATCAAGGGCAACCCGAACCTGACGGTGGTGGGGCACATGACGGATGCGAACAGCGGGTACCGGCTGGTGGACAAGCAGGGTGGGGAGCACGAGTTGTTGGCCCAGGGCTGGGACGCCTTCCTCCGCAAGGAGTGACCGTGCGCCTCAGGCGGCCCGGGTCATGTCCGCCATGCGCTGCCGCACCAGTTCGGCCATGGGCCTGCCGCCCACCTTGCCGCCCGCCCACGCCCACGCATCGAACTGGTCGAGCACGGTCCGTTCCAACGGGTTCCGAAGCAGGGTGGTCATCTGGTCCAGGAAGCGGTGCAGCGCAGCTTGCCGCTCCTCGCTCTCCGTGGACCGTCCCAACATGCGGACCAGCTCCAGGAAGTGCGGCTCGAAGGCGTACATGCGTGCCCGGTTCTGCAGGAAGCGCTCCGTGTTGCGCAAGGCATAGGGAAGGAGGTCGAGCTTGCCGGTCTCGATCAGCAGGGCCAGGTAGAGCATGCGTCCGATGGCGGCCAGGTCGCTCGCATCATCGGCCCGCAGCCCGTCCAGCAGCCGGTTCGTCCAACGCAGGGCGGCATCCATGCGACCGGCCATGAAATGCGCATAGGCCAGCTGGTAGAGGAAGCCTGCGCGGCGAAGCGGCCCGATGCGGTCGCCGTAGCGCTCCAGGCCTCGTTCGATGGCTGGCACCAGTTCCAGCGCACGGTCCACGTCCCCCATGCGCAGGTGCATCCCCAGCTCCAGGCTGTAGCTGGTGTTGAACAGCTTGATGTCGAGGTCCTCGTTCTCCGGCATGCTCCAGCGTGTGGGTGCGGAACGGAACGCATCAAGGTGTTCGCGGGCCTCTTCGAAACGCCCCAGTGTCGTGCAGACAAAGGCGAGGTTCCCCAGCACGGAAAGCACGGTCTGTGGTTCTGCCGAGAACCGGTCATGCTCCTGCTCCATCAGTGCGCGGTTGGCCTGCAGGTGGCGAAGACAGCGTTCCATATCGTTCAACGCAAAGGCCGCGGCACTGCGGATGTGGTCGCGCAGGTAACGGGCCTTCACCGAACCCAGGGGGCGTTCGTCCTGCAGCAGTGGGTCGGCCAGGAGGCCATGTAGCTGGTCCACGGCGTCCTTGTCGCGCGCCTGTCCCTTGCGGTAGAGCAGGAGGAAGATGCGGCTCTTCAGTTCCCATAGGTCGTTCAGCTCGCGCACCTCGGCGTCAAGCGATAGGCGGTCCTGGTGCATCCGTTCCAGGTCCTCAGGCAGCACGTGTGCATATCCGTCGCGCTCGGCGAGCCGCTGTTCCCACTCCAGGGCTGCCAGCAGCATGGGCTGCCGGTCGTGCGTGCGCGCAAGTCGGGTGAAGCTCTGCAGCACTTTCGCGGCCTCCGGATAGAGTGACCGGTCGTGCAGGATGCGGACCTCATGCAGCATGCGTCCCAGGCGGGCGTCCACCGAAGCTTCGGCATGGAAGGCCTCCAGGCTCTCAAGCACGGTCTCGTAAAGACGCCGCTTGGTGATGGCGAAACGGTGGGTGAAAGCCTCCTGGCTGAAGCGCCGGATGATGGCGGCCTCATCATACTCCTCCGCAGCAGCGATGGCATCAAAGAGCCGGTGGTACCGACGCTCCCCATCGCTAAGGTGCCGCCCTGAATGGACCTTGAAGTAGCGCTTCTCCGCCTTGGTCATGGACCGGATCAAGCGATGCAGATGGTCGTGGGCCTTGTTCGCCATGGCGCGGGGCCTGGTCGGGGCAGTGCATGCCGACCTAAGGCATGGAGAAGGTAACCGGTGTGTTCGGAACGCCCGCCCCGCTCACGGGGAAAGGTGCCATCCAGCGAGGTATCGGGAGTGCATGGTACAAGAACGCCCGGTATTCCGGGCGCTCAGTTAGGAAGGGAACCGAAGGGGGTCAGTTCACCTTCTTCTTACGGCCTTTCTCGCTATCGGACAGGTCGTCGCCATCATCGCTGATGCCGCGACCGTCCCCATTGGTGCCGGTGGAATCGCTGGATGCACCGTTCATGGTGGAACCCGCCGAACCTCCGGAAAGGTCCAAGTTCTTCACTGATCCGTCCGCTTCTGTGGAGCCACATGCCGGACCATCCAACTCCTCCTTGGAACAGGAAGTGAAGGCGATCATCACCATCAACAGCACTCCCGGAAGGAGGCGGTGGTATGTGCTGACCCTTTGCATCGTGTTCCAAATATAGTGCATCCACGGTCTAAATCAAGCCCTCTACGGAACTTTTTGGTGGAACGTTCAGGGGAAGCTCGATGGTGACCTTGGTACCCTGCACCTCACCCGCAGGACCGTGGCGCTGGTCCGGGCCATTGATGCGGATGTCCGTCAGCTCCAGGCGGCGGAGCACATCGGCCCGTCCCTTGGTGATCTCGATGCCCCGTGAGATATGGTCCCCCGTGGCGCCCTTGGACCGCCGGCTATGCTCCACCCCCACGCCATCGTCCTGGATCACCACCATCACCCGACCTGGTGAGGAGGGCCGCACAGCAATGGACACCTCCCCCTGACGTTCCGTGGGCAGGATGCCATGCCAGATGCTGTTCTCCACATAGGGCTGCAGCATCATGGCCGGCAGGCGCACCTGCATGGTGTTCACCGCAGGGTCCACCTCGATCCGGTACCGGAAGCGGTCCTTGAACCGCATGTGCTCCAGTTGCAGGTACAATTCCAGCCGCTCCAGTTCCTCGGAAAGGGTGGTGGTGTCGTTCTGGCTGGCATCCAGGTTGCGGCGGATGAGCTTGGCGAAGCTGGTGAGGTGCTTGCTGGCCGTGGCGCGGTCCTGCTTGTTGATGTGGTACTGGATGCTGTTCAGCGCGTTGAACACGAAATGCCGGTTCATGTTGGCGTTCAAGGCCTGCTGCTCCAGTTGAAGCATACGCGAGCGGAGCATGAGCTGACGCGTCCGTTCACGGCGTTCGCGCTGCAGGGACCGGTACCGGTGGACGCCGTAGGCGATCGTGCCGATCGCCAGCGCGCTGAGGGCAAAGAACCACCACCGCAACCAGAACGGCGGATCGATGCGGAACCGGAACATGGCCGGCGCGCTCCAGCTCGTTCCGTCCGTACTGCTCATCACCTCGAAGGTGTATTCCCCGTTGGGCAGGTTGCTGTAGCTGGCAAAGCGGGCATCCGTGGCCGGGAGCCAATCGGGGTCCATGCCCACGAGGCGGTACCGGTACACCACCTGTCCAGGCTCGCTCAGGTCGATGCCCACATAGTCAAAGGTGATGTGGTTGCGGCGGTAGGGGAGGTCGAGGCCCACCGGTAGGCCGTCCCCATCGAGGCTGTCGCAACGACCCTTCCAATCCGTTCGCTGCAGGAAGGAGCGCACGCCGGTGATGTGCAGTGAGGGGGGCTTCCGGGGTCCGCGTGCCGGTCCGCGAGCGGGGTCGTGCATCAGCAGGCCGCCAGTGGTGCCCATGAACAAACGGCCGCGCTCATCGCAGTACGCGGCGTTCAGGTTGAACTCCAGGCTGCGCAATCCGTCGTCCAATGTCAGGTGCTCGTGCAGGGCGGGGTTCTTCAGCGCGCTGTCAGGATGGAAGCGGAACAACCCGTTGTTGGTGCCGGCCCACAGGTAGCCTTGTGCATCGGCCACCAGCAGGCCGATGTGATTGGCGCTGAAATCACCGGCGAAACGCACCACCTGCGGACGGTCACCATCCATGCAGGTGAGTCCGTTGTTGGTGCCGGCCCAAAGGCGCCCGCGGCGGTCCTGCGCCAGGGACAGCACGGTGTTGTCGCTCATGCCCTGTACGCGCGTGAGCACCTTTGTCACGCCATCAAGGTAATGCGCGAGCCCCTGTTCGGTGGCGAGCCAGAGCCCCTTGCGACCATCGGAAAGGATGTGGCGGACCGAACGCCCTGGGCCCTGCGGGGGTGGAGGCAGCGTCCGCACGGTGCCATCGGGAGCGATGGCGGAGAGCCCTTCGCGCGTGCCACACCAGAGCGTGCCCTGATCATCCTCGAACAGGGCCAGCACGCGCTGCCCGGCCATGCGTTGTTCGGGCGGAAGTGCCACCAGCTCTCCGCGCACCAGGAGGGCCAGGCCATCGCTCGTGCCGAACCAGAGGCGCCCGCGACGGTCCTTCAGCCCGCACCACACCGTGTTGTTCGGCAGCCCGTCCACGGTGTTCACCATGGCCATGCCATCCATGCGGCAGATGCCGCTGTCGTACGTACCCAGCCAGAGGTCGCCCAAGCTGTCGCGTACCACGGCCATCACCAGGTCGCTGCACAGGCCTTCCTTCACGGTGAAGGTCACGAAGCGGTCGCCGGCCGACCGGAGAGCCCCGCCGCCGTCCGTGCCGAACCAGATGCCTCCCTCGCGGTCCTCGAAAGCACAGTTGATGTTGTCGTTGGGAAGGCCTTGGTGCACGGTGAACACGCGCGATCGGCCGTCCGGTTCCAACAGGTTCAGACCCAGTTTGGTACCGACCCACACGCGTCCACGTGCATCCGCCAGCAGGCAGCGCACCGAGTTCAGCAGTAACCCGCGCTCTTCGTCATAGGCCTCCGTGGTGCCGTCGGGATGGATGCGGTACACACCTTCTCCGATGGTGCCCACCCACCAGCTGCCGTCCGGACCTTCACACAGCGCGCTCACGGTGGCACCTTCGAAAGGCAGGGCCACCTGGGTGTACCGGTCGCCGTTGCCCAGCAGCAGTCCGTTGCGCAGGCCCACGAGCAGGCGGCCATCACGCAGGCGGTGCAGGGTGCGGATGAACTGGGCCGTATCGTTCGGATAGCCTGGCGCCGGCCTGATCCCAGCACCCTCGCGCAGGAAGAGGCCGCCACCATCCGTGCCCACGAACAGGGTGTGGTCGCCCATGGGGATGATGCCCATGATGCGCGCATCGGCCTGGAGCCGTTCGCTGGTGAGGCGATCGCCCCGCAAGCGGACCAGCGCATTGCCGGAGCCCAGCCACAGGGAGCTGTCCGGGCCCAGGGCCATCACGCTCACATGCGGGTCGGGCAGGCCTTCCTGCAGGGCCATGTTCACGAACTCCAGTCCATCGAAGCGGCTGGCACCGCCCAGCGTACCGAACCACAGGTGGCCGCGGGCATCCTGCGCCATGCAGCGCACCTGGCTCTGGGCAAGGCCGTCCTTCGGGGTGTATTGCCTGAAGGCATATTGCTGCGCACGGACCGGGCCGGTCAGGGCGAGGAGCAGGCCAAGGCAACGGACGAAGGACCGCAGCACGGGGGAAGGGTCAGAAGGTATTGATCAGGCCTAGGAAATCGGGCAGGCGCCGCCGCGAAACGGGGATCAACGTGCCATTGTCCAGCACGGCCATGTTCCCCTCGGTCCGATTGAAGCCCTTGAGATGACCCAGGTTGATGATGAAGGACTTGTGCACCCGGAAGAAGGTCTTCGGGTCGAGGTTGTTCTCGAACACGCGGATGTGCTTGCTGCTCACGCTCCGCTTGCCGTCCACCAGGTGGATGGTGGTGTAGCTGTCGTTCGCTTCCAGGTAGAGGATGTCCGTATGTTTCAGCAGCACCAGCCCATCGCGGCCGGGGATCGCCACCCGCGAACTGAGCGGTGAGGCGGGGTCCTTCATCAGCGCGGCAATGGCCGAGGGCTGCCCTCCCCCCAGCTCGTCGGTGAGCTTCTGCATCTTCT
>Ga0315900_10008607_pt1 | contig 13105 bp, 14 predicted proteins | sample LakEriMetagenome_FD_203521 | JGI IMG/M metagenome (GOLD analysis project Ga0315900, IMG submission 203521) | Freshwater fungal communities from buoy surface, Lake Erie, Ohio, United States - Buoy 12 MA114 | ecosystem: Environmental > Aquatic > Freshwater > Lake > Lake biofilm | place: USA: Lake...
TGGGCAAGACCTACCCGTACTTCGAGTCACTGCGTCCGGAAACAGCGCAGTTGGTTCGTCAACTGAAGCAGGTCGTGGACCCGCAGGGCGTATTGAACCCCGGCGGACTCGGTATTCCGAGCCAAAACGTCTAGGGGTCGGCGCCGAACTTACGCCTCAGCGGCGACCATGCGACCGCGGGTGACCCAAGCCTGCTGTGCCTGCTTGCCATAGACGTTGGGGTCGCTGCGCTTGCCGGTGATCACTTCGAGCACACCCTGGATGCGGCGCATGCGGCTCGCAACCAAAGCCCCATTGTGATCGTTGAGGCTGCGACAGCGTTTGGCGAGCTCGGCACATTCAGCCCAGCGCGGTGGCAGGGCGCGCTCCGGGTCGCAGGCCTTGATCAGGTTCAGCAGCCCGGCATTGTCCGGGCTGTACCCAAGCATGCGCAGTAGGCTCGAGCGCTCATCCTGCAGTCGCAGCAGTGCGCCCATGCATTCCTGTCGGGTGATGCACGCAGCCTCGAGCTCTTCCGGCGAATCATCCTTCAAAAGGATGGCCTTCTCGGCATCGAGCAGCCCTTCGAGGCGCAGCAACAGCCGCCGTTCCTCGTCGAGCAGGCGAGAGAGCGCCTGCTTGGATTCCTGCAAGCCTTTCACGGATCAGATCAGCTCGGCTTCTTGCTGAGATCGCCCGTGACCTGACCGAGCGCGTACTCGAAACGCAGCAGCTGATCCGCGATACGCGTCGAGTCGATACGGTAAGTTCCGTTCTCGATCTCTGCGCGCAAGCGGGCCACCTTGGCCTCGTCGACGAACGTGGCCTTGGACTCCGGAGCGACAAGGTCCAGCAACTGCCGCGCAGCCACCGTGATCTTGACGTCCTGGCCCGCGCCAGCCCGTGCAGCATCGCCAGACGCGGCGGTATCGACCGCCTTGCCATTGTCCTTCACGCGAGCGTTGCCGGCAGGGGTCGTCACACCCGCTGGACGGAGCTCGCTTCCGCTAATTTTCATCGTCATGACACGATTCTCCCGGTTCCTTCAAAGGGGGTAACGGCAGCGCTTGGGAAAACTTTAGGGCTGTTTCGAAAATATTTTTCCATGGCATCAACCCCGAGCTTCCGGCGCTACCGGTCAACTCGTACCACACCCTGGGTATCGGCACGGGCCTGGATAATCCTTAATGAAGTACTGTGACGCACTCTCAATGACTCTCCCGGCCGAGCGTCCGATAGCGCAACGCCGGTGGCCCGAACTTCCCCGCCCGGGATACCGGCCAGTACGGTGACCATTTCGCCGCGCCGAACGACCGGCGCAATGTCCAGCATATCCAGCAACAAAGTTGCATCGTTCGCCACGGCACGGCGCAGCACGCGACCGACGGCCTCCTGCGGGTCGGCTGTGCAGCAACCCGGGCCCCCTGGGAAACGACGGACTTCAACCCGGATGTCCTCCGGGCTCACGATGTTGCCGGGACGCAGGGGGCGGTTCGTTACCAAAACCGGGCCTTCCGTGAATACGGCGACCGCCACGAACACGTTCCAAGTCGCGGTTCCCGGGCAACTGACCCGCACGTTGACCCGAGCGCCCAGCGTGAGGTTCGGGGGTAGGGTGCCGACCAAGGGGCGATCACACCGGGCGAGACGCAGGCGAGGATCAATCGGGCTGGCTTCCAGCACCGACTCGGGCGCCAAGGCACTGACGGCGGCCGTGGCGGCTTCGGCAATACTCGCCGGGTCCTGAACGGCTGTCTGGCCTCGCGCTTGCATTGGCCCCAAGCATGCGAGGAGAAGTGTCAAAAAGGCGTGATGAGCTTTCATGCCGTAGATACAGCAAGGCTCGTGCCACGGCCAGAGCGGCCAGGGCGCGGCAGAAGACTGCCGGACGGGCGGCAACGACTTGCCAGCAGGGCGGGCGTCTTGCCGCGTGCTTACCCCGGCGCCGCCGGAGTTATCGGCCTGTGTCGGTCAAACTTGAGCCTTCGAGGAGTTGGCACGGCAATTGCTGTGTATGTCCCGAGCCAATTTTTTGGCGGAGGACCTAGATGTTCAATCTCGACGCCCATTTCAGGTTGCACGCGGAGTCGCTGAAGCTCAGCTCGCGCCGCTCGGAAATGATTGCGCGCAACCTCGCCAACGCGGAGACACCTAACTATAAGGCCCGCGATCTGGACTTTCGCAAGGCCCTGGCTACAGCCCTCGGTGAGGGTGGTGGTGGGGTGGGGATGACGGCGACCTCGGCGGGCCATCTCGGCGGCTCGCAGCAAATGAATCTCGACAACTTACTGATCGATCGTGCGCCGCTGATTGAGTCGCTCGACGGCAACACGGTCGATGTGCAGGCGGAGCAGGCCGCGTTCGCCGAGACCTCAATTCGTTATCAGGCGTCACTGAATTTCGTCAACTCGCAGCTCCGCGGCCTGATGACGGCTATCACCGGTCAGTAAACCCACACGAGGCACTGAACCATGTCCAGCTTCAAAATTTTCGAGATCGCAGCCTCCGGCATGGCCGCCGAGTCACTGCGCCTCAATACCGTGGCCAGCAATCTTGCCAACGCCAACACCATCAGTTCGTCGAAGGACGGTGTGTATCGGGCGCGTCAGGTGGTGTTCGAAGAAGTGCGTGGCGCCCTGAGCGGGCCGGATGCGGGCGCTGCCGTGAAGGTACGCGAGGTCATCGAGGCGCAGGCGGACGCGCTCGCGCGCTATGAGCCCGGCAATCCGCTGGCTGACGCGAACGGCTATGTGTACTCGCCGAACATCAACTCCATCGAGCAGATGGTGGACATGATTTCGTCGTCGCGCTCTTACCAGAACAACATTGAAGTCGTGAATACGTCGCGCGATCTGATGCTCGCGACGCTGCGGCTTGGCCAGTAAGGAGTGATCCCAGCATGAATACTTTGGCAGCCGCCTCCGCCAGCACTTCGAGCACGGATCTTTCGGCGCTCAAGCGGCCGACGCAGCAATTTGGTCAGGAGCAATTCCTGACCATGATGCTCGCGCAGCTTAAAAACCAGGATCCGCTGAAGCCGCTCGAGCCTTCCGAGTTTCTTGGTCAGCTTGCCCAGTTCAGCACGGTGACCGGTGTGCAGGAGATGCAGAAGTCCTTGGGCACCATGGTTGATTCGCTGCGCTCGAGTCAGGCGCTTGAGGGCGCCAACTTTGTCGGTCGTCAGGTGCTGGCGCCCGGCAGCACGGCGGTTTTCGATGGCGGCAGTGCGATTCGCGGCGCCGTCGAGATGCCCGCGGGCGCCGCGGCTGCAGAACTCATTATCCGCGACGCCGCAGGTGCCGTCGTGCGCACTGCGCCGCTCGATCCCCGCGCAGGCCTTACAGGCTTCGCCTGGGACGGGCGAAACAGCGCCGGTAACGCGGTGCCACCGGGCGCGTACAAGATCGAGGTCGCTGCACGTCGCGGCGATCGCACTGAATCGTTAGAGACCATGCTTCAGAGCCGCGTTGATAGCGTCACGCTCGATTCCGGCGGAGCCGGTCTGATGTTGAACACGATGAACGGCACGCTGCCCATTTCGGCAGTACGCCGTGTGATGTAACCCCAGAGAGGAAACAGACATGTCCATACGTACAGCCATCGGTGGATTGAACGCGGCGCAGACCGATTTGTCGACCACGGCCAACAATATCGCCAACGCTTCGACCTCGGGCTTCAAGAGCTCGCGCACCGAGTTTGCCGACCTCTTTACGGCAGGATCCGCCGGCGTCGAGCCGGGTGCCGGTGTCCGGGTTTCCGGCGTCGTGCAGAACTTCTCGCAAGGTGACCTCGCCGCGACCGGTAACTCGCTCGATCTTGGCATCAACGGCAACGGCTTTTTCATGGTCAAGACCGGCGACGGCTCTTCGGCCTACACCCGTGCGGGCGCCTTCCAGCTCGATCGTGAAGGGTATCTCGCCAACGGCAGCGGCGATCGTTTGCAGACCTACAAGTACGTCGACGGTCGGTTCGAAACCGGTGTGCCGACCACGCTGCAGGTTGCGCGCACCTCGCCGGCGCAAGCCACGAGCGGCGTCGAGTTGGCCTTCAATCTTCCCGCCTCCGGTGCCACGGCTCCAGCGGTTGCGTTCGATCCGACGCGTCCGGAGAGTTACAACTTCTCTAGCGCGACCACGGTGTACGACTCACAGGGCGGCGCTCACGTGGCGACGGTGTACCTTGTGAAAGACAGCCAGATCGTCAACGACAAGCGAGTTGATATTCCCAACCAGTGGAAACAGTACCTGTACATCGGCGGTAGTGAGAGTAAGAACAATGTGAAGGCCACAGGGCCGGGTGCCGATCCTGTACCGACACCCCCCGGGCAGGGGCCGTTCGGCACGACGCTGAAGTTTGACGGCAACGGCGTGATCACGCAGCCGACGCTGACCGCGCCCACCAGCGGCAAGGTCGCCTACTCGTCATATGACCCACAGGAGGCTGGTGTTACCGGCGCCAACCCGATTACGTTGAGCATTGATCTCGCCAACACGACCCAGCTCGGTCGCGCGTTCAACGTGAGTTCGGTGGATCAGAACGGTTATTCCTCGGGCAGCTTCATCGGCCTGAGCGTGGATAACACGGGCGTGATTCGCGGCAGCTACACCAACGGGCGCGAAATCGAGCTCGGTAAGGTGGCGCTAGCCAATTTCGCCGTGCCCCGTGCCTTGAACGTTCGTGGCAACTCGACATGGACGGAAACGTTCGGCTCCGGTGCCGCGCTGCTGGGCTCGGCGGGCAGCGGCGGTTTGGGCGAGATTCGTAGTGGTGTGCTCGAGTCTTCAAACGTGGACATCACCGAGCAGCTCGTGAACATGATCACCGCCCAGCGCAATTTCCAGGCGAACGCGAAGGTCGTTTCCACGGCCGACCAGCTCGCCCAGAGCATCATCAACCTGCGGTAAATGCGACTGAGGCTCTGAGGTAACGCGATGGACAAGCTGATCTACGTGTCGATGTCGGGGGCGAAGGCCGCGCTGCAGGCCCAGGCGGCCAACAGCCATAACCTCGCCAACATCAATACGACTGGCTTTCGCGCCGACCTGTCCGCGTTCGAGTGGCGCGGCGACGCGTCGGCTGTGAGGGAAGGTTCCCTCTCGGCCCGCGCGCTGGGTGGTCAGATGACTCAGAGCTTCAACGAAGCGAGCGGCTCTCTCCAGGCGACTGGCCGTGACCTCGACGTGGCCGTCAACGGTCAGGGTTGGTTCGCGGTACAGGACGCGAGCGGCAACGAGGCTTATACCCGCGCCGGTGACCTTCGGCTCGATACCAATGGCACTCTGCGCAATGGATCGGGTCGTGAAGTGCTTGGCGAGGGTGGGCCGATCGTCATCCCGCCGAACAGCTCGATCACGATCGCCAGCAATGGTGACATCTCCATCGTGCCGCTCGGCCAAGGCTCAGAGACCACTGCGGTGATCGGTCGCCTCAAACTCGTCAATCCTCCGCCGCGTGATCTGGAGCGAGGTTCTGACGGTTTGTTCCGGCTGCGCAGTGGCGATATCGCGCCGTCGGATCCGACGGTGCAGGTGGTCTCAGGAACGCTTGAGGCCAGCAATGTCAACGGTGCACAGGCCATCGTCAACATGATCGAACTGTCCCGGCAGTTCGAAATGCAAATGCGCACCATCAAGTGGGCCGAGGAGAACTCACGTTCGTCCGGCAGCCTGCTCAACACCCGCTAACGACACTAGACACCACTGAGGTTCAACCATGGACTCCGCACTCTGGGCAGCCAAAACGGGACTCGAAGCGCAACAGACGCGCATGGCGGTCACCGCCAACAATCTCGCCAACGTTAATACGACGGGCTTCAAGCGGGGTCGCGTGGCGTTCGAGGACCTCATGTATCAGAACGTCCGCCAAGTTGGTGCGACGGGTGCGCAGGACACGCTGCTGCCGACGGGCATCAACATCGGCACCGGCTCACGCGTCGTAGCCACCGAAAAAATGTTTACCCAAGGCAGCATGCAGATCACCAACAATCAGTTGGATGTGGCGATCAACGGCCGCGGATTTTTCCAGGTCGCACTGCCCGATGGCACGACTGCGTATACGCGCGATGGCAGCTTCAAGGTGAATGCGCAGGGTGAACTCGTCACCTCGAGCGGCTATCGCATCCAGCCGACGATTTCGATCTCTGAGGGCGCCGTATCGGTGACGGTGGGCACGGACGGCGCGGTCAGCGTGCAGCTTTCGGGGCAAGCGAGTCCCAACCAGGTCGGTACGTTGCAGCTTGCCGATTTCGTGAACCCCGCCGGTTTGCAGGCGCGTGGTGAGAACCTGTTCCTCGAGTCGGCGGCCAGCGGCCCCGCGCAGGCAGGCACGGCCGGCGTCAATGGTCTCGGTGTGCTGCAGCAGGGCGCTCTCGAAGCCTCGAACGTGAATGTGGTTGAAGAGCTCGTCAGCATGATCGAGACACAGCGCGCCTACGAGATGAATTCGAAGGCCATTTCGACGACCGACAAGATGCTCGAATACCTGACGCAGCGGCTCTAACGGGAGAATGATCATGCGCATTCTTTTTTCCTGCACTGCAGTTCTGGCGACGCTCGCGCTCGCGGGATGTGCGACCGACGGCAGTCGACTCATCGAGCGACCGGACGCGTGGCGCGCTGCCATGCCGGAGCTCGACGCACCGGCGCCTGTGGCCAATGGATCCATCTATCAGAACGGCCAGGACATCCGGCTATTCGAGAACTCGGTGGCACGTCGCGTCGGCGATACCTTGACCATTCGTCTCGTCGAAAACATGGATGCCTCGAAGAGTTCCTCGACCTCGACGGGAAAGAACTCCGGCGTGTCGATACCGGCGCCGACGATTGGTGGTCAAAGCCTGCCGATGGTGAACATCGATCAGGCTTTGAAAGGCAATCTGCGTCGACTGGGCACGGTGGGCGACACCAGTCTCGAGACGGAACGAACGTTTGATGGCTCAGGCTCAAGCAGCCAGACCAACAGCATTTCAGGCGACATCACCGTGACGGTGGCCAAGCGCTGGCCGAACGGCAATCTGTTCGTGCGAGGCGAAAAGTGGATCCAGATCAATCAGGGCAAGGAGTTCGTACGCGTGAGCGGCATCGTGCGCAGCGTGGACATTGGTCCTGACAACTCGGTCGTTTCCACGAAGGTCGCCGACGCGCGGATCACGTACTCGGGCACGGGTGCGCTCGCCGATGCCAATGCCCCGGGCCTCTTGTCGCGGTTCTTCAACTTCTCCTGGTTCCCGTTCTAATGGAGCGTGCCATGCGCAGCATCGTGGTGATGATCTCGATCCTGCTGACGGCGCTGGCTGCGCCTTCGCAGGCTGAGCGGGTCAAAGATCTGGCGTCCGTCGCCGGTGTACGGTCCAACCAGCTCGTCGGTTACGGTCTTGTGGTTGGTCTCGACGGTACAGGAGACCAAACGAGCCAGGCGCCGTTCACCATCCAGAGCATCAAGAACATGCTTGCTCAGTTCGGCGTGGTCGTACCGCCCAACGTCAACCCGCAGTTGAAGAATGTGGCGGCCGTGACGGTGACGGCGGAGTTACCGCCCTTCGCCAAACCGGGTCAGGCGATCGATGTGACCGTATCGTCGATCGCCAATGCGGGGAGCCTGCGCGGCGGCGAACTGCTGCTCGCACCCTTACGTGGTGCGGACGGCGAAGTCTATGCAATTGCGCAAGGCACGCTGGTGGTTAGCGGCTTCGGCATCCAGGGCGGTGACGGCTCGCGGATTTCGGTCAACGTGCCGAGCACGGGTCGCATCCCGGGCGGCGCCACGGTGGAGCGCGCCGTGCCAACCAGCTTCGCCACGGATCCGGCCATCACGCTCAATCTCAACACCCCTGATTTCACGACGGCGAATCGCCTGGTAACCGGTATCAATGAGGTTCTCGGGGCCGGTGCGGCCGAAGCCATCGATGCCGTCTCCGTTCGGGTTGCAGCGCCTGCGGATCCCAGCCAGCGCATTGCCTTCGTCGCCCAGCTCGAGCAGATCGACATCAAGCCCGGCGATGCGCCGGCGCGCGTGATCGTCAATGCGCGCACGGGCACGATTGTGATCGGCAGCAACGTACGGGTGCTGCCGGCCGCGGTCGCGCATGGTTCCTTGTCTGTCACGATCACGGAGCGGACCGACGTCAGTCAGCCGGGCGCCTTCGCTCAGGGCGGCACTACGGCTCAGGTGCCCCGCACCGAGATCGACGTCAAGCAGGCCGAAGCCCGCATGTTCAAGTTCGATTCGGGTGTCTCGCTCGATACCTTGGTGGATGCGGTCAATAAAGTGGGCGCAGCCCCCGGTGACCTCGTGGCCATTCTCGAGGCCCTGAAGCAGGCGGGCGCGCTGCGCGCCGAGCTCGTGGTGATTTGAGGAAGGACGATGAGTACCGAGGCGATCAGCGGCAAGGCATACACCGACGTTCAGGGGCTCTCAGACCTGAAGCGGGCGGCGCGCGCGCAAGATCCCGCTGCCGTTCGGGAAACAGCCCGGCAGTTCGAGAGCGTTTTCATCCGCATGATGTTGCAGAGCATGCGTGACGCCGGCGGTCAGGACGAACTGTTCTCCTCGCAGGAAGGCAACACGTATCGCAGCATGTTTGACGACCAGATCTCGCTCGAGATGAGCCGCGGCAAGGGAATCGGTCTCGCTGATCTACTCGTGCAGCAGTTGATGCGTGCGGGTGTCGATGCGCAATCGAGCGGCGTGACTCGTTTGACCCAGGCCGTCGTGTCACCTGAGCCGATGGCCACGCGACCGACCGAGAGCCCTGCGCGTCCGGCCGTCGTTGATTCGACGACGGAAATCGCCGCGGCGGCCACGAGTGGCACGGCCAGGGCTTCCACGCCGGTGTCGACTGAGCCGACCGAGGCACCCGCGGAGCCGGGGTCGCGTCGTGCGTTCCTTGAGGCCATTTTGCCGGCTGCGGAAAAAGCGGCCCAAGTGTTGGGCGTTTCTCCGCGCTCGTTGATGGCCCAAGCCGCCCTCGAGACGGGCTGGGGGCGCTCCATGCAGCGCGACGGGTCAGCGATGAACTTCAACCTGTTTGGCATCAAGGCGACGGGTGCGTGGAACGGGCGAGTGCAGGATTTCAGCACCACCGAATACGTCAATGGCGTCTCTCAGCGTCAGGTTGAGCGATTCCGTGCGTATAACAGCATCGAAGAGAGCTTCGCCGATCATGCGCGCTTGCTCTCCCGCAATGCGCGATACGCCGATGCGGTGGGCACCGGCGACGACACCGCTGCCTATGCCCAAGCTCTGCAGCGCGGTGGCTATGCCACCGACCCTTCTTATGCGCGGAAGTTGACCGCGGTGGCCGAGGCCATCGACCGGCTCATGCCCGTCCGAACTGACACGACAGGTGCCTGATGACGACCTCCGCCGCCTCCAGCATGACCAGTCTGATGGCCTTCAAGCGGGCCATCGACGTGCACTCGCAGAACGTGGCTGGGGTGAACACCGAGGGGTATGTTCGCCGCACAGTGTCGTTGTCTCCCGGGACGCTGCTCGAGTCGGGTAGCGGTTCGCAGGGTGGCCGAGAGGACACCGTCGTCATTCGGCGACAAGTCGATGAATTCCTGATCGACCAGGCGCGAGTGACGGGTTCGAACGCCGAACGTGCCCGAATCGTGGCGGAGAAGGCGGGTCAGCTGAAGGGTCTGTTGAGCGCCGACTCGGCGAGCCTGCAGGATTCGCTGGTGAGCCTGCGCGACGGTTTCGATGGTCTCGCCAGTCAGCCGACGTCGGCCTATGCACGCGACACGCTGATGTCGCGCCTCGAATCGACGATTTCGCGATTGCACGATCTTGACGATCGCATTCGCCTCTACGAGGGCGAGATCGACAGTCGCATTTCAAGTGAGGTCGACACGCTCAACGCGCTGACCAAGCAGGTGGCGGACCTGAACCGCAAGATCGCCTCGGGCTCGGTGGAGAATTCGTCCGCCAACTCGACGCTGCTCGACATGCGTGACCGGGCGGTCGATCGCATCGCGCAAAAAGTCTCGGTCCGCGTGCTACCGGGAATCAATGGTGCACTGAGTGTCTCGACCAAATCCGGCGTCTCACTGGTCGACGGGCTCGACTCTGCCACACTGACAACGATTCCGGATCCCTATCAGCGCGATCGACTGATGGTGGCGCTAGTGACGGACTCGAAGATCAACGAGATCTCCGACCAGTTTGGAGGCGGGACCATAGGTGGCCTGCTCGAAACGCGCTCGACACTGATTGACCCCTCGCGTAATCAGCTTGGTCGTGTGGCGGCGGGCCTCGCGATGCTGCTCAACGACCAAAACAAGCAAGGCGTGACGCCCACTGGAACAGCGGGTACCAACATCGTGACCATCGGCGGCCCCTTGGTCATGGCGCGTAGCGGGAATACTGGTACAGCCACGATCAACGCTTCGATCGATGACGTAAAAAAACTCACGGCGGGCGATTACCTCGTGGAGCGAAGTGGGACCAATTGGGTGGTTCGCCGCAGCGACACGCTCGAGGCGGTTACGACCACGGGAGCGGGCACCGCTGCAAGCCCAATCAAGTTTGAGGGGTTGGCGCTCGTTATTTCGGGTACGCCAGCGAATGCCGACCGGTTCCTTATCCGACCGACCCGCGATGCGGTGACGGGTCTTGCGCTGACGATTACGAATAGCCAGGCCATCGCAGCCGCCAAGTCCGACAGTGATGCGGGCTCCGGTGACAACACCAACGCTCTGGAGATGGCGCGCCTGTTTGACGACAACGTCTTCGATGATTCCCAGCGCTCGTTGCGTGGTATCGCAGAACGGTTGACCGGTCGAGTTGCCGGAATCGCCGACTCGTCCGCGACCTCAGCCGAGGTCCAGACGCTGGCCGCGGAGGAGGCGCAGTCTGCGCGCGCAAACATGTCCTCAGTCAATTTGGACGAGGAGGCGGCTGAGTTGCTGCGCTTTCAGCAGGCCTACCAGGCGGCAGCCCAGGTGATGCGCATGAGTAATCAGTTGTTCGACAGTCTTCTGACGATCGCTCGTTAGCAGCGTTAGGAAATTAAGATGGCTTCGTTGACCACCCGTGTATCGAGTTATGTGTCGGATCGCGCATCGGTCTCGGCCATGCGTCGGCAGCAGGCTGAAGTCGCGATCACGCAACGCGAAGTGGCGAGCGGGAAGCGAGAGATCCGCGATCCTGCGGAAATCAACAGTGCCGAGGCTCTGAAAGCCTTTCTTGTGCGCTCGGAGCGATACCAGGAGAATTCACAGCTTGCTACCTATCGGCTGGGCCTCGTGGAGAGCGGGCTCGCAAGCGCCATGGAAGCCATGCAGACGGCACGAGAGTTTGTGGTCAACGCGAACACGGCCAGCGTCAATCCCGAGTCGAGACCTATTCTCGCCATTCAGGTCCGGGAAATGCGTGAGCATTTACTGGAGATCGTCAATCGAAAAGATGCAGAGGGTAACGCGCTGTTTGCCGGTCTGAAGACCGGCGTCGTGCCCTTTGTAAAGTTGGGCGATTCGGTCACATACCAAGGCGATGCTAACGCGCGAAAACTGCAGTTGAGCGATACGCGAACCGTCGAAGATGGATTCTCCGGACAACATCTGTTCGTGGATGTCACGCAGGGCAATGGGACCTTCGTGACCACGGTTGATGCCGCCAATACGGGTCAAGGCCGTGTGTCGCCGGGGTCTGTCGTCGACGTTAATGCCTGGAACGCATCGCCGGAGCCTCGCAACTACACCGTCTCTATTACCGAGTCGGGTGGCGTCAACCAGTACCAAATTCGCGATGCCAGCGGCGCCGTGGTCCCGGGGGGCGGAAACTTTGTCTCAGGTCAGGCGATTACCTTTCGTGGCATCTCTTTCACGATAAGCGGCGAACCTGCCGTAGGCGATAAATTCGTCGTCAAACAGGCGACGACGGAGAATGTATTTAAGACGCTAGATCGACTGATTGCGGCGCTTGATACGAAACTGAGCGACGCCAGCACGATCTCCAAGGTCGGCAGCGAATACGACTCTGTACTGCAGCAGGTGGAGCGGGTGATAGAAACCCTCAACCTGGCACGTGCGTCGGTCGGGTCCCGTTTGGATGTAGTAGAAACGACCGATAATTTCCGCAGCGAACAAAAGCTTTTGGCAGAGAAGACTCTGTCCACTATCCGTGATGTCGATTTTGCTGAGGCTGTGTCTCGCTTGAACGCGCAGATGCAGGCGTTACAGGTGTCGCAGCAGGTGTATGCGAAGGCCGCCACGAAGAGTCTTTTCGATTACCTGTAAGCAGAATCGTAAAAAAGGTCCTAAAGTTTTAGTTTGAGGCTCCGATACAGGGTTTGAAGGAAGGGTGGGGCGCTGAACGGCTCCACTCCTGTAGAACCCCAACACAGGAGTCTTAGAGATGACGACGGTAATTAATACCAATGTGGCTTCGCTGACTGCGCAGCGCACCTTGGCTAAATCCTCTCTCGAAATGGCGACAGCCCTGCAGCGCTTGAGCTCGGGTCTGCGCATCAACAGCGCCAAGGACGATGCGGCCGGTCTCGCACTGAGCGAGCGACTGACCTCCCAGGTCCGCGGCTATAACCAGGCGATCCGCAACGCGGGCGATGGCATTTCGCTGGTGCAGACGGCGGAAGGTGGCATCGAAGCCATCACGAACAGCCTGCAGCGCATGCGTGAATTGGCCGTACAGTCAGCGAACTACAGCCTGACCAGCGTTGATCGCGTGGCGGTGGACACTGAATTCGTCGCGTTGCGCTCCGAAATCAACCGTGTGGCGCAGCAGACCCAGTTCAACGGCCAGAAGCTGCTGAACGGTTCGATCACTGGATCGATGTCGTTCCAGGTCGGTGCAAACTCCGGTGAGACGATCGATGTCGTCGCGCTCGGTAATATGAACGCGACGGCCCTTGGTAGCGCTGGTTCAGGGTTTACAAGCCTCGATGTGGCCGGTGTCTCCGGTCCGGATGCGGTCAATGCCAACAAGGCGATCGTATCGATTGATGCGGCTCTGGCAACGGTCGTCCAGGAGCGCGCCAAGCTCGGTGCCTCGATCAACCGCTTCGAGCAGACAATCTCGAACCTGCGGGTGACGGTCGAGAACCTGACCTCGGCTCGTTCGCGGATCCAGGACGCCGACTTTGCGGCCGAAACCGCAGCGCTCACGC
>Ga0315900_10008608_pt1 | contig 13105 bp, 12 predicted proteins | sample LakEriMetagenome_FD_203521 | JGI IMG/M metagenome (GOLD analysis project Ga0315900, IMG submission 203521) | Freshwater fungal communities from buoy surface, Lake Erie, Ohio, United States - Buoy 12 MA114 | ecosystem: Environmental > Aquatic > Freshwater > Lake > Lake biofilm | place: USA: Lake...
GCGGGCCATGAGTGCGAGCAGCAGCACGAGCCCGATCACCGGTCCGGGGATCGGCAGACCAGAGACGTGGGCGACAACATCGCCGCAGAGCTGCAGCAGGACGAGGAGAGTGAAGGCTTCGATCATGGGTCACCGGGCTGATGCCCGGCGATCATGCCAGTGCCGTGCGGCCGAAACCATGGGCCGCCCGACACGGCATCACCGGCCGTCCGGGCATTGCTGAATCGGAATCGGAACCTTCACGGGCAGGGCCAGAACCCTGACGGGATTCGTCTTTTGCGCTTCACCTGAATCTGAGCGTGAGGTCGCCTGCCGGTGTCAGTTCGCACTTCCGCGACGGAGGTCGGCCTCGATGCGGAGCGACGAGCCGCCGCCGAGGCGGGCGCGATAGACCTGCACGTTCTCCATCACCCGCTGAACGTAGTTGCGGGTCTCGGTGAAGGGGATGCGCTCGACCCAGTCCACGGGATCGACCGAGGGATCGCGCGGGTCGCCGTACTTCTGGACCCATTCGCGCGCGCGGGCGCGTCCGGCATTGTAGGCGACGAAGGTGAGGATGTAGCTGCCGTTGAACTCCGCCACGAGTTCGCCGAGATGCGCCGCGCCGAGGCGCGCATTGTAGGCCGGATCCGACGTCAGCCGGCCCTGGTCGAAGGCGACGCCGTGGTTGCGGGCCGTGGCGCGTGCGGTCGCGGGCATGAGCTGGAGGAGCCCGCGCGCGCCCGCGTGGCTGACGACCCGATGGTCGAAGGTCGATTCCTGGCGGGCGATGGCATAGACGACCGCGCGGTCCACCGGTGGGCCGACATGGGCATAGTTCGGGATGCCCATGGTCGGGAAGGCCTGCATGTCGAACGGCAGGCCGCGGTTGTTGGCGAGCTTGCCGAGGGTGAGCACGCCCTTGGCGTCGCCCGCGCGCGTAGCGACCTCCGCGGCCGCATGGAGCGTGCCGTGGTCGCCAGCGCGCTGGCCGAGATCGGCGAGGATCATCCGCGCGAGATCCTTCTCGTCCAGCCGGTAGAGCATGCCGAGCGCCCGGGCATAGGCCGCGCTCGCTGCCGTCGTGTCGCTCGGACGGCGGATCGGAAGGTCGGCGAGGCCGAGCTTCGCCCGCGCCAGCTGGCCGTAGTAGTGCGTCGAATGGCGCGCCGCGACCTCGTAGTGCTGCCGCGCGTGGCCCTGGTGGCCGGCCGCCTCGTGGGCCCTGGCCAGCCAGTAGTGCGCCCGCGACTGCGACATCGGCGTGGTCGCCGCCTGCCGCGCGGCCTCGAAGTGCCGGACTGCGGTCGCGGCGTCGTTGAGGTGGCGCAGCGCCAGCCAGCCTGCGTGGAACTCGGCATCCACCCTAGCCGGGCCGGACCGGACCGCATGAGTGGATGCGACCTGGTAGGCCGCCCGCGCCTGGCCGGCATCGAGCAGCTTGCGCACCATGACGCGCCGCTCGGTCCACCAGTCCTCCGGCTTGCCGAGAACGGCCGGATCGCGGGGCGCGTTGACGAGGATCGGCACCGCCTCCATGGCGCGGTCCTCGCGGCGCAGCCACTGGGCACGGGCGAAGAGATAGGCCGGGTCGCGATGCAGCGAGGCCGGCACCTGGGCGAGCAGGGCGCCGCCGTTGGAGCGCTGCGCGCCGATGGCGAGGAAGGCGCGGGCGATCGCGACCTGTCCGGACCCGAGCCGCTGGGCGGCGCGCATGGCGGTCGCCGTCTCGCTCTCGTGCAGCATGCGGTCGAGCCGCATCTTGTGGTCGGTCGCGCTCAGCGCGGACCCGAAGGCGGCCAGCACCCGCTGCTCGACCTCGGCGGACAGATCGGAGTGATGCCAGACGTCGCGGACGAGACGCAGGGCCCGCCCTCCATCGCCGGCCTGCTTCAGTGCCAGGGCGAGGGCAATCTTGCCCTTGGCCGAGGTCGGCTGTTGGTGGGCGAAGAACTGCCGAACGGTCGCCGCGTCGGCGTTGTTCTCGAGCAGGGCCCCTTCGGCGCGCAGCCGGATACGCTGGCTCGCCGGAAAGCTCGGATTGGCGGCGAGGAAGGCCGCCTGCCGGGCGAAACCGACGGAATCGTTGGAGCGCAGGATCGCCCATTCGGCGACCACCTTTGCGACCGGGTCGCGGATCTGGTCGCGCGCCGCCGTCGCCTGTTCGGTGCGGCCGGCCTTGGCCGCGGTGATGGCCCGGCCAAGCGCCTGAACGTCGGCCTCACTTGCCGTCCCGCCCGAGGGTCGCCAGACCTGCTGGGCCGGGGAAATGGACGCCGTCGTCGAGGGCTCGGCCGCGGCATAGCTCGTCAGTTGCGGGGAAACCTGCGGGACCGGCTCGCTGCCGCCCTCGCTCCGGGCAACGACCTCGCTGTTGACGCATCCGGCCATCGTCAGGATCGTCAGGGCTACGCCCGCCAGGAGGGAAGGGCGCGGCATGCGGGGAGCGGTCGGGGCCATGGGCTGAGGTCCGTCCTGATACGCAACGCGGAGCGGCCTCATTCGAACAGGAATGTGGCCTTGGAGAGGTGGTTATCAGGCCGTTTTCCTTGACAGTTCCTTGACGGGGAGGGGGTGAAACCGCGGTTGTGGTTAAGCGGGCGTTGACGAATCCGTAGCCCCCGACCGCTTCGCAGCGGGCTTGCAGGAGCGTGGCGCTCTGTGGTATATAGGATGATATTCCTCGTATTTTGTTTGCACGACTAGCGGTCATCGCCATCGCCCGACGTCGTGGACCCGCTTGCGCGAGGGCCATTTTGCTCCCTCTGCCCTTGACGTTGCCGCCTTCTCAAGGCTTTGTGGCCGGCCTTTCGCAGCGGTTGCCCGCCGCTCACCTCGCCCGCCTCTGGAGACCGCTCCATGTCCAGCCTGTTCAAGGGATCGCTGCCCGCCCTCGTCACCCCGTTCAAGGACGGCAAGGTCGACGAGAAGGCTTTCCGCGCCCATGTGAACTGGGTGATCGCGGAAGGTTCGCACGGCATCGTGCCGGTCGGCACCACCGGCGAGAGCCCGACGCTGACCCATGACGAGCACAAGCGTGTCGTCGAGTGGGCCGTGGCGGAGGCGGCTGGCCGCGTGCCGGTCATGGCCGGCGCCGGCTCCAACAACACGGCCGAGGCCATCGACTTCTCGCGCCATGCCGAGAAGGCGGGGGCGCAGGGGCTGCTGCACGTCACGCCCTATTACAACAAGCCGAGCCAGGAAGGCCTCTACCAGCACTTCAAGGCGATCGCGGAATCCACCTCGCTTCCCATCTTCATCTACAACATCCCGCCGCGCTCGGTGGTGGAGATGAGCGTGGAGACCATGGCGCGGCTGGCCGAGATCCCGAACATTGTCGGCGTCAAGGACGCGACGATGAAGCTCGACCGCGTCTCGGCCCAGCGTCAGGCCTGCGGAAAGGACTTCATCCAGCTCTCCGGCGAGGACGGCACCGCGCTCGCCCACATGGCCCATGGCGGCCACGGCTGCATCTCGGTGACGGCCAATGTCGCGCCGCGCCTCTGCGCCGAGTTCCAGAACGCCTGCCTCGCGGGCAACTACGCCAAGGCGCTTGAAATCCAGGACCAGCTGTTCCCGCTGCACCAGGCGCTCTTCGTCGAGCCGAATCCGGCCCCGTCCAAGGCGGCGCTCAGCCTGCTCGGCCGCATGTCGGACGAGGTGCGGCTGCCCATGGTGCCGGCCTCGGCCGCCACCCGCGAGACGCTGAAGAAGGCCCTCGTCCACGCCGGCCTGATGAACTGACGGGGGATCGTTCGCAAACGCCATGGCGGCCAAGCCGGACCCCAAGATCAAGGTCATCGCCGAGAACCGGCGCGGACGCTTCGACTACGAGATCCTCGACACCTTCGAGGCCGGCATCCAGCTGACCGGTACCGAGGTGAAGTCTCTGCGTGCCGCCAAGGCGACCATCGGCGAGAGCTATGCCGGGCCATCGGGCGAGGAGTTCTTCCTCTTCAACTGCAACATCCCGGAATATCTGCAGGCCAACCGCTTCAACCACGAGCCCAAGCGGCCGCGGCGCCTGCTGCTGCACAAGCGCGAGATCGCCAAGCTGACCGGGGCGGTGCAGCGCGACGGCCTCACCGTCGTGCCGCTGAAGCTCTATTTCAACGAGCAGGGCAGGGCGAAGCTGCAGCTGGCGCTGGCCCGCGGCAAGAAGTTGCATGACAAGCGCGACACCGAGAAGAAGCGCGACTGGCAGCGCGACCAGGCGCGGATCATGCGAGACCGGGGCTAGGGCGGTCCGGGGTGGCGTCTGTGCCCCGCGGACTTGATCGTCCTCCTGCCATCCGCTCATCTGACGGCAGGGAGACAGCCATGGCCTTCAAGCTCGACCACGTGGTGATCCACGTCAGCAACTGGGACAAGTCCAACGCCTTCTACCGCGACGTGCTGGGGGCCGAGATCGTGCCGCGCGGCGCGGGCTTCGCGTACCGGATCGGCGACATCCGCTTGAACTGCCACGGACCCGGCATCGGCCACGTCAACGCCGTGGCGCGCCTGCCGGTCATGCCGGGCAATTCCGACATCTGCTTCGAATGGGAGGGCCCCATCGCCGGGGCAGCGGAGCACCTCGCCGCGAAGGGCGTTGCCGTCGAGCTCGGCCCGGTCGCCACCAACGGCGTGCGCGGGCCGGCGACCTCCGTCTATTTCCGCGATCCCGACGGATCGCTGCTCGAGTTCCTCAGCTATCACGGCATGTGACGGTCACGCGAAAACCCCGGCCGCACGGGGCGACCGGGGTCTGCGCCGGGGCGACCGGCATCAGGGCTGGCCAGTGGGGGCACGGCGGCCGGCCTGATGCCGTCCGCCGGCGGTCAGGCCATGGCCTTCTGGAAGTTGGCGGCGGCCTTGTCCCAGTTCACCACGTTCCACCAGGTGGTGACGTAATCGGGGCGGCGGTTCTGGTACTTGAGGTAGTAGGCGTGCTCCCACACGTCGATGCCCATGACCACGCCCTTGACGCCATCCATCAACGGGTTGTCCTGGTTCGGCGTGGAGACGACGGCGAGCTTGCCGTCGCGGCCGACCACGAGCCAGCCCCAGCCCGAGCCGAAGCGGCCGACCGAGGCCTGGTTGAACTGCTGGCGCATCTTGTCGACGTCGCCGAAGGCGGCGTTGATCGCCTGCAGGAGCGGGCCGGAAGGCGCCTTGGCGCCGCCGGGGGTCATGATGTCCCAGAAGTGCACGTGGTTCCAGTAGCCGCCGAGCGCATTGCGCACGCCGGTGCGCAGGTTCTCGGGCACGTCCGACAGCGCGCGCAGCACCTTCTCGGTGTTGGCCGGGGTCAGATCGCGATAGGTCTGCGAGGCGTTGTTGAGGCCGCCGAGAAAGGCCGCGTGATGCCGGGAGTGGTGGATCTCCATGGTCATCTTGTCGATGTGCGGCTCCAGCGCGTCATAGGCATAGCCGACGGGCGGCAGCGTGAAGGGGCCGCTGGCGGCCTGGGCAAAGACCCTGTGGCTCGCCGGGATCGACATGGTGGCGCCGATGGCGGCGGCGGTGCCGAACAGCTTGAGGGCATGGCGACGGTTCATGGTTCTTTCTCCCGAGATTGCGGACCTGCTTCGAAGGGCGGTCTTGGGGAGAACACTTGGGGCGCGACGCACGGATGCGCAGGTGCGGTCACGAAGTCGTGAGCCCTGTCCGCGGCGGTCCGGCCGGAGGTCACGCGCCGATGAGGCCCAGCGGGGCCCAGGGCACCACCGCGTGGAAGGCGATGGCGACGGCCAAAAGCCCGAGGATGGCGGCGACCAGGGGCCAGCGGTCAAGCAGGGCGAGGATAAGGGCCGGCAGGACCAGCGTGATGAAATAGGCCGTGGCGAGGATCACACCCACCATGCCGAAACCGTCGCGCCGTCCCGGCGGCACCGCGAGGCTGGCGCCGACGGCGCCGAGCCAGACCAGCGTGCCGATGCCAGCACAGGCGAAGGTGGCGATCCGCAGGATCCGGCGGGTTCGGGGTGACATGGGCAGGCGCCTTCCAGCTTTCGGGCACGGTGGATCACGCGCCGGCCTCTGGGTCGCGCCGGCGGCCCGGAAAGTTCAGCCCGGAACGGCCGTCGCGTCCAGATGATTGCGGACGGCGGCGAAGACGTCCCGGAACATCTGCGGCGTCAGCACGCCGGTGTTCGTGTTGTAGCGGGAGCAGTGATAACTGGAGAACACCGTGATGCCGTTCGCCTCGTGCCGGCCGCCATGGCTGAAGGGCAGGCGCGAGGGCTTCTGGCCGAGGGCGCGGACGGCGCTGTCGTGGCCGATCTTGCCGAGCGTGACGATGGCGGACAGGCGCGGCATCGCGGCGATGGTGGCGGAGAGGAACGCGCGACAGGTGTGGATCTCCTCCGTCGTCGGCTTGTTCTCCGGCGGCACGCAGCGCACGGCATTGGTGATGCGCGTGTCGACCAGCGTCAGGCCGTCGTCCGGCCGTTCGTCATAGGTGCCGCGGGCGAAGCCGAAGCCGATCAGCGTCTCGTAGAGAAGGTCGCCGGCCCAGTCGCCGGTGAAGGGACGGCCGGTGCGGTTGGCGCCCTGCAGGCCTGGTGCGAGGCCGACGATCAGCAGCCGCGCATCGGCGCCGCCGAAGGAATGGACCGGCGCATTGTGCCAGTCGTCATGGGCCGCACGCTGTCGCCCCCGGAAGGCGACGAGACGCGGGCACAGCGGGCAGTCGCGCCCGGGCTCGCAGGATGGCGTCATGAGCGATCAGCGGTCGGCAAAGTCGTCGCCGGCCAGCGGCGTGGTCGGGGCGATGGGGCGGGCCGGCCGCGGCCGGTCGCGGACGAAGGCGGGCGCCTCCGTTCCGGCCTGCCGCATGGGCCGCTCGGAGGGGTCGCGGCCGACACGCTGCGACAGGTGGGCGAGGTCGATGAACTCGTCGGCCTGGCGGCGCAGTTCGTCGGCGATCATCGCCGGCTGCACGGAGACCGTGGAGACCACCGAGACCTTCACGCCCCGTCGCTGCAGCGCCTCGACCAGGTAGCGGAAGTCGCCGTCGCCGGAGAACAGCACGATGTGGTCGACCCGCGGTGCCAGCTCCATGGCGTCGACCGCCAGTTCGATGTCCATGTTGCCCTTGACCTTCCGGCGGCCGGTCGAATCGGTGAATTCCTTCGCCGCCTTGGTGACCACCGTGAAGCCGTTGTAGTCGAGCCAGTCGATCAGGGGACGGATGGAGGAATACTCCTGATCCTCCACCAGGGCCGTGTAGTAGTAGGCGCGCAGCAGATAACCGCGGGCCCGGAATTCTCCCAGGAGCCGCTTGTAGTCGATGTCGAAGCCAAGTGTCTTGGCGGTCGCGTAAAGATTAGCGCCGTCGATGAAAAGCGCAATGCGCTCGGTGCCGTTTGACATGACGTAGGGTCCTGGACGCGTCGGCAAAGTGATTGGGTGGCAGGGGAGTTCTGAAATCGGCTGTGAAGGGCAAATCGGGTGTTTCAAGACGATGGCAAGACGTCCACTCTGGAATAGTCCTAACATAGGTTGCCCGGCATATGGCAAGACCATTGCGCGGAAACTTTCGGTAAAATGCGCTGCGCCTTTCGTCGGAGAGACCCGGGCCGGCGGGCCTCGCGGGAATCGCCACGGGCAAGAGCCTTGTCTCCACGGCGCAACGTGGCTATACAGCCCGACTTTCCGGACATTCGCCACACCCGGCCCCTCCACGTTCAAGGACAACCGATGGCTCGCGTCACCGTCGAGGATTGCATCGACAAGGTCGATAACCGCTTCGAACTCGTTCTCGTCGCCAGCCACCGCGCGCGCATGCTCGCCGCGGGCTCGCCCATCACCATCGATCGCGACCGCGACAAGAATCCCGTTGTCGCCCTGCGCGAGATCGCCGACGCCACAGTCGCCCCCGACGACCTGCGCGAGGACCTGATCCACTCGCTGCAGAAGTATGTCGAGGTGGACGAGCCGGAGCCGGATGCCGTTCCGATGATCGCCGCGGCGGGCTCCAGTGCCGACGACGCCGACGTCGCCATGGACCGCATGAGCGAGGAAGACCTGCTGCGCGGCCTCGAGGGTCTGAAGCCCCCGGAAGATACCGACGACGACGAGGGCCTCTGAGCCCCGTCCGGGATCGAACTCCCCCTCAGGGCGGCCCAGCGGCCGCCCTTTTGCGTTCACGGACATCTCAGGCCGCCCGTGCCGCCATCGCTTGCCGCGACGACCCGCCGCAATGCTATCGTGACGACCCGACGACAGACTCCGTGAATGCGATCCTAGACCCATGATGCGGCAATACGAGCTGGTGGAGCGCGTCAAGCGCTACAACCCCAGGGCGGACGAGGCCCTGCTCGACCGCGCCTATGTCTACGCCATGCTGGCCCACGGCAGCCAGAAGCGCGCCTCGGGCGATCCCTATTTCTCCCATCCGCTCGAAGTGGCGGCCATCCTCACCGACCTGAAGCTCGACGACGCCACCATCGTCGCGGCGCTTCTGCACGACACGATCGAGGACACGGCCGCCACCAAGGACGACATCCGCGACAAGTTCGGCGCCAACATCGCCGAACTGGTCGACGGGCTGACCAAGCTGAAGAAGCTCGACCTCGTTTCCAAACAGGCGGTGCAGGCGGAGAACCTCAGGAAGCTCCTGCTCGCCATCACCTCCGACGTGCGAGTGCTGCTGGTGAAGCTGGCCGACCGGCTGCACAACATGCGCACGCTGCACTACGTGCTGCCGGCCAAGCGCGACCGCGTCGCCCAGGAGACCCTCGACATTTATGCCCCGCTCGCCGGCCGCATGGGCATGCACGACATGCGCGAGGAACTGGAGGACCTTGCCTTCCGCCAGATCAACCCGGAGGCCTATGAGGCGCTGGTCAGCCGCCTGGCGCGTCAGCGCGACGCCATGGGCAAGGTCATCGAGGAGATCGAGACACAGCTCACCCGCAAGCTTGCCGGCGAGGGGATCAGCGCCGAGGTCACGGGGCGGCAGAAGAAGCCCTATTCGATATACCGCAAGATGGAGCGCAAGTCGGTCTCCTTCGAGCAGCTCTCCGACATCGTCGCCTTCCGCATCCTGGTCGACACGATTGCCGACTGCTACCGCGCCGTCGGCATCATCCACACCACCTGGCCGGCCGTGCCGCTGCGCTTCAAGGACTACATCTCGACGCCCAAGGGCAACGACTACCGTTCGATCCACACGACCGTGATCGGCCCCGAGAGCCAGCGCGTCGAGATGCAGATTCGCACCCGCCAGATGCACGACATCGCCGAGTACGGCATCGCCGCCCACGCGCTCTACAAGGACGGTGCCGCCGACTCCGCCTCCTCGGAGAGCAGCGCCTATGCCTGGCTGCGCCACACGGTGGACATGCTGGCCCACGGCGACAATCCGGAGGAGTTCCTCGAGCACACCAAGCTCGAGCTCTTCTCCGACCAGGTCTACTGCTTCACGCCGAAGGGCCGGCTCATCGCCCTGCCGCGCAAGGCCAACTGCATCGACTTCGCCTATGCGGTGCACACCGACATCGGCAACCACTGCTCCCGCGCCCGCATCAACGGCGTTGAGCGGCCGCTGGTCACCGAGTTGCAGAACGGTGACGAGGTCGAGATCATCACCGACCCCAAGGCGACGCCCTCGGCGGCCTGGGAGAGCATTGTGGTCACCGGCCGCGCCCGTTCGGCCATCCGCCGCGCCACCCGCATGGCGACCCGTGCGCAGTATCTGGAGCTGGGCCGACGCATCGTGCAGACGCTCTTCACCCGCGCCGGCAAGCCCTTCTCCGACGACATCATCCGCCTGGGCCTGAAGCGCCTGGCGCGCGGATCGGTCGAGGACGTGTTCTCCGCCGTCGGCCGCGACGAGATTCCCGCCGAGGACGTGCTGAAGTCCGTCCATCCGGACTTCAAGGGCGACGTGCCGCTGGGGCCGAAGCCGACCGCGGAATGGTTCGGCGTCGGCGGCGAGACGGCGCTGAAGTTCCAGGTGCCGGAGTCGGAGGGCGCCATCCCCATCCGCGGCATCAACTTCGACCTGCCGGTGAGCTTCGCCCGCGAGGGCGGGGCGGTGCCCGGCGACCGCATCGTCGGCATCCTGACCCATGGCGAGGGTATCACCATCTACCCGATCCAGTCGCCGGCGCTCGCGGCCTACGACAACGAGCCGGAGCGCTGGCTCGACGTGCGCTGGGACGTCGACGAGGGCAAGCGCGCCCGTTATCCCGCCCGCATTGCCGTGAAGTCGCGCAACGCCCCGGGCTCGCTGGCCGCGGTCACCCAGGTTATCGCCGACAATGACGGCAATATCGACAACCTGCGCATGCAGCGCTCTGCCGCCGACTACACCAATGTGGTGATCGACCTCGAGGTCTGGGACCTCAAGCATCTGAACGCCATCATCGCGGGGATCCGGGGCCTGCCGATCACCGCGGAGGCGGGGAGGGTGTTCGAGTAGGGGGAACGGGACAATCCTGGACCAGGAGCGGTTGCAGCGATCCATCGGTCTGCCGCCGCAGCATCCCTGCCGCATTGGCTGGGTAACCGGGAACTGGAGCGACTACTCCCAGAACTCCTTGCGGACGGCGCGAGCCTCTACAGGACCTCGCGCCTCGCATCCCACGAAGGTGAAGGCGAGGCCTGGGCCTCCGTCTCCGCCCGACAGGAGAAAATGACGAGGAAGCTCGGTTGCGTCTGCCCCCGGAACGACAGCGCCGAAGCGGCCGACGACATCCGCCTCGTCAAGGGCCAGCGTGAGCCATTCCGTCGTCCGGCCGTGCAAAACATAGGCTCGCTCATCGTCGAAAACGACATGGAACAGGAACATCCGCGGCGACGTCGGCCGGTGCTGAAGGACGCTACTTTTCAGTATCCAGACCGATCGGTTGTTGGTCCCGGTATAGCGGGCTGCCTGATCGGCGCAGTCGATCTCCGGCGGATGGGCCGCTGACGGGTCCATCCCGAGAAGAAACAGCATGGCCGCGATCGGCACCAGCAGGGGGGGCCAACCAGGCTTGCAGAAATGGCCGGTTGGGCGGCCGCTGCGAGCCGCGGCGCCCCGGTGGAAGCGGGAGATGCTGAAGGGGTTCGAGCGCAAGCCGGCCTCCCGTCACCGCTGGTGATGGAACGCCGATCACATCTGCTTAATGCACGGGCCAAATCCTGAAGGGCGGATGCACGATCGCTGAAAAAGTGCTGAAATCAGCGCTTTGAACGATGCGTGGACAACAGCGCCATGGGCGTGATGGCTCGACGACTTCTCGTCTTCTCCAGCTTCACTCTCGATCTTGATCGGGCGTGTCTGATGAAGGACGGCGTCCGTCTTGCCCTCAGGCCCAAGAGCATGGAGGTCCTCCAGTATCTCCTGGAGCGAGCGCCAAGGCTTGTCACCAAGGATGAGCTGCTCGGCGCAATCTGGCACGACGTTGTCGTCGGCGAGGAGTCGCTGACACGCTGCATCAGTGACATTCGGGCGGTCCTCGGCGATCGGAATCACGAGATCATCAAGACCGTCCCCCGAAGGGGATACCTCATCGACACTCCGGTGGATGCCCCTCGGGCAACCGACGACATGGCAATGGAGGGGCCCGGCCCCGTCCATGCGAACGTGAACACTGGCCGGTGGAACGTCGCCGCGCGAGGGGTTGTCAGGCCCGTCGCGGCGATTGCCGCAGTTCTGCTCGTCTGCGTTGCCGCCCTCGGCATTGTCCGAGGGCTCCGCCCAGGTCTCGATCAGCAGGAGCCATCGATCGCTGTCCTGTCATTCGACAATACCTCGCGGGAGGCTGATCAGGCACACCTGTCCTCCGGTTTGCCGGAGGACATCACAAGGCGTCTCTCCGCATTCTCGGGCCTGCGGGTCATCGCGCGGCAGTCGTCCTCGCGTTTCGATGGCACGGGGCAAGATGCCAGGGCCATTTCCGATCAACTCAAGGCGCGCTACCTCATCGGCGGCAGCTATCGCAGGGAAGGTTCGAGCGTCGTCATCACAGTCAATCTCGTGGATGGATCAAACGCCGAGAATCTGTGGTCCCAACGCTACGATCGCGATTTCTCGGACCTGTTCTCCGTCTATGACGAGGTCGCCAGATCGATCGTCCTGCGATTGACCTCCAGGATTACGCAGGCAGAAATCGAGCGCACCAACCTCAAGCCGCCTGGCAGCCTCTCATCCTATGAAATGCTCCTGCAGGGGCAGCACAAGTTGACGCAAGTGTATGGAAGGGAGCGCGGCGCAACCCTGCTTGAAGCCCGCGAACTGTTCCAGAAGGCGCTCGCGTCGGACCCGCGGTCCGCACGTGCCATGCACGGCCTCGCTGTCACCTATCTGATGTCCTATCTGGAGCCGACCAGCCATCCGCTCCTCAGAGCCGAGTATCAGGCCCCGTCGATAGCCGCGAAGGCCCTGGAGATGTCGCGGTTGGCGGTTTCCCTTGATGGCGAACTGGCTGAGGCGCGAACCACTCTGGCCCGCATTCTGTTCTGGAGAAACGAACGCGCCGAGAGCCTGGCACAGTACGAGCGGGCATTCGTCCTCAATCCCAATCTCGTCGATCCCCGTTACGCCATGGTCCTCGTCCACGAGGGGCGGATCGACGAGGCTCTCGCGCACCTCGATCGATCGATGAAGGTGGATCCGCTCTACACGCCTTTCACCAGCTTCGTCATGGGCAAGGCACACGCCGTGGCCGGGCGGAACAAGGAGGCGCTGCTCTGGCTGCGCCGGAGCACGACCGAAATGCCGCGTTACCGGCCAGGTCTGGTCTGGTTGGCCGTCAGCGCAGCGGGCGACGGGCTTTCGGATGAAGCAAGCCGCGCCTCCGCGCAGGTTCGCGCGATCGATCCCACCTTTTCGGCAGCACGGTTTGTCGCCGACCTGGCCTTGCGCGACCCTGGGCATAAAGAGAGCGTCGCGCGCCGCCTGGCGGAAACCGGCCTGCCGCCTTAGGGGAGCGATCCGCAATCTCCCGATCTGAGCCTGGGGAGGTGGCGCCTGCACGAGCGGGCTGCTGATCATCAGACCTGGACAACTCCGACGTAGCCGGCCGACCGGTGGATGGGCCTTCCGGAGTGTCGCGGGCCGATTCCGGGTGACGGTCTGGCCGGAAGCTGTTCGCTTTTTGATCCAAATCACATTCACTAGCCGTGAAACGTCGCAGTCTGACACCGGAGC
>Ga0315900_10008610_pt1 | contig 13102 bp, 7 predicted proteins | sample LakEriMetagenome_FD_203521 | JGI IMG/M metagenome (GOLD analysis project Ga0315900, IMG submission 203521) | Freshwater fungal communities from buoy surface, Lake Erie, Ohio, United States - Buoy 12 MA114 | ecosystem: Environmental > Aquatic > Freshwater > Lake > Lake biofilm | place: USA: Lake...
TCGGGCCATCCTTTCGTGCCCTGCATCCCGAGCGGGTCGCCGCGTGGGAGCACCGACGGCAGCAGGCGCGCCAACCTGGCGCACCGGCGCAACCGCTGCACACGCCGAACATGCTCGCGAAGATCGCAACCATCCGCACGCCGATGCTGGCCATCACCGCCAGCGCCGACCTGCTCGCCCCGCCCGCGCTGATGGCGGTCTGGCTGCGGCACACCCCGCATGCGCAGGTCGTTCCGATCGTCGACGCCGGGCACTCGATCGCGATGGAGCAGCCTGACCTCTTCAACGCGGCCGTGCTCGCCTTCCTGGGGCGGCATTGAGCAGGCCCGGCGCCGTTGCGCGACGGGGCTGCGCCGGGCGCCTGGATCACAGCCCCCTCATCTTGCCCGCCGGGCCGGCGCAGGCCGAGGATCGCCGCCCACCACGTCCCGCCGGAAGGACAAGCAGCCATGGCGACTGAGCTGACCCGCCTCACGGCCACCGAGGCGGTCGCGCTGCTGCAGCGGCGCGAGGTCTCGCCACTGGAGCTGATCGAGGCCTCGGCCGCGCGGATCGCGGCGGTCGAGCCGGCCGTGAATGCGCTGCCTACGCTCTGTCTCGATCGCGCGCGCGACCATGCGATGCGTCTGATGCGCGGCGAAGGCCGGGCGCATGAGGCAGCGCCAGGCTGGCTCGGCGGCTTGCCCGTCAGCATAAAGGACCTGACCGACGTCGCCGGCGTACGCACGACCTACGGCTCGCCGATCTTCAAGGATCATGTGCCCTCGGACTCCCACCCCGTGGTGCAGCGCATCGAGGCGCGCGGCGGCATCGTGATCGGCAAGTCCAACACGCCGGAATTCGGCGCCGGCGGCTCCACCTTCAACGAGGTCTTCGGCCGCACGCGCAATCCGTGGAACACCTCGCTCACCTGCGGCGGCAGCACCGGTGGCGGCGCCGTCTCCGTCGCCACCGGCGAGGTCTGGCTGGCCCAGGGCACGGATCACGCCGGCAGCTTGCGGCGGCCGGGCACCTATTGCTCGGTGGTCGGGCTGCGTCCCTCGCCCGGGCGCATCACGCGCGGCACGCCGAACAACCTTTTCGCGCCGCTGACCGTGCAGGGCCCGATGGCGCGCTGCGTGGCGGATGTCGCGCTGTTCCTGGATGCGATGGCGGGCTGGTGTCCACTCGACCCGCTGACCTACGACGCGCCGGCCAGCAGCTATGTGCAGGCGGTGGCGCAAGCTGAGCGCCACAGGCCGCGCCGCATCGCCTTCACCACCGACTTCAACGGACAGCTGCCGGTGGATCGCGAGACTCGCGAGATCTGCACGCGCGCGGTGCGCCGGTTCGAGGCGCTGGGCTGCATCGTGGAGGAGGTGGCGCCCGACCTCGGCGCGTTGGTCGAAGCCTTCCTGGTGCTGCGCAGCCAATCCTTCGTGGTGGATCGCGAGCTGCAATTGCAGACGATGCGCGACCAGCTGAAGCCCGACATCATCTGGAACACCGAACGCGGCCTTGCCGCCACACCGAGCCAGCTGGCCTGGGCCGATCGCGAACGCGCCGCCTTCTACCGCCGAATCGCGAAGCTGTTCGCCAGCTACGACGTCTTCGTCACGCCGGGCGCGGCGACGCCGGCCTTCGACGTCATGCTGCGCAACCCGGTGAGCATCGCCGGCGTGAAGCTGGAGCACTACATGGCGGGCTCGATGCTCAATGCCGCGATCACCATGGCCGGCTGCCCGGCCGTAGCGGTGCCTTGCGGCTTCGACCAGCATGGCCGGCCTGTCGGGCTGCAGATCGCCGCCCCGCCGCGGCGCGAGGATGTCGCCTTGCGCACCGCCGCGCTGTTCGAGGCCGAGGCGGGTTTGCACCGCCTTCTGCCGATCGATCCCCGCCCCGGCATCGTGCCACCGCCCGAGGCGGTCGAGAGCACGATGCGTTCAGATGAGTCCATCTGAACGCGTCGTGCTCCGGGCGCCCGCGTCGCACACCGCCGCTGCACGCCGCGCGGTGTGCTCCCGCCCTCCGGTTCGCGGAAAGGCCAGGGGGGGCCGTCAGGCCGGGGGCGCGTCCGGCGCGATCGCGAGCAGGCTCGCACCGGCGCGCAGCCGCCGCGCCATGAAGGCCAAGGCGGGATCGTTGGGGTGGGCGGCGGCCAGCGCCAGCAGCCGCGCCGCGCCCTGCTCAGGGTGCTCGCGCAGGCTTTCAAAGGCCGCGACATGGGCGCCGACCTCGGCGCCAGGCAGGGCCGGGACGCCGATCTCGATGGGCTGCGCCTTGCCGCGGATCAGGAAGACGCCGATCGGGCGCAGCATATGCGCCTCACACCGCACGGCGGTCGTGGCCGAGACCAGCAGCCGGGTGCCGACCAGCTTGTTCAGCGCCTCGATGCGTGAGGCGGTGTTGAGCACATCGCCCACCGCGCCGTATTTCAGCCGCGCCCTGGTGCCGATATTGCCGACCAGCGCAGCACCCGAATGCACGCCGATGCGCGTGACGCCGAGCGCGATGCCCGCACTGCGCTGCGTCGTGCGAAAGGCCTCCGCCGCGAGGTCGATGGCCAGGGCAGCGCGCACGGCGCGATCGGCATGGTCGGGCTGGCGGTGCGGCGCGCCGAAGATGGCGAGCATGCCATCGCCGGCGAATTCCGCGACCAAGCCCCCGGCGCGCGTCACCGCCAGGGTCAGCGCCTCGAAGTAGTCGTTCAGCAGGGCCGCCATGCGCGCCGGCGGCAGGGTTTCGGCCAGGGCGGTGAAGCCGGCGAGGTCGGTGAAGAGCACCGTGATGTCGCGCTGCTCGCCGCCCAGGCGCGGGCCCTCGGGCTCGGCCAGCATCGCGTCGATGATGGCGGGGTCGAGGTAGCTGTCGAAGCTGCGGCGCAATTGCCGGCGCTCCTGCAGCCCCTGGGCATGCAGCGCCCAGATGGTGGCGATGGCGGCGAGCGCGAAGGCCAGGCCCACCGGCAAAAGCGGCGGCACCAGCCCCTGCCCATAGGCGAAGATCCCAAGCCCGATCAGCGCGCCCAGCCCCAGCGCCAGCCCCGCCAGCGCGCGCAGGGGCCGGGCGATGCCCTGCGCCAGCGCCGCGCCGAGCAGCGCCGCTGCCCAGGCGGCCAGCGCCTCCGCCAGCGGGGGCAGCGGCCACAGCCCCGGCGATTGCCCGCGCGCGAGGCGAATGAGCTGGTCCGCCACATGCGCGTGCAGTGCCGCGGAACTGTCCTGCGCCCCGGCGCCGCGCGCGGCACTCAGCGGCGTGGTGAAGCCGTCGCGCACGCTCGGCGCCTCGATCCCCACCAGCACGGCCCGGCCGCGCAGCAGCGCCTGGCCCTCCCCGGCCAGGACCGCGCCGAGCGAGAGCTGCGGGAAGCCCCTGGCCCCGGCGGCGAAATCGAGCAGGATCTGGTAGCCCCCGGCATCCGCCCGGCCATAGGGCGCACCGCGGGCGGCGAGCAGCGGCACGGGGTGCCCGGCCAGGGCGATGCGCTCCCCGCTCTCATCCAGCGCCTGCGGCATCGCGCCCAGCAGGCGTGTGGCCAGCGCTGCGCCGAGGCCCAGATGGTTCTCGCCGCTGACCGGATCGAGCCCGGCGAGCAGCCCGCGCCGGACCACCCCGCCGGCATCGGCCGGCAATTCGGCCAGCGCCACGGCGTCCAGGGTCTCGGGGGTCAGGAAGAAGGGGGGCGCGACACGCTGCGCGGCCGGGCCGGTCAACCGGGCGGCCCAGGCGATGTCCGGGCTCGCCGCCGCCCGTGCCGCCAGCGCCGCGCTGCCGGGGGGCTGGGGCAGGTCGCGGAACAGGGCGATGCCGATGGGCCCGGCCTGCGCTTCCGCCAGCCTGGCGAGCAGGGCGTCCAGCGTAGCATCGGGCAGCGGCCACCCATGCCGGCGCAGATCGGCCTCCTGCATGAGGACCAGGGCGATGTCGGCGCTGGGCGCGCGGCCGGCCCGGTGCAGGATCAGCCGGTCATGCAGCCACAGCGCCGGGGGCTGGAGCGCGCCGGCGAGCTCCAGCAGCAGCACGGCCACCAGCGCCAGATGCGCCGCCAGCAGCCCGCGCCAGCGGCGCGGCCTGGGGCGGGAAGCCTGGGGCGCCGGCGCTGTCAGTTGCCGGGCCGGGCCGCGCGTTCGCGCGCCAGCGCCTGCAGGGCCGGCTGCAACCCGCGCAGCGAGATCGCCACCGCGACCTCGGCCTGCCCGGCATCGCGGTATTCCAGCCGCGCCGCGGCCTCCCGCGCGCCGAGCCGGGCCCAGGGGTCCTCGCGGAACTCGGCATCGAGCAGGCAGCCCGCCGGGCCGCAGGCGCGCAAGACCAGTGGCAGCGACCGCGCGCGGTCCTCCGGCACCAGGGCGAAGGGCAGTTGGGCGGCGACGTTGACCGGGATCAGCATCACCATCTTCCAGGGGTCGTTGGCGCCGGGTCCAGCCCGGCCGAGGGCGATCTGCACCACCGCCTGGCCGGCGCGGTTGCCAATCACCTGGGCAAGCTCGCAGCTCCGCGCGGGCGGGGCGCCGTCGCAGCGCAGGGTCCAGTCGCCATAGGTCGCGGTGGTGCGGGCGGGCTGGGGGGCGGGGGCCTGGGGGGCGGGCGGCTGGGTCGGGGTGGCAGCGGGCGGCGCCGGGCGCTGCTGGGCGGCGGCGGGGGGCGGCAAGGCCAGTCCGGCCGCCAGGGCCAGGATGCCGATTTGTCCTCGCCGCATCATCCGGGGTTCGCCATCCCTGCCATCGGCCGACAAATTCCGCCGAAAGCGGCCCCGGCCGCAAGGGGCACGCTCAGGCGCCACGAGCCTGGGCGAGAGCTGCTTCCAGCGCGTCGGGGGTGGGAAGGCGGATGGCGGCACGGTGCACCACCACCAAGCCTTCCCGCGCCAGCTGGCCAAGTTCGCGCGTCACCGCCTCCCGCCGCGCGCCGATCCGCGCGGCCAGCACCTGATGCGTCGGCGGCGGGGAGATGCTGCGCGCCGGCGGGTGTTCGGCGCCCAGGCGCGCCCCGGGGCGGGCGAGATGGAGCAACTCCGCCACCAGCCGCCAGCGCACCGGCAGGGCGCGGTCCAGCAGGCGCTGTTCCTGCGCGCGCAGCCGGGCCAGCAGCAGCCCCAGCAGGCGGTGCAGCAGCACCGGGCTGCGCTCCACCAGGCGCAGGAAGGCCGGGCCCGGCAGCACGGCCAGACGGCAGGCGGTGAGCGCGGTGATGCTGGCCGAGCGCGCGGCGCCGTCGATCGCCGCCATCTCGCCGAAGATCTCGCCCCGGCCGAGATCGCCGAAGATCGTCTCCTGTCCCTGTGCGTCGCGGACCAGCACGCGCATCGCCCCCGCGGCGACGAAGAAGACGTCGCGGGAGGCATCGCCATGCTCCACCACCGTGGCGCCGGGGGCGAGGTCGCGCCAGCGCAGCGCCGCCATGGCGTCGGCCAGGGCCTGGGGCTCGGCACCCTCCAGAAAGGGCAGGGCCGGATGGGTCATGGGCTGATGTCGCGCGGCGGCGCGGGCGAGGCAAGCGGTTTGTGCGCCAGCGCACCGTGCGCAAGCGTGTTGTGCATCAGGATCGTGTCATCGCGAGATCGTTGCCCCGCCTCGTCCAACAATTTATGGTGAGTCCAGAAATGAGCACATCCGCCCCCATTTCCGCTCTTGCGGCGCTCCTGGTCGCCCTGGTCGCCCTGCACCCCGACAGCGCCGCCGGACAGGGCCGCGCGCCGGAACGCGTGGACACGGACCGCCCGATCTCCCGCGGTGCGCTGGGCCTGCCGGCCCGCGGCGGGCCCCGCGACACGGTGCCGGCCGGCACCCGCGGTCCGACGGATGCCACCCAGCCGCGCGCCACAGGCACGCCCCCCCCGCGCCCCCCTGCCGCGCCCCAGGCGCAAGCCCCTCGCCCAGCTCAACCGCGCACGCCATGATTCCCGCGCGATGAGCGCCGCGCCCGCGGCGCGCTGGCTTGGCATCGCTGCCCTGGTGCTGGCCGGGCTGCCCGCCGCGGCGCAGCGCCCCCCCACGCCGGTCGCCGATCCGATCCGCCGCACCCTGCCCCTGCCCGCACCGCCCGTCGCCAGCCCCCTGCCCGCGCGTGAGGCCCCGGCGGCGGTGCCGGACCCCGCCGCCTCCCCCGTGCTCGCCATCGACCGCGCGACGCTGCAGGGCGTCAGCCTGTTGCCGGCGGATGCCTTCGCGCAGGAGCTGGCGGACCTCGCCGGCCGCGCGGTCCCGGCCTCGGAGATCGAGGCGCTGCGCCAGGCCGTGCTCGGCCGCTACCGCGCCGCGGGCTATCCCTATGTCGCCGTCACCCCGGTGCTGCGCCGCGCCCCCGCCGAAGGCGCGGGCGAGTTGGTGCTTGTGGTGGCCGAGGGCTACATCGCCGAGGTGCTGCTGGATGGCGAGATCGGCCCGGCCGCCATCCAGGTGCTGCGGTTCCTCGACCCGCTGACACGCGAACGCCCGCTCTCCGCCGCCGGGCTGGAACGCGCCATGCTGCTGGTCTCCGACATCCCCGGTGTCGGCGCCCGCGCCCTGATGCGCCCGGTGCCGCGCGAGCCCGGCGCCTTCCAGCTCGTGGTGCAGCTGCGCCGCCAGGCGAGCAGCTGGCTGTTCAACCTGGATAATCGCGGCAGCCCGACAACCGGCCGGGCGCAGATGGTCGCGGGCGTCAGCCTCAACAGCATGACCAACCTCGGCGAGCGGACCGATGTCTCCGTGCTGGGCACCGGCGACACGCTGGGAAGGGGCCAGCACTTCGTGCAGATCGGCCAGGAGGCCTTCCTCGGCGGCTCGGGCCTGCGTGTGCGCGCCCATGCCGGGCGCGGCAACACCCTGCCCGATGGCGTGCTGGAACAGGTCGGCTACCGGGGCGAGACGCAGGTGCTCGGCCTGGGGCTGAGCTATCCTGTGCTGCGCAGCCGCCCCGCCAATCTCAGCCTGACCGCCATGGTCGAGGCGGTGGACAGCCGCGTGCTGGCCGACCTGCCGCCCGATGGCGCGCGCGGCCAGGTCAGCGAGGATCGCGTGCGGGCGCTGCGCCTGGGGGCGGAGGGCAACCTGCGCGACGCGCTGCTGCCGGTGGGCGCGGCCGCCACCACGCAGGGCGTGCTGCGCCTGCACCAGGGTCTGACCGCCTTCGGCGCCAGCGATGGATCGGCGCCGGGCACCGGGCGGCTCGGCGCGGATTTCGGCTTCACCAAGGTCACACTGGACGCCGTGCGCAGCCAGCCGCTGCTGCTGCTGGCCGATGGCAGCGTGCTGGGCGTGCAGGCGATGCTCGGCGCGCAATGGACCAATGACCCGCTGCCGCTGTCGGAGAAATACTACCTCGGCGGCAACCGGCTGGGCCGCGGCTTCTATTCAGGCCAGGTCACCGGCGACCGCGCCTTGGGTGGCTCGGTCGAGCTGCAATACACGGTCGCGCAGGAAAGCCCCGGCCCCGAGGCGGGCTGGGCCGAGCGCCTCACCCGGCCGGATGCGCAATACTACCTGTTCTACGACGCCGGCCGCAGCTTCGAGGTGCTGGACCGCGACCCGGATCGCCGGCTGGCCTCCTGGGGGGGCGGCGTGCGGCTCACCCTGGCCGAGCATTTGCTGCTGGAGCTTGAGGGTGTGTCGCGCCTGACACGCCGGCCGAACGGCCCGCTGGCGGAGACGCTGCCCGCCCAGGCGGTCTTCGGTCGCGCGACGGTGCGCTACTGATGCGCGCGCGGCTGCTTTGCGCCACCGCCCTGGCCGGGCTGGCCTTGACCCGCCCGGCCCTGGCCCAACCCGCCCCGGGCACCGGGCCGCAGGGTGGGCGCGTGGTGGCGGGGCAGGCCGCCATCACGACCGCACCGGGGCGCACCACCATCACCCAGGGCAGCGACCGCGCGGCGATCGACTGGCAGCGCTTCGATGTCGGGCGCGACCACACGGTGCAGTTCCGCCAGCCCTCGGCGCAATCCTGGACGCTGAACCGGGTGCAGGCGGGCGATCCCTCGACCATCGCGGGGCGGATCCAGGCGAATGGCGGCGTGGTCATCACCAACCCCTCCGGCGTGGTGTTCAGCCAGGGCGCGCAGGTCAATGTCGGCAGCCTGATTGCCTCGGCGCCGGGCATCACGAATGAGGCCTTCATGGCCGGGCGGATGCGCTTCGACCAGCCGGCCCGCCCCGGCGCGCGGGTGAGCAATGCGGGCGAGATCACCGTGGCGCAGGGCGGCCTCGCCGCGCTGGTCGCCCCGGAAGTGGCGAATAGCGGGCGGATCCGCGCACGGCTCGGCCGGGTGGTGATGGGCGGCGCCGAGGCCTATGCGCTGGACCTGCAGGGCGACGGGCTGATTTCCTTCGACGTGACCGAGCAGGTGCGCAGCCACGGCGGCGCCCCCGCGCTGGTCACCAACAGCGGCGAGATCGAGGCCCAGGGCGGGACGGTGCTGCTGGCCGCGCGCGCCGCCGGCGGGGTGATCGAGACGCTCGTCTCCCAGGCCGGCAGCGTCGAGGTCGGCCCCGGCCGCGCCACGCTGCGGGCCGAGGGCGGCGATGTGGCGGTCTCGGGCCGGATCGGCGCCACCGGCGGGGCCTCGGGGCGCGGCGGCACGGTGGCGGTGGTGGCCAGCGGCACGGCGCGGCTTGCCCCCTCGGCGCGGATCGACGCCAGCGGCGGGGCGGGCGGCGGGCGCGTGGTGGTGGGCGCCGGGGCCGCCAGCCGGCCGGGTGCGGCGGTGGGCCTGGGCGGCGGGGTGGCGATGGCGGCCGGGGCGCAGATCCGCGCCGATGCCACGCAGCGGGGCTCCGGCGGCACGGTGGTGCTGCACAGCGCCGACCGGACCGAGGCGCTGGGCCGGATCTCGGCCCGCGGCGCGGGGGGCGGCGATGGCGGGCAGGTCGAGGTCTCCTCCCGCGGACAGTTGCTGATGGGCGCGGTGGTGGATCTGGTGGCACCCGGCGGGCAGGCGGGCCGCCTGCTGGTGGACCCTTCCGTCGTGCATGTGGTGGCGACCTTCACGGGCGGGACGATCTCGGAAGTCCTGGCCAGCACCATCGAGACCACGGCGGGCGACTACCGGCTGGAAGCGCAGGACACGATCCGCGTGCTCGCCCCCATCGACAAGCGAGGCGGCGGGCTGACCCTGGCCACGACCGGCGCCGCGCTGGTCACCGACAGCGGCATCTTCGTCAATGCCGACATCACCCTGCGCGACCCGGCGGCGCGCTTCGACGCCAGCACGCCGGGGCTGTTCGCGCTGCGCGGCGATGCCGCGATCGCCGCGCCGGGCATCACCGTCGCGGCCGGCGGCATCGCCGTGACGGGCAGCATGACCGCCTCGCTCGCCGCCATCGGGCTGACCGCCAGCGGGGCGGTGACCGATACGCGGGTGCTCAATGGTGGGATCTCCATCACCGGGCGGCTCAGCGCCGACAACATCAGCCTGGTTTCCGGCAACAGCTTCATCCACATCGGCACCGCCGCGCTGACGGGCGATGAGATCGCCGCCATGCCCTCGGCGCTGGGGCTGGATGATCCCGACCTGCTGCGCGGCACGCCCTTCCTGCTGCGGGCCTCGCTGCGCACGCTCGGCGGCGTCGGCGCAATCGACCTGACCGCGGCGCGGGAGGTCTATGTCTCCGGCCAGATCGCGGCCGGGAATTCCGCGCGCGGCGCCTCCGTCGGCCTGCGCGCCGGCACGGACATGACCCTGGGCGGCAATATCGACGCCTATGGCCAGCTTGTCGCCACGGCCGGCGGGGCGATCCGCCATGGCGGACAGAGCCGGTCCTTCAACGTGGCCGGATCGACCCTGCCCTTCGGCATCACCATGACCGCCGATGCGGGCCTGGTGAATACCGGGCTGATCGCCTCCCGCCAGGCGTCGACCAGCCTGGCCGTGGCCGACCTGCCGGGGGTGAGCCTCACCGCCTTATCGGGCGCGGTGCAGGCCGGGACGATCGATTCCGGCGGGCGGCTGCTGGTCTCGGGGAATGGCGTGCGGCTGGATGGGCCGATCACCGGGGGGCTCGGCCTGTCCAATGGCGGTGATGTGCAGGTGCTGGGCAATGCCGGCAGCATCAGCGTGGAGGTGCCGCTGACCGTGCCCGGCGCCGCCGGCAGCTTCGCCGCCGTGACCGACAAGGCCTTCCACTTGGCCGGCTTCGGCGATGGGCGGGGCATCAGCGCCAACACCATCACCATCGATGCCGGCGGCATCGCCCTGGCCGGGAGCCTTTCGGCCGGGCTGCCCGACCCGGGCCATGCCGGCACGGGCGCCATCCGGCTGACCGCGACCGGCGCCCTGGGCGACGCCGCCGCGCTGCATGGCAGCCTCACCCTGCTCAACACGATCCAGGCCGGGGGTGCGACCCCCATTAGCCTGACAAGCCGCAACGGCTTCATCCTGGTGGCCCCCGCCGCGCAGGCGACCGATCTGCTGGCGGGGCTGGGCGGGCCGAGCCGGGAGCAGGTGCTGCGCGGCAATGCCTGCACCACCCTCACCTGCGCCGGCATCGATTCCAAAAGCAGCGGTGCCGTGCGCCTGGATGCCGGGCTGCATGGGGTCAATGCCGGTGTCATCACCGCCGCCGCCACGATCAGCCTCCAGGCCACGGGGGATCTGCGGAACAGCAACCTGATCGAGGCGCTGGGCGGGCCCACCCCGCCGGGATCCGCCCCCGTGCTGGCGCTGCGGGCCGGCGGGCAGATCACCAATACCGGCACGCTGCGCGGCAGCGGCGGCAGCGCCCATCCGACCGCAACCGCCACCACGGTGCGGACCGAGGCGCTGCTGCTCCAGGCGGACGGGTCGATCCTGCAGGGCCTCGGCGGGCGGATCGAGGCCCTGGCCGGCGCCACCCCCGCGGAGGGCGTGGGCAGGCTCGCGTTCAGCGCGGGCGGCGACGTCACCAATGACGGCGTGCTGATGGCCGAGGGCGGGATGACACTGTTCGCCGGCGGCAGCATCACCAACAGCCGCTCGGGGCAGATCCGGGCGACGCCGATCGACCTGAACGGCACGGAGACCCATCGGCTGCACCTGCAGGCGCGGGGCAACCTGACGAATGCCGGGCTGATCGAGGCGACCGCCGCCTCACCCAGCCCCGCGACCGACATCCTGGCCACGATCTCCGGCGACATCACCAATACCGGCAGCCTGCTGACCCCGACGCTGCTGCGGCTGGTGGCCGGCAACGCGGTGAGCCTGGATGGCAGCCTCTCGGCCACGCAGCTCGAGGTCCTGGGGGCGAGCCTGCGGTTGGACACGGCGGTGCTGACCCTGTCGGAGTCCGGCTGGTTCTCCGCCCCGCGCATCACCGCCGGCGGGCCAAGCCGGCTGGGCAGCTCCCCTCTGAGGCCGGCGCTGGTGTTCGACGTGCGCGCCGGCGGTAGGCCGGGCACCGCCCTGGCCGACCTCGCCGATGATTCGGACGTCACCCAGCCGACCCAGCTGGCCGGCTTCGGCGCGCCGGGCGCGGGCCCGGGCGGGCTGGTGACGCTCAACCTGGAAGCCGCCAGTGCCCCGGTCTTCCTGCTGCTGGATGATGGCGTGGCCGATGGGCGGCTGCTGGCCCGGCGCCTTGGCGTGCAGGGGTCGGGCGGGGCGGCGACGCTCACCGGTGCGGTTTCCGGCAATGCCGGGCCGAGTGCGGCGCGGCGCGTGGCCCTGTCACCGCAGGGCGATGACGACGCCCAGGCGCGCTACCTCTTCAACGGCTGCGTCATGGCACTGGCGAGCTGCCGCCCCATCGCTGTCCCTGCCCCCGGGCCGGCCCCGGTCGCCATCGGCGGCGGAGAGGGTGCCGGCGTCGTGGTCGCGCTCGTCGCGGACAGCCCGCCGGGCATCCTGCCGGCCGCGGCCCTGCTGACCGAGGGGCTGGAACTGCGGCAACAGGCCACCCCGGCGATCCTGCTCGCCGGCACCCTGACCGAGGCCGAACTCCGCAGCGTGCCGTTGCGCAACGCGCCGGGGGCCTTCCTGCCACAGCCGGGCATCGTTGCGCTGCGCACGCCCCGCGTCCGGCTCGCGGACCCCGACCTCGTGTTGCCGCTGGGCCTGGCGGAGGAGGAATGAGGGCGCGTCACCGCCTTGCCCTGTTCGCCCTGGCGCTGCTCGGCGCCTGCGCGCAGCCGCCGGACTCCGCCTATGTCAGCCGGCTTTCGCGCGCCGAGCTTGGAACCACCGCAGGCGCCAATGCGCGCGGCGAGGCCTGCCTCGCGCGCCCCGCCCCGGCGCCGCAGGCCGACCTGCCAGTGCGCGCCGCGCTCGACATCGTCTGCGCCGGCTGGACCCAGCCCGCCGCGCGGCTGGTTCGGCTGGAGGGGCCCAACGACGCCGCCACGCTCGACCGGCTTTCGGCTGGCGTGTGGGTGGCGGGGTTGCAGGCGCGGCTGGCCTGCGGACCGCCCGTGGCCACGCGCCTCGCTTCCGGCGCCCCGGCCCGGCTGCTGGAATGTCGCCGGCGCGTTGGCGGCTGGCCGCATCTGGCGCTGGTCGCGGCCGGGCCGGAGGGGCCGGTGCTGGCCGAGGGCATCGCGGCCTCCCTGCCCGTGCTCGAACGGCTGATCGCCGGCACATCGGCCGAGGGGGCGCGCGCCGTGCGGTCCGAGGCGCTGGGCATCGCCGCGCGCGCCCTTCTGGCGGAAGCCTATGGCGCGGCCGAGATCGGCCGGTATGAGGCGCTGATGCAGCTCGGCCGCGGGCTGGCCGATGTGGAGGATTTCACCGGTGCGGCCGATGCCTTCCGCGGCGCGCTGGCGGTGCAGCAGCGCGTGCTCGGCGCGCAGGACCCCAACACGGCCGCGCCGCTGACCGCCCTGGCGTTGAGCCTGGCCGGGCAGGGCCGCAGCGCCGAAGCCGCGGCGACCTTCGCCCGGGCCGATGCGCTGGCCCCGCGCGCGGCGGATCCGCTGGCAGTGGCGCGGCTCGTGCACTATCGCGGCCTGGCGGCGCTGGCCGCGGGCGACCCCGCCGGCGCCCTGCCGCTGCTGGCCCGCGCCGAGGCGCTCTACGCCGCCCGCCTGCCGCGCGACCTTGAGACGCTGGCCGAAATCGATGTCGTGATACTGGACGTGCAGGCACAATCCGCCGTGCTGGGCCTGGCCGAGGCGCGGCGTGGCCGGGGCGTTGCGCTGGCCAGGCTTGGCCAGGGGGCGGAGGGCCAGGCGCTGGCGA
>Ga0315900_10008612_pt1 | contig 13102 bp, 10 predicted proteins | sample LakEriMetagenome_FD_203521 | JGI IMG/M metagenome (GOLD analysis project Ga0315900, IMG submission 203521) | Freshwater fungal communities from buoy surface, Lake Erie, Ohio, United States - Buoy 12 MA114 | ecosystem: Environmental > Aquatic > Freshwater > Lake > Lake biofilm | place: USA: Lake...
CGCCTCGCGCTCGACGTGCGCGACGTAGCGCGGCCTATACCGCGCGGCGCGCGCGCGGATCTCGCCGAGCGGGAGCGGCGCCGGCGCGGTCGGCGCCAACGCGATGCAGTCCACGGGGCAGGCCGGGATGCAGAGCTCGCACCCGGTGCACTCGGCGGCGATGACGGTGTGCAGGAACTTCTGGGCGCCGACGATCGCATCGGTGGGGCAGACCGGCAGGCACTTGGCGCAGCCGATGCAGACCGACTCGTCGATCACGGCGACGCGCGGTGGACCCTCGACGCCGTGGACCGGGTTCACCGACTTCGCGGGGCGGCCGAGCCGGGCGGCTAGCGCCGCGGCGGTCGCGCTCCCGCCGGGCGGGCACTGGTCCACGTCGGCGAGGCCCGCCGCCAGCGCCTCGGCATAGGGCCGGCAGCCCGCGTAGCCGCAGCGCGTGCACTGCGTCTGCGGCAGCAGCGCGTCCAGTTCGTCGGCCAGCGCGGTGCTCATCGCGGGCTCGCGCGTCTCACTTCACGCGCATGCCGGCCTGCACGCCGTCGTCCGGCGAGACGACGAACAGTTCGGTGCCGCCGGGGCCCGCCGCGAGCACCATGCCCTGCGAGGTGCCGAAGCGCATCTTGCGGGGCTTCAGGTTCGCGACCACGACGACGTGGCGACCGACCAACCGGTCCGGAGCGTAGGCGCTGCGGATGCCCGCGAAGATCGTACGCACGTCGCCGGCGCCGAGGTCGACCGACAGTTCCAGCAGCTTGTCCGCGCCCTCGACGAGCTTCGCTTCGAGCACGCGGCCGACGCGGAGATCGAGCTTCGCGAAGTCGTCCACCGTGATCTCGGTCGGGGCTGCTTCGGTGACCGGGGCGGCAGGCGCGCCGCCTTGCGCACCGGTGGCCGCGCCCCCGGGAGCCGCTCCGGCCGTCGGTGCCGCTTCGCTGGAGCGTGCCCCATCGCTCGTCGTCTTCGCCGCCGGGACGGACGGCGTTCCGCCACGCTTCGCCGTCGCAGCGGCCTTCGTCGCGCCCGCCGGCTGCGTCGCGCTGGAGACCGACGCGGCACCGTCCGCGGCGTCCGGCTGCGCTTCGACCAGCGAGGCGACGACCTTCGGGTCGAGGCGCGTCGCCAGCGGCTCGTAGGACGCGAGCGCAGTGCCTAGCAGCGGCTGCGCGACCTCGTCCCAGTGCGCGATCGGGTGCCCGAGGAAGCGGCCGGCGCGTTCCGCGAGGTCGGGCAGCACGGGCGCGAGATAGTACGCCAGCACCCGGAAGAGGTTGATGCCCTGGGTGCAGACGTCGACGACCTCGCGCGTGCGGGCCGGATCCTTCGCGAGGTTCCAGGGCTTCTCGGCGTCGATGTACTGGTTGGCACGGTCCGCGAGCGCCATGATCTCCCGCATCGCGGTCGCGAAGTCGCGCGACTCGTAGAGCGCCGCGATCCTCTCGCGCGCGCCCGCGAACTCGTCGTAGAGCGCCGGCTGCGGGAGGCGCTCCGCGAGGCGCCCGCCGGACCGCGCGACGAATCCGGCGCAGCGGCTCGCGATGTTGACCACCTTGCCGACGAGGTCCGCGTTGACGCGCGCGACGAAGTCGTCGAGCGAGAAGTCGAGATCCTCGATGCCTGAGCCCAGCTTGGCCGCGAAGTAGTAGCGCAGCGGCTCGGGGGGCAGGCGCTCGAGGTAGCGTCGCGCGGTGATGAAAGTTCCGCGCGACTTGGACATTTTTTGTCCATTGACCGACAGGAAGCCGTGCGCGTGGACCGCGGTCGGCTTGCGGAATCCGCTGCCTTCCAGGACCGCGGGCCAGAACAGCGTGTGGAAGTAGAGGATGTCCTTGCCGATGAAGTGGTGGAGTTCCGCGTCGCTGCCCGCGCACCACCAGGCGTCGAAGTCGAGCGCGCGCGCACGGCACAGCGCGGCGAAGCTGGCCATGTAGCCGATCGGCGCGTCGAGCCAGACGTAGAAGAACTTGCCGGGATGGCCCGGGATCTCGAAGCCGAAGTACGGCGCGTCCCGCGAGATGTCCCAGTCCTTGAGGCCGGCCGCGAACCACTCCTCGAGCTTGTTCGCGACGCCTTCGTGGATCGCGCCACTGCGCGTCCACGCGCGCAGCATCGGCTCGAACGCGCCGAGCCGGAAGAACAGGTGCTCCGACTCGCGTTCGACCGGGCGCGTACCCGTGACGACCGAAACCGGGTCGATCAGGTCCAGGGGCGTGTAGGTGGCGCTGCAGTTTTCGCACGAATCGCCGTACTGGTCGGGCGTGCGGCACACCGGGCACGTGCCCTTAACGTAGCGGTCGGGCAGGAACATGCCGGCCTGCGCGTCGTAGGACTGGCGGATCGTGCGGCGCGCGACGTGCCCCGCGGCGTCGAGCGCGTGGAAGATGCGCTCGGTGTATTCGCGGTTCTCCGGCGAGTGGGTCGAGTGGAACCAGTCGTGGCGGACGAGGAAGCCCTCGTAATCGGCACGCTGCTCCGCGCCGATGCGTGCGATCAGTTCCTCGGGCGCGACGCCCTCGGACTGGGCCTTCAGCATGATGGGCGTGCCGTGCGTGTCGCTGGCGCAGACGTAGTAGCACTCGTGTCCGCGCAGGCGCTGATACCTGCACCAGACGTCGGTCTGCACGGCTTCGAGGATGTGGCCGAAATGGAGCGACCCGTTGGCATAGGGCAGGGCGCTCGTGACGAGGATGCGGCGCATGGGCGGGCGATGGCGGGCGTAGGGAAGCGCGAAAGTATGCCAGTCGCCCGGATCCCCCGCCGGGAAACGTCCATCGGGCGGGAAGCGGCACGGATCCTGCAAATCCTCGTTACGCCTTTACGACACGGAGGTCGAGCACATGGCGAACCAGGGAAGGACGTCGAGCCGGGGTTTCGCATCGATGGATCCGGCGAAGCAGCGCGCGATCGCCAGCAAGGGTGGGCAGAGCGTGCCGCCGAGCGAGCGCAGCTTCTCGAAGGATCCGGAGCTCGCCGCGAGCGCCGGTCGCAAGGGCGGCATGGCGAGCCACGGCTCCCGGGCCGCGCGAGCCGCCGCGGCGCGCAGCGGCGCCAGCGGGCAGTCCCACGGGGGGGCGAGTGCGAGCAGCGCCGGGCAGGGCGCCGGCGGGTCGTCCGGCGCGTCGGGCGGGTCGGGCGCGGACAGCGGCGGCTCGCAGCGCCGGCACTGAGCGGGGTGCGGAACCCGGCGGGGAGGGCGCTGGTTCGCGAGGGTTCCGGGCGGCGTCGGGACGGCGCTCGGCCGTCCTTCAGCCGTCCCGGAATTGCTCGAACCGCGCCTTGTTGATCGCCTTGCGGTAGGCCTCCTTGCCGGTGATGGCCCGGGCGTCCAGCAGCTGCTGGATCGCCATGTCCATCGTCCGCATGCCGTGCTGGGCGCCCGACTGCATCGAGTTCTCGAGCTGGTCGAGCTTGCCCTGGCGGATCAGGTTCGAGACCGCCGGCGTGTTCACGAGGATCTCGAGCGCGGCCACGCGGCCGGGCTGGCCCGCGCGCGGGATCAGCTGCTGCGAGATCACGCCGCGCAGCGAGGTCGAGAGCATCGTGCGCACGTGCGACTGCTTGTCGGCCGGGAACGCGTTGACGATGCGGTCCACGGTGGCCGCGGCGCCGTTCGTGTGCAGCGTGCCCATCACGAGGATGCCCATCTCGGCGGCGGAAACCGCCACGGAGATGGTCTCGAGGTCGCGCATTTCGCCGACGAGGATGACGTCCGGGTCCTCGCGCAGCGCCGAGTGCACGGCGTGCGCGAAAGACGAGGCGTGCGTGCCGATCTCGCGCTGGCTGATCAGGCAGTTCTTCCGCTGGTGGACGAACTCGATCGGGTCCTCGATCGTGAGGATGTGCCCTTTGGTCCGCGAGTTGATGTCGTCGATCATCGCGGCAAGCGTCGTGGACTTGCCCGAACCGGTCTTGCCCGTGACCAGGATCAGCCCGTTGTTGACGCGGCACAGGCTGCGCACCGCGTCGGGCATGTTCAGCTGGTCGAGGGTCAGCGCCGTGGACGGAATCGCGCGGCACACGGCGCCCATCCCGTTCAGGTGCCGCATCACGTTCACGCGGAAGCGCGCGACGCCGGGTACCGTGTGCGCGAAGTCGGCGCCGTCCTTCGCCTCGAAGCGCTCGATCGCCTTCGGCGGCATCACCTCGTAGAGCGTCTCCTTCACGAAGTCCGCCTTCAGCGGCTCCGGGCGCAGCGGCTGCAGTTCCCCGTACAGGCGCAGGCGCGCCGGGTCGCCGGCGATGAAGTGCAGGTCCGAACCCTTCCGGTTCACGACTTCCGCGAGGTATTCGTCGAGGCGCGGCACGGCGGGCTCGGAGTGCGGGCGGCGCTCAGCCGCTCGCGAGGTCCAGCTTGGGCAGCTGGCTCGTGTCCGTGACGAAGCGCTGGAACAGCTTGCGGTCGGTCGCGTAGTTGTACGCGTCGTCCGGGTCGAGCTCCTTGGCCTGGATGCCGGCCAGCAGCGCCTGGTCCATCAGCTGCATGCCGAGCTCGCGGCCGGTCTGCAGCTGCGCGGGCACCTGGTGCGTCTGGTCGGTCTGGATCAGCTTGCCGATCGCGCGGTTGACGACCATCACCTCGCAGATCGCCTTGCGGCTCCGGCTGTCGGCGCGCTTGACGAGGATCTGCGTGACGACCGCGATCAGGCTCTGCGACAGGAAGCTCTTGGTCTGCTCGCGTTCCTCGATCGGCAGAGCGTCGATGATGCGGTCGATGGTCTTGACCGCGCTCGTGGTGTGCAGCGTGCCGAGGACGAGGTGGCCGGTCTCCGCCGCGGTCATCGCCATGCGGATCGTGTCGGCGTCGCGCATCTCGCCGACCAGGATGACGTCTGGGTCCTCGCGCATCGCGGCGCGCACGCCCTCGGCGAACGAGGGCAGGTGAGTGTCGAGCTCGCGCTGGATGATCTGCGCCTCCTTGCTCCGGTGCACGAACTCGATCGGGTCCTCCAGGCTGATGATGTTGAGCCGGCGCGTCTGGTTCAGCTCGTTGATCATCGCCGCGAGCGTCGTCGACTTGCCCGTGCCGGTGGCGCCGGTCACGAGGATCATCCCCTGGTGGTGGTCGAGGAGCTTCGTGACGATCGGCGGCAGGTTGAGGCTCGCGAGCGTCGGCACGCTCGAGGGGATCGCGCGGAACACGGCGCCGACGCCCGTGTCCTTGCGGAACACGTTCACGCGGAAGCGGCCGCCATCCTCGGAGACGTAGGAGAAGTCGAGGTCGTGGCCGCCCCTGAAGTGCTCTACCTGCGACGTCGTGAGGATCTCGGTGACGTAGCTCTCGAGTTCCGAGTCCCCGAGGTTGCGGAAGCGGATCGGCATCAGGTCGCCGTTCATCCTGAGCATCGGGGGCACGCCGACGGCGAGGTGCACGTCGGAGCACCCCTGCGCGGAACCGAGCTTCAGGAACGCGTCTATGCGCGGCATGACCGCGGGAAATACATCACATAATCCCGGGAGAATCCACCGGATCCGTCACGGTTCGGAGCGCGGCGAAGCCGCGAGGCGCCTGCGGATGCACCCGGCTGCGCTGGGTGGCCGTGGCCGGCGCTCAGAGATGCTTCTCGAGCGCGATCCGCAGCTCGTCCATGCTCTGGAAGCGCTTCTGCTTGTCCACGGCCATCGCCTTGACGACGAGTTCGGACAGCGCGGGCGGGAGTGCGGGGTTGAGTTCCAGCGGCGGCCTGACCTTCCCCTGGACGTGCTGGTACATCACCGCCATGTGGTCTCCCCGGCTGTACGGCGGGACGCCGGTCAGCATCTCGTAGAGGATCACGCCGAGGCTGTAGACGTCCGCGCGCGGGTCCACGGGCTTGCCGAGGATCTGCTCGGGGGCCATGTACTTCGGCGAGCCGATCACGTACCCGGTCTTCGTCAGCTGCGCATCGCCCTCGCGCTGCGTCGCGGCGACGCCGAAGTCCACGATCTTCAGGAGGCCTTCGTCGTTGATCAGCACGTTCGCGGGCTTCAGGTCGCGGTGCACGATGCCGACCTGGTGCGCGACCGCCATGCCGGTCGCGATGTCGATGCCGTGCTTGACCGCGCGGGGCGCCGCGAGCGGCTCGTCGTTGACGATCTCGGAGCCGAGCGTGTGGCTCGGGAAGTACTCCATCGAGATCGCGTAGTTGCCCTTGATGAACAGGAAGTCGTAGATGCGGATCACGTTGCGGTGCGTGATCTTGCGGCTGTAGCGCAGCTCGTGCACGAACCGCTGCATCATCTCCTCGTCCTGGGAGACGGTCGGGTTCAGGAACTTGAGCACGAGCCGCTCGCCGACCACGGTGTCCTCCATCAGGAGCACCGTGCCGAACGCGCCCTTGCCGATCTTCTCGATGAAGCGGTAGCGGCCCTCGATCACCTCGCCGGACTTGAGCGTGGTGATGTCGAGGCGCTGGGTCTGCTCGTTGGCGCGGACGATCGCGCTGATGTCGGCGTTGTCGGTCAGCATCGTGCGCGCCGGCTGGGCCATCGCGGCCGCCTTGCGGTTCGCCTGCACCTGCGTGGTGGAGAACCGCGCCTGCAGGTTTTCGAGCGCGCGGTTCGCCGCCTGGTGGATCGTCACGTCGCCCGCCGCCTGCGCGGCGGCGTGGATGCGCGCGCGGACGGGCTCGGCGCGCGGTTCGTCGGCGAGCCTGGCGAGCGCGTTCATCGCCTCGACGCGGATGTCCTTCTCCGGGCGATCCAGTTGCGGCAGGAGCACGTCGATGGTCGCCGCGTCGCCGAGCTTCGCGAGCGCACGGATCGCCGCCGGCACGGAGCGCGAGGGCCCCTTCAGCATCTCGACGAGGCGCGGAACGGCGCGCTGGCTCCAGATCTCCGCGAGGGCGTCCACCGCGCGTTCGCTGACCCACCAGTCGGGGTCGCGCGTCGCCGCGAGCAGGAAGTCGATCGCGCGTTCGTCCTTCGTCTGGTTCAGGATCTCGATCGCACAGCGACGGATCTCCTCGTCCGGGTCGCGGACGAGGTGCAGCACCGCGTCGACGACCTTCGGACCGCCGATCTTGCCCAGCGCGTCGGCCGCGCGGGACCGCACCCACCAGTCCGCGTCCTTGATCGCCGCCAGCAGGTACTTTACCGAGCGGGCGTCGCCGACCTCGTTCAGCACCTCGACGGCGGCGCGCCGGGCGTACTCCGACTCGTCCTTCAGAACCGGGAGCAGGTAGCGCACGGTCTCGGGTTCGCGCGCCTTGATCAGCACGTCGATCGCGCGGTTCTGCACCTCGAGGTCGGGGTCGGCGAGCAGCTTCGCGACCGGTGCCACGCTCGGCAGCCCGGGCATCCGCGCCAGCGCCACCAGCGCTGCCTGCCGGACCAGCTTGCTCGAGTCCTTCAGCTGGTTGATCAGCGCCTGCTGGACCTCGGTGGTCGGGAAGCGCGACAGCAGCTCCATCAGGTGGATGCGCACCGCGACGTCCTTGCCGTCGAGGCGCGCCAGCAGGTCCGGGACCGCGGATTCGTCGGCGACGTCCGCGATCAGCTTGAACAGCGCCGCCTTGTCGCCGGATTCCTGCGCGTAGGCGGCGGCCACGAGTTCGCGCACCGGGATGCGGGTCTTGTGCGCCGCGATGACCTCGAGGAGGGCCGAGGTCGCGATCTCGGGATCCCTGAGGTACTCGAGCAACTGGGAGGGCGCGTAGTTGCGGCTCGTGGATAGCGCCCACGCGACGCCGGCGACCGTCCGCGAGTTGCCGTCCGCGAGGCCCCGCACGACGGCGGCGAGGTTCTTCTGGTCGGCGAGGGCAGCGAGCACCTCGACGTAGGCGACGGTTTCCTTGCGGTCCGCCTGGCCGAGCGCCTCGAGGACCATCGGGATCGCGCTCGGACCGAGCCCGACGAGTTTCTCGATCGCCTTGCGCGCCAGCGGGCTGGACGGGTCCCCGGCCGACTTGATGTCGGCCAGCAGCCGTTCGCCCCGGAACGCGGTCAGGAAACCCAAGACTCGAACACCTGTGGCAACGGCACGGCCCCAATTGAAATTATGCCACAGGCGCGCGCCGTGCCGGGGTCGGCGGCGGGGCCGCCGGCGCGTCCGCTACAATGATGGGCTCGCCCCGCGTACTCGCTCCGGAATAGCCGCTCATGAACGAAGCTGCCCTGCGCTCGGCCGCCGCTGCCGCCGTGGACCCCGCCCTCGGGGCGCCGCTCGGAGAAGCCGTGCGCGGCGTCGCGGTCGAGGGTACGACGGCGACCGTGTACGTCGTGCTCGGCTTCCCGGTGGTCGGCCACGAGCGGGCGCTCGAGCCCGTGCTGCTCGAGGCGCTCCGCACCGCCGGCTGGTCCGGCGAGGTGCGGGCGCGGCTCCGCGCCGAGATCGTGCCTCAGGCGGTGCAGGGCAAGCTGAAGCCGCTGCCGACGATCAAGAACGTGATCGCGGTCGCCTCGGGCAAGGGTGGCGTCGGCAAGTCCACTACCAGCGCCAACCTCGCGCTGGCGCTGGCCGCCCAGGGCGCGAAGGTGGGCCTGCTCGATGCCGACATCTACGGTCCGAGCCAGCCGCTGATGATGGGGCTCGAGGGCCGCCAGCCGACCACGCCCGACGGCAAGAGCATCGAACCGCTCGCCAACTACGGCGTCGAGGTGATGTCGATCGGCTTCCTGATCGACGCCGAGCAGCCGATGGTGTGGCGCGGCCCGATGGTCACGCAGGCGCTCACGCAGCTGCTCGGCGAAACGCGGTGGGGCGACCTAGACTACCTCGTCGTCGACATGCCGCCGGGCACCGGCGACACGCAGCTGACGCTCGCGCAGCGCGTGCCGGTCGCCGGCGCGATCGTCGTCACCACCCCGCAGGACATCGCGCTGCTCGACGCGCGCAAGGGTCTGCAGATGTTCCGGAAGGTCGAGGTGCCGGTCCTCGGCATCGTCGAGAACATGGCGACCCACGTGTGCTCGAACTGCGGCCACGAGGAACCGGTGTTCGGCGCCGGCGGCGGCGAGCGCATGGCCGCGCAGTACGGCGTGCCGCTCCTCGGCTCGCTGCCGCTCGACATCCGCATCCGCGAGCAGGCCGACGGCGGGCGCCCCACCGTGGTCGCGGAGCCGGAGGGGCGCCTCGCGCAGGCGTACCACGCGATCGCGCGGCGCGCGGCCGCGCGGTTGTCGACGGGGCTCGCGTCGACCGCGTTCCCGACGCTGTCGGTCAGCGACGACTGAGCGGCGCGCGGCTGATTTCAAGGGGTTTGCGGCGCGCGCGCCACTCGCGCCGCGGCGTGCGCTGCGCGATACTGGTGGCTCCGTCGCCGGAGTCGCCATGAGCATCAAGTCGGACAAGTGGATCCGCCGCATGGCGGCGCAGGGGATGATCGAGCCGTTCGACGCGGAGCAGGTCCGCTTCGTCGACGGCCGCAAGATCGTCTCGTACGGCACCTCGAGCTACGGCTACGACGTGCGCTGCGCGAACGAGTTCAAGATCTTCACGAACATCAACTCGACGATCGTCGACCCGAAGGCGTTCGACCCGCAGAGCTTCGTCGACGTCGCCGCAGACGTCTGTATCATCCCGCCGAACTCGTTCGCGCTGGCGCGGACCGTCGAATACTTCCGGATCCCGCGCAACACGCTGGTGGTCGCGATCGGGAAGTCGACGTACGCACGCTGCGGGATCATCGTCAACGTGACCCCGCTGGAGCCCGAGTGGGAAGGGCACGTCACGCTCGAGTTCTCGAACACCACGCCGCTGCCCGCGAAGATCTATGCGAACGAAGGTGTCGCGCAGATGCTGTTCTTCGAGAGCGACGAGGTCTGCGAGACCTCGTACAAGGACCGCGGCGGCAAGTACCAGGGGCAGACCGGCGTCACGCTGCCGAGGACCTGAACGGGGCGCGCCGCCTCACCGCCAGTCGACTTCCCGGATCGCGAACGTGAGCCGCGCCTCCGAGCCCTCGCGCTGCTCGATGCGCACCGGCACGTAGCCGAGCGACGGCGCGAACCAGTACTTCCACGTCCGCGCGCGCGAGTCCGCACCCCTGCGCGTGCTCGTGTAGATCACCGTGTCGAGTTCGCCGAGCGCGGTCGGGATCTTCGCGGTGCCTTCGCGCCGGTAGACGAAGTGCTTGAGCTCGCGACCGTCCACCATCGGGATCGTGCCGGGCTCGCGGCCGGCCTGCAGGTCGGCGATCAGCGCCGCGCGGATCGACATCGCGTCCTGCGTGCGCGGTTCGAGGGGCAGGTCCAGCGGGCCGCCACGCGCGGAGCCGCGCACGCGGCCGGCGCCCCAGTCGTACTGCAGGTCGGCGTCGCGCTTCGTCTCGCGCGTGCCGTCCTCGAGCAGGTAGCGCTTCGGCCGCACGCCCTCGGGCGTCAGGTCGAACCAGCCGCGCTCGGTCGAGTTCGCGCTGACGACCAGCCGCGCCAGGAAGCTCGGCTTCGCGTTCGTCTCGTAGATCCAGCCGTCGCTCGCGGGGTCCTGCTTCAGCGACAGCACGAGCACGCCGCCGGCCATCCCCTTGAAGTTCACGCGGTAGGTCACGACGTGCGGGCGCAGCGGGTTGGCGCGGGTCGTGCCGGGCACGCCGACGGCCGGCGGCGTCGCGGTCGGCGCGCCGACGGGCGGTGTAGTGGAACTCGCGAGCGCGCCGTGCACGGGGGAGGCGAGTGCGGCGACGACGATCGCGACGCCGAGGGCCGTCGCCGCGAGTCCGCGAAACAGCGTGCGCGGCGCACGCGCGCGCCCGTCGAGGCCGCCCGCGCCCGCGCCCGCGCCTGCGGCCGGCACGCCGCCTTCAACTCGCTCGATCCGCTCCACCTGATTCATCCGTATCCTCCAGCTGCACCGGTGCCTGCAGCACCCGGCCGTCGAGCCACGCGCACCCGTCGCGCCACGCGAGTCGGCCGGCTGCGAACCAGCCCACTACGGCGGGATACAGCCTGTGCTCGGCGCCCTGAACCCGCGCTGAAAGCGTCTCGACCGTGTCGCCGGCCAGCACCGGCACGCGGGCCTGCGCGATCGGCGGACCGCCGTCGAGCTGGTCGGTGACGAAGTGCACGGTGGCGCCGTGCTCCGGGTCGCCGGCCTCGAGCACCCGGCGGTGCGTGTGCAGGCCAGGGTACTTCGGCAGCAGCGAGGGGTGGATGTTCAGCAGCCGGCCCGCGTAGCGCGCGACGAAAGGTGGCGACAGGATGCGCATGTAGCCCGCCAGCACCACGAGGCCGGGCTCCAGCGCGTCGATCCGGGCGGCGAGCGCGGCATCGTGCGCCGCGCGATCGGGGTAGTGGCCGGGCGGCAGCGCGTGCGCGGCGACGCCGCGTTCGCGGGCGCGTTCGAGGCCGGCCGCCGCCGGGCGATCCGAGACCACGCCGCGGATCTCGTAGCCCCCGGTCGGCGCGGCCGCGGCGAGCGCCTCGAAATTGCTGCCGCGTCCCGACAGCAGCACGGCCACGGGCAGGCGCGAGGCCACGCCGGGCGCCTCAGCCCTCGAGAACGACACCGCCGCCGCCGGTCCGCACCTCGCCGATGACCGACACGGTCTCGCCGAGTTCGCGCAGGCGGGCCGCCGCGCGGTCCGCGTGCTCCGGAGCGACGATCACGGTCATGCCGATGCCGCAGTTGAAGGTGCGATGCATCTCGGTCTCGTCGAGGCTGCCAGCGTCGCGCAGCCAGTCGAACACGGCCGGGCGCCGCCAGCTGCGGCGATCGAGCCGCACCTCGAGGCCGTCCGGGATCACGCGCGGGATGTTGTCGAGCAGGCCTCCGCCGGTGATGTGCGCGAAGCCGCGCACGGGCAGGTCGGCGAGCAGCGCGAGCAGCGGCTTGACGTAGATGCGCGTGGGTGCGAGCAGCCAGTCGTACAGCGGCCGCCCATCGACCTGCGTGGACTCGCCGGCGCCCTGCAGCGCGAGCAGCTTGCGGATCAGCGAGTAGCCGTTCGAATGCGGCCCCGAGGAGGCGAGCCCGAGCACGACGTCGCCCGCGCGCGTGGCGCGGCCGTCGACGATGCGGTCTTCCTCGACGATGCCGACGCAGAAGCCCGCCAGGTCGTAGTCCCCGGCGTGGTACATGCCCGGCATCTCCGCCGTCTCGCCGCCGACCAGCGCACAGCCGGCCTGCTCGCAGCCCGCGGCGATGCCGGCGACGACGCGTTCCGCGACCGGCACCTCGAGCTTGCCCGTCGCGTAGTAGTCGAGGAAGAACAGCGGCTCGGCGCCCTGCACGACCACGTCGTTGACGCACATCGCGACCAGGTCGATGCCGATGGTGTCGTGGCGGCCGGTGTCGATCGCGAGACGCAGCTTGGTGCCGACGCCGTCGGTGCCGGACACGAGCACGGGCCTGCGGTAGCGGTCGAGCGGCACGCGCACGAGCGCGCCGAAGCCGCCGAGGCCGCCGAGCACTTCGCGCCGCATCGTGCGCGCTACGTGCGGCTTGATCCGTTCGACGAGGGCGTCGCCGGCGTCGATGTCGACGCCGGCGTCGCGGTAAGTAACCGGGCGGCGCGGCGCGCCGGCGGAATCTTGCATGACTGGTGGACCCTGACCGAGGCGGCGCCGTTGCTGTGGTATTTTACACGCCGACGCCCGCCCTCGCGCCGGGCCCGCACGGGCCGCGGCTCCCGCTGCGGTCGAACGCGCCCACCCCGATGCGAACCCCCACTGCCCCGATGGTCCAAGTGCTCGCCCGCCTGTGGCTTCTGGCGTGGTCGACCTGTGCCTTCGTGGCATGGCCAGGCGCCGCGCGCGCGGCCACCGTCGAGTGGCTGTACTCCGCCACCGTGCCCGGCGACGTCTCCGAAGCGGCTCGGGCGCGGGCCGCGGAAGAGGCGTTGCGCCAGGTGGCCGTGCGGGTCACGGGCCGCCGGGCCGCCGCGACCGACCCCGCGCTCGCGGCGGTCTACGCGGACGCCCGGCGGTTCGCGCAGACCTTCCAGCCGGCGGCGGGAGGGCAGGTCACCGTCGGCTTCGACCAGGGCGCGGTCGATGCGGCGCTGGCGCGAGCCGGGCAGCCGGTGTGGAGCCGCGAACGGCCGGCCACGCTCGTGCTGCTGGTCGTGGATCGCCCGCCGGCGCGCGTGCTCGCGGGCGGCCCCGATTCCGAGGACAAGCGCGCCGTCGAACGCGCGGCGCTCGCCCGCGGCGTGCCGCTCGCGTGGCCGGGCGCACTCGATGCCGCCGG
>Ga0315900_10008613_pt1 | contig 13099 bp, 7 predicted proteins | sample LakEriMetagenome_FD_203521 | JGI IMG/M metagenome (GOLD analysis project Ga0315900, IMG submission 203521) | Freshwater fungal communities from buoy surface, Lake Erie, Ohio, United States - Buoy 12 MA114 | ecosystem: Environmental > Aquatic > Freshwater > Lake > Lake biofilm | place: USA: Lake...
TTTTCTACTGGGAGGGAGACGCGGAGAATCCCCAGGAAGACCGGCTTTGGCTGCAAACGATCCGCCCGATTCCGGCGGGCGCGGAACTTTCGATCGACTACAGCTGGCCGGCCGACGCGGCGATCCCTTGCCGCTGCGGGACGCTCGACTGCCGCGGCTGGATCGTGGACCCGGCGGAGCTGCACCTCATGCCCCCGGGCAGCCAGGATCCGCAGGCGGGTGGGGCCTGACGGCCGCGGCCTGGAGCCGGGCGGGCTGGCTGGCGGCCATGGCGCTGACCGCCGCCGCCGTGTTCGGCATCTCGCGGCTGCGGATCGACGACGACCTGCGGTCGCTCGTCCGCGACACGACCGTCGACTTCCGGCTGCTGGACGAGGTGGCCGAGCTCTTTGGCGCCCCCGACCGCGACTGCATCATCCTCGCCGACGCCCGTGAGGACGACATCTTCGCCGCGGCACCGCTGGCCGAGCTGCGGAGACTGGTGGCGCGGCTGGAGACTGTGGAAGGCGTCGCGGAGGTGCGGTCGATCTTCGACGTCCGCCGCCAGGGCGCCGCCGGCGGCTTGCTGCCGGTCATTCCCCGCACGACCGAGCCCCTCGACGCGGCGACCCGCGCGGCGGCCAAGGCCCGGGCCGTGGACCATCCCCTCGTGGCCGGCCACCTGCTCTCCCGCGACGGCGGTTCGTCGCTCGTGCTCGTGCGGCTCGTGCCCGCGGCCGATCGCCCCCCGCTCCTGACTCGGGTCGTGGCGGATGTCGAGGCGGCGGTCGCCGCCGCCCGCGCCGAGTCGCCGGCCCTGGCGCTCCAGGTCACCGGCCTGCCCGCCCTGCGGGAGCAGGCCGCGCGGGCCCTGCGTCGCGACATGCTCGTCTTCAACTCCCTGGGACTGTCCCTGGCCGTCATCCTCTCCGCGGCGGTCGCCCGCAGCCTGCGGTCCACCGTCGTCGCCTGCGTGCCGCCGTTCATCGGCGCCGTCTGGGCGCTGGGCCTGCTCGGGCTGTGCGGCATGCCGGTGAACATTCTGACGAGCGTCGTGCCGTCGCTGGCCCTGGTCGTGGGCACCTGTGACTCGATCCACTTCATCGAGGACATGCGGCGCAGCGTCCGCCGCGGCCTGCCTCCGCTGGCCGCGTCGCGCGGGGCCGTGCAGCGGGTGGGCGTGGCCTGCGGCCTGACGAGCCTCGTCACGGCCGTCGGTTTCGCCTCGCTCGCCGCCGCCAAGATCGACGCCGTCCGCGGCTTCGGTATCGCGGCCGCGGTCGGGGCGGTGGCGAGCTTCCTGGCCGTCACGCTGCTGACGCCGCTGCTCGCCGCCACGCGGTTTTGCAGCGGGCTGCGCCTCGGCCGGTCGTCCCGCGCCGCGGGGCGGCTCGCGAACCGGCTGGCCGCCTTCTCGGTGCGGCACGCGCGGCCGATCGTGGCGGTGGGCGGCCTGGTGACGGTGCTCCTGGCCTGGGCGGGCGTGGGGCTCGACGCCGACACCAAGGTCGTCGACTCGCTGCCGCGTGGCGCCTCCGCGGCCGCGGCCCTGGCCCGCGTCGACGCCGAGTTTGGCGGGGCGCTCGGCGTGGACGTGCTCGTCCGCTGGCCCGCTGCGATCGACTGGCGCGACGAGTCCGTCACCGCCGCCCTGGCCGGCGTTCACGAGGTGCTCGCCGCGTCGGGCGGGATCGACCGCGCGATCTCGCTGGCCACGGTGGCCGGGTCGCTGCCGCCCCGCGCCCGCCGCCGCCTCGATCCCGACCACGTCCGCGACCTCGTCGCTCCCGACTCCCATGCCGCGCTCGTTCGCGGCCGCGTCACCGATCTCGGCTCCCGGGCCCTCGACGGCGTGTACGGTCGCGTCGATGCCGGCCTCGCCAAGCTGGCGCAGGCCCGGCCGGGCTGGCGGTTCGACCTCGCGGGCATGTCGGTCGTGTCGGCCCGCAACATCCGGCAGCTCGTCCGCGACCTGGGCTCCAGCCTGCTGCTGGAGGTGGCGGTGATCGGCGGCATCCTCGCCCTCGCCTTCCGCTCGCCGCTGGCCGGCGTCGTGAGCCTGATCCCCAACGTGTTTCCCCTGGCCGTCATCGGCAGCCTGCTGGTGGCGACGGGCCGATCACTCGATCCCGCCACCGTGATCGTGTTCAACGTCTGCCTCGGCCTGGCGGTCGACGACACCGTCCACGTGCTCGCGGCGCTGGCCCGCCACCGCCGCGCCGGCCTGTCGATCGCCACGTCCGTCCGCCGCGCGGTGGTGGAGACGGGCAACCCGGTCGTGATCGGCGGCGCGGTGCTCGCCGTGGGCTTCGCCGCGGTGACGGCCAGCAGCGTGCCGTCGCTGGCGAGCTTCGGCCTGCTGGCGTGTGCCGCCGTGGCCGCGGCCACGATCGCCGAGCTGATCCTGCTGCCGGCCCTGCTGGTGGTCACGGACGACCTCGTCCGCCGCTACCGGCCCGTGTTCAAGGACGGCATCTTCGGCCCGGCCGCGCCGCCGTGGACGGTCATCGGAGCTCCGTCGCGGCCATGACCTCGGCCAGCGTCTCGACGGTGCGGACGATCTGCTCCTCGGTGTGCTCGCAGGTCACGAAGAAGCGGACGCGGGCCGCGGCCTCGCGGACCGCCGGATAGAGGATCGGCCGGGCATTGATGCCGCGGTCGAGGAGCATCTGCGATACGAGGATCGCCCGCGACGAGCTGCCGGTGATCACCGGGATCACCGGCGTGTCGCCGCTCGGCCCGGTGTCGAGGCCGGCGTCGTCGGCCAGCTTCAGGAACAGTTCCGACCGCTCCCGAAGCCGCGTCACCCGCCACGGCTCCCGCCGCAGCACCCGCACCGCCTCCAGGGCGGCGGCGGCGTTCGGCGGCGAGCAGGCGGTGGAGAACACGAACGCCGGCGTGGTGAAGCCGAGGTAGCGGATGAGGCGGTCGGAGCCGGCCAGGTAGCCCCCCTGGGCACCGAGCGCCTTGCTGATCGTTCCCATCCACAGGTCGCCCTCCCGCGGATCGACGCCGAAATGATCGCAGATCCCGCGGCCCTCGGGCCCCATGGTGCCGATCGAGTGGGCTTCGTCGACGTAGAGCAGCGCGTCGTGCCGCCGCTTCACCTCGAGGAACCGCGGCAGGTCGGGGTAGTCGCCGTCCATGCTGTACACGCCCTCGATCGCCACGACCACCCGCCGGTACTGCGGCCGCAGGTCGCGGAGCAGCCCGTCGAGCTGGTCATGGTCGTTGTGGCGGAACGACCGCTTGCCGGCCTTCGCGGCGCCGGCCCCCTGCATGATGCTGTTGTGGGCGAGCTCGTCGTAGAGGATCAGGTCGCCCTCGCCGCACAGGTGCTGGAGCACCGAGGCGTTGGTGCCATACCCGCAGGGAAACACGACGGCCCGCTCGGTGCCGATGAAGGCCGCCAGCTCGGCGTCGAGGTCGTCGAGGATCGTGTTGTTGCCGCCCACCATCCGGCTCGCGGAGGCGCTGCAGCCGAAGCGGTCGATCGCCTCGCGGGCGGCCCGCTTGACGTCGGCATGGCAGGCCAGGCCGAGGTAATCGAAGCTCGTGTAGGCCACGACGTCGCGGCCGTTGATCCGCGCCTGGCGGCCGTCCACCCGCTCGTTGGCCAGCAGGAACGGGTTGGCCAGACCGGCCGCGGCCAGCCCGGCGAGCCGTTCCTCGAGGGCGCGGCATTCGGGGAAGGGGTCGGTGGGATCGGCGTCGGCCCCGGCCGCCCGCGGCTTTGCCCGCTCCGCGGCGGCCCGATCCGCGGCGTCGAACATCCGCCGCTCCACGCAGTCGATCAGGTCGTCGCCGGTGCGCACGTCGCGGAGCCACTCCTCGCGAAACCGCATCTGATAGCGGCCTTCGATGCGGACCACGGCGTCGAGAAACCGCGTCGCGTCGATGCCGGCGTCGGCCAGCGCGGCCCCCGGCTCCAACCGGCTTCGCGACGCCACCGGCCGCGCCCGCTCGAGTTCTTCGATCACGAGCCGCGTGATCGCGAGCCGCGAATGCGCCGGCCGTGCCGCCTTGCCGCCGAGTTCCCTGCCGCTCTGCACGATCGTCATGTCACTGGCTCCCGCGAACGCTCCCTGGTTCGCGAGAGGCCGGGCACACGGGGACCTAGCTGCCCGTGTGCCGCTCGCGCGAAACCGTTTCTTGCCGCCACGTCCGCCCGGGCGACTTTCGCACTATACGGGAATCATGGCGAGCCAAAAGGGGGCCGCACTGCCAAACGCTTGTCCGGCAGCGACCCTGCCGACGGCGGCGACTTTGCGGGCTTTAGATCGCATTTGACTTCGGTGTAGTACCGGCTTCGGGGGCGGCAAAAGTCTCCTCGCTGTGGCCGCAGCGGCCACACGCTCGTCGAGCGTTCGCCGACCCCCTTCGCCTCCCGCTCCCAATGTACCTGGGAAACGTTACACGTATCCCAGACCCGCTCTAGCCGAGCAGTTTCCGCAGCACGAACGGCAGGATGCCGCCGGCGCGGAACTGGTCGAGCTCCACCGGCGTGTCGATCCGCACGAGGCAATCGATCCGCTTCACGGTGCCGTCCGGCGCCGTGGCCGTGACGGTCACCGTGGCCCGCGGCGCGAGATGCTCGAACGGGATGTCGAAGGTCTCTTCACCGGTGAGGCCGAGCTGCTGCCACGGCTCCGGCAGCACCAGCGGCAGCACGCCCATGCCGACGAGGTTCGAGCGATGGATCCGCTCGAAGCTGGCCGCGAGGACGGCCCGCACGCCGAGGAGCATCGTTCCCTTGGCGGCCCAGTCGCGGGACGAGCCGGTGCCATATTCCGTGCCGGCCAGCACGACCAGCGGCGTGCCGCGGTCACGATACTGCACGGCCGCGTCGTAGACCGGCATCACCTCGGTGCCCGGCAGAAGCCGCGTCACGCCTCCTTCCGTGCCCGGCACGAGCAGGTTGCGGATGCGGATGTTGGCGAACGTGCCGCGGGTCATGACGCGGTCGTTGCCGCGGCGGGCGCCGTAGCTGTTGAAGTCGGCCGGGGTGACACCATGGTCGATGAGATACGTTCCGGCCGGGCTCGTCTTGGCGATGCTCCCGGCCGGCGAGATGTGGTCGGTCGTCACGCTGTCGCCGAGCGCCAGCAGCACCCGCGCTCCGCGGACGCTCTGCGGGGGTCGCGGCTCGCGGGACAGCTCGGCCAGAAACGGCGGCTCCTGGATGTAGGTGCTCGTCGCGTCCCAATCGTAGAGATCGCCGGCGGTCGTGGGCACGGCGTTCCACCGCGGGTTCGACTGCCAGACGTTGCCGTAGCGGGCCTGGAACTGGGCGGGCTGCACCGCCGCGGCCACGGTGTCGCGAACCTCGTCCGCCGTCGGCCAGATGTCCTTGAGGAACACCGGCCGGCCATCCTTGTCGGTGCCGAGCGGCTCCGTGGCGAGGTCGATGTCGGTCGTGCCGGCCAGGGCGTAGGCGACCACCAGCGGCGGGCTGGCCAGCCAGTTGGCCTTCACCAGCGGATTCACGCGGCCCTCGAAGTTGCGGTTGCCCGAGAGCACGGCGGCGGCCACCAGATCCCCGTCGGTGACGGCCTTGGCCACCGCGTCGGGAAGCGGCCCCGAGTTGCCGATGCAGGTCGTGCAGCCGTAGCCCACCGTCTCGAAGCCCAGGGCGTCGAGATCCTTGTCGAGCCCCGACTTCTCCAGGTAGTCGGTGACGACCCGGGATCCGGGCGCCAGGCTCGTCTTCACCCACGGCTTGGTGGCGAGCCCCTTGGCGACGGCCTTCCGCGCCACGAGCCCCGCGGCCACCATCACGCTCGGGTTGCTGGTGTTGGTGCAGCTGGTGATCGCCGCGATCACCACGGCCCCATGGCCGATCGTGTCGGCGTGGCCGTTCTCCCGCACGACACCGGTGCGGGCCAGGGCCGGGCCCTCCAGCGCGAAGCCGCGCTTCGCCGTGGCCGCCGTGAGCGACTCGGCGAAGGTCCGCTTCACGTGCGTCAGCGGGACGCGGTCCTGGGGCCGCTTCGGGCCGGCGAGGCTCGGCACCACCGTGCCCAGGTCGAGGGCCAGCCGCTTCGTGAACTCCGGGATCGGCGCCGCGTCGGTGCGGAACATCCCCTGCTCCTTCATGTACCGCTCGACGAGCGTCACCTGCTCGGCCGGGCGGCCGGTGAGCCGCAGGTAGGCGAGGGTCTCGTCGTCGATCGGGAAGAAGCCCATCGTGGCCCCATACTCGGGGGCCATGTTGGCGATCGTGGCCCGGTCGGCCAGCGACATGCCGGTGAGCCCCGGCCCGAAGAACTCCACGAACTTCCCGACCACGCCCTCCTTCCGCAGGATCTCGGTGACGGTGAGCACGAGGTCGGTGGCGGTGGCACCGGCGGGCAGGCGGCCCGTCAATTCGAAGCCGACGACTTCCGGCAGGAGCAGCGACAGCGCCTGGCCGAGCATCACGGCCTCGGCCTCGATGCCCCCCACGCCCCAGCCGACCACGCCCAGGCCGTTGATCATGGTGGTGTGGCTGTCGGTGCCGACGAGCGTGTCGGGCACGGCCACGGGCAGCGTCCGCTTCCCGCCCGGCTCGCGCTGGTCGGGATCCCGGAGGAAGACACAGCCGGCGAGGTATTCGAGGTTCACCTGGTGCACGATGCCGATCGCGGGGGGCACGACGCGGAAGTTGCGGAAGGCCTGCTGGCCCCAACGCAGGAAGGCATACCGCTCGGCGTTCCGCGCGAACTCGATCTCCACGTTCTTCTCCAGCGCATCGGCGGCGCCGAAGAAGTCGACCTGCACGGAATGGTCGATGACCAGGTCCACGGGCACGAGCGGATTGATCTTCGCCGGGTCGCCGCCGAGCCGCCGCATCGCCGCCCGCATGGCGGCCAGGTCGACGACGCACGGCACGCCGGTGAAGTCCTGGAGCACGACCCGCGCCGGCTTGAAGGGGATTTCCACTTCGGCCGGCTGCGCGGCGTTCCACGTCGCCAGCGCGCGGATGTCCTGCTCGGTGACCTCGTAGTCGTCACAGGTCCGCAGCAGTGCCTCGAGCACCATGCGAATCGAATAGGGCAGCCGCGCGGTGTTGGTCACGCCCGCGTCGTCGAGGGCGCGAAGGCGGTAGAAGGCGGCGGGACCGGAGCCGGTTTCGAAGGTCGAACGGGCGGAAAAGGGATCGGCGGGATGGGCTGCCATGGATCTCGTGGGGCAGGAGGAGCGGGGCGGCCGGCACGCGGCCGGAAAGCCGCGTATCGTAGCCGACCATGGCCCGCGGGGAGAAGGATCGTCTTGGGCCGGCGAAACCCAATGAAAAGGCCCCGTGGCTGGGGAAGCCACGGGGCCGGTAGCGGCTATCGAGGTGTGGGTCTTTGGGGGGGGAACAGCCGCTGAAGAGATCCTGTTGTTCGGTGAGCCGCGGACTTCCGCCCCGCGACGCTCCAAGCATACACCACGCTCCCCGCCGCTGTCCAACCCTGTTGGGGGCCTATTTCGCGTCGCTTTGGGGCGATTGTGGCGATTTTTTCGCGCTTCCGCCTCGGCTTCGGTCTGGGACGGAGCGGTCTTCAGGACACGGTGCCGCGGTCGAGCAGACCGTCCATCAGTGCCGAGCGGGTATCGACAGGCGTGATCCGCCGCTTCGCCTCCGGCGCGGAGAGGATGTCCCGCGTCCGCATCAGGCGCCGGCCGCCGGATTGGGCGTCGTAGCTGTTGAAGGCGATCGTCAACCGCTTGTCGGCGGGCACCTCGGCCCCCTGCAGCCGCAGGTGCGCCGGCTTGCCGTCGGCGCCAGCCACGACTTCGAACGGCCAGAGCGTGCGGTCGGAATCCCGCACGGTCGCGTCCTCGGCGACGATCTGCAGCAATTCCGCCGCGGTCACCTCCGCGGTGACGAGCATGTTCTCGTACGGAATGATCCGCCAGCAGTCGGCGACCGTCAGCGGGCCGGGATCGAGGGTGCCGGAGGCGAACGTGCCGTGGAACACGCCGTCCACGGGGGTCTTTCGCCGTGCGAGCGCCCCCGCAAAGCATGTGCAGAGCAGGTTCGCGAGGCCGCTGCCGCGGCCCTTGCCGGGAATCGGCCGTGCCACCGTGGCCACCTGCCGGGCCAGGTCAGCGTCGGCCGCCTGGAGGTCGTCCCGGGCGAGTTCCAGCACCATGGGATCGAGGGCGAAGCGGTCGTCCATGAGGATCGTGAACGCCTTGCGATCGACCAGCTTTCGCGTGTCGAGGTCGAACGTCAGGTCGATCCGCCCGCAGTGGATGCCATGGTAGCTCGCCTGCGAGCAGAGCACGCCGTGCATCATCCAGCTCGGCTGATTCTGATGCGAGTGCCCGGCGAGGTAGATGTCGATGCCCGGCACGTCCTTGAGCAGCGTGCGCACGGGATTGGCGTAGTCGTCGTTGAACCTCCATCCCATGTGGCCCATGACGACGACGGCATCGACCCGCTCGCCGCGCACCTCGGCCACGGAGCGGGCGAGCACCGCGAGCGGATCGAGCGGTGTGGTGCCGCCGAGCGTTTCCGGCGGCAGCCAGAACGGCAGCCCCGGGGTGATCAGCCCCACGAGACCGATGCGAAAGCCGCCGACTTCGCGAACCGTCCACGGCTTCACGGCCTGCCACGCGCCGGCGAACGTCCCCGGCACCGTGTCGCCGCGGGTGATGTTGGCCGTGAGGACGGGTGCCGTCGACTGTGTGAGCAGGGCCTCGAGCTTCTCCGGCCCCCAGTCGAAGTCGTGGTTGCCGAGCGTCCAGGCGTCGTAGCCGAGCCGGTTGAAGAGTTCGATCATCAACTGGCCGCCACGCCGGCCGCTGACCGGCGTGCCCTGCACGACGTCGCCCACGTCGACGGTGATCGAGTGCGGTGACTCCTTCCGCCACTGTCGGAGGCAGGTCGCGCAGCGGGCCAGACCTCCCACGTCGTCGAGCCCTTCGTACGTGCTCGTGGGGAGGATCCGCCCGTGGAGGTCGGTGGTGTGGAAGATCGAGACGGTGCGGGCCCGGCCGAGCTCCGCGGCCGCAGCCAGGGCTGCCGTCGAGGCCCAGCCGGCGGCGGCCGACGAGAGAAACCGACGACGGGGGACCGCTGGCCGCATGGACACTCCGGGCATGGGGGGGGGCGCTGGATTCCGTGCATTGTGACTGGCGCACCCGTCGCCGGCTACCTGAAGCCAGCCGGCGGTGGCACTTTTGTGCCGTTTTCCGCCTGGCGATCACGCAAAACCCACGTTTTCAGCGCGCTTGATTATACCTCGCATGGGTGGCACTATATCTCGCCCATAGTACCTATCTTGACTACGCTACCCCCCTCAATTTTTCCTTGCAAGCATGACGCTGTCCCCCTCCACGGCTTTCCTCCGCCTCCTGGCCGTCGCCTCGGCTGCCTGGTCCATGCCCGTTCTGGCCGGCCCGCTGACGCCCGGCAATCTCATTCTTGTCGAGGTCACCGGAACCGTTTCCAGCGCCGGGCCGATCACGATCCGTGAACTGACCACCTCCGGCTCCACCGTGCAGTCGCTGGCCGTCAACTCCGGCAGCGGCGGCGGTCAACTCACCGCGACGGCGACCTCCGAGGGCCAGATCAGCCTCAACGCCTCCCGCGACTCCTGGACGCTCGGCGTCTACATGCCGCCGTTCTCCGGCACCGGCAGTCTGGCGAAACGTACGAGCGCGGAGGCGGCCCGCGGCTTCATGACGATCTCGACCTCGGGATCGGTCTCGGCCACGGCCACCCCGTTGACCATCGGTGGCTCCACCGCCTACAGCGGCCAAAACATTCGCAGCGGTGTGCGATCCGGGAGCGACCTCTGGTTCGCCGGATCCGACGGCGCCAACGCAGGCATCGTCGCCTACTCCGGCAGCAGCACGCTGGCCACGCGGGTGCAGAACGTGAATGCCCGCGTCGTCCAGGTGATCGACGGGAGCCTCTATTATTCGACCGGCGCCGGCGCCACCGGCCTCCATCGCTATGCGGGCCTTCCCGGTGGCCCGGCCAGCGCCACGGCCTGGCTCACGGGCGTGGCCGGCCAGGGAAGCAATCCCTACGACTTCGCCGTCGCGGCATCCGGTTCGACGGTCTACGTGGCGGACGCATCCATCGGCGTGCAGAAGTTCACCTTCAACGGCTCCGCGTGGGCGCACGCCTATGACTTCACCTCCAGCGGCGCCTACGGACTGGCCGTGGACTTCGCGGCACCGGCCCCGCGGCTCTTCTGGACGACACCGACCGAGGTGTTCACGGCGATCGACACCGGCAGCGCCGCGGTCGGGATGTCGATCGCCTCGATCTCGAGTGCGTCTGGCGCCTTTCGCGGCCTCGACCTCGTGCCGGTGCCCGAGCCGTCGACGTTCGTCCTTGCGGTCCTGGGCATGGCCGCCGCCGGGATCGCCGCCCGACGGCGGCGGGTCGGCTGATTGCCCGCCACACCATCACCAACATGGATGCACGCATGGATTCGCGCCGCCCGGTCGCTTCACTCCGTCCCCGGGACGGCTTCAGCCTCGTGGAGTTGCTCGTCGTGGTGGCGATCGTCGCGGTCCTCGTCGGCCTCCTGCTGCCGGCCGTGCAGGCAACGCGGGAGTTCGCCCGACGGGTATCGTGCCTGAACAACGTGCGGCAGATCGGGATCGCGATGCTGGGCTTCGAGATGGCCAATGGCTTCTTCGCCCCGGCCAATTCCACCGGAGCCGGGGCCATGTGGCCGCCCCACAATCCGCGGGAACACGGCATGTTCGGGCTCCTCCTGCCTTATCTCGAGCAGGGCACTCTCTGCGGCACGCTCGGATATGACTTCGAGCAGGACTGGGACAGCTCCGTGAACCGGCCTGCCGCCCGGACGGTCATCACGGCCTTCGCGTGCAGCAGCACGCCCGACGGTCCGCGGACGATCACGGCGGCCAGATACCCCACCAACACCTTCCGATCATGGCAGCCGGCCTGCAACGACTACGCGCCGCTGGTGGAAGTCGAGTCGCGGCTCCATGCCGCCCTCGGCATGCCCTACCCCGGCGTGCCGCAGAGCGTCGGTATGCTGCCGACCAACAGCCGCACGACCGCGGCCCACGTGCGGGACGGCATGAGCAACACGCTGGCGGTCGTGGAGTGCGGCAACCGCCCGGCCCGCTACCTGCAGCGCGGGCGGATGGGCGTGCGCAGCAGCAGTGCGACCGGACCGTGCGCCGTCCACAACGACACGCTCCACGCGGCCTGGGCCGACAATGAGGCCACGTTCGCCCTCGATGGGGCGGACGCCGCGACGGGAGTGCCGAACGGCTCGTGCTACCACACCGACGCCACGGGCCGCGTGCCCGCGACGGGCACGACCAGTGGCGGCCGGTGCGTGATCAACTGCACGAACTGGGACGAGCCGTATGCGTTCCATCCGGGGGGCGTGAACGGGCTGTTTGGCGACGGCAGCGGCCGGTTCCTCGCCGCGGACATCGACCCGCTCACGATGATCGCCCTCGTCACCCGGGCGGGCGGCGAGCCGGTGACGGCGGATTAGATCCAAAGCGCGGCACATGCCCGGGCTACCCTGGCGGGGCTGTCGGGCCAGGCGTGTTAGGCCCCAAAAAGCCCCGGGTGGGAACCCGGGGACTCCGGGCATGAAAACCAACCCGCCGTCCATGCCGCACGACTCCGCGGGCTCCCCGCTTCACACCGGCCGCGCCCTTCGGTCCGACTCCGCATTCCCGGAGGTGCTGAAGGATGCCCACCGGCCGCGGGGCCGTCTCGCTCCGGCGTCACTCGACCGTCACGGAGTACAGGGCTTCCCAGCTGGTGAAGCAGAGCGTCATCCCGTCCTGCGAGAAGCAGAGGTTGGTGGCCGTGCCCTTGGGGACAGCCACGTGCCCGCGGGAGCGGCCGTAGACGTCGAAGACCACCGTCACCTTGCCCGTCTGTGGATCGAAGGTCGAAAGGCGGCCCTGCTCCGGATCCTTGAGCGTGGTGAAGTAGACGATGCCCCGTGACGAGACGGCCAGGTCGTTGATGGAAAACTCCCGGCCGTTGGCAGCCCTCTCACAGAGGATCACCGGCTTGGCATCCTTGGAGGCGAGGTCCCAGGCGGCGAGCTTGCCGCCGTGGAGGCCGTAGAACGTGTGGCCGTCGGGACCGATCCGGCCCCGGCCGGCCTCCGCCGAGACCAGTTCCGCCGCGGCCCCTTCGCCGCCCAGAACAAACCGCCGGAGCTCCTTCTTCTTGTTGTCGGCGAACAGCACGCTCGGCTCCTTGCGGCCCGCGAACTGCGGCAGCACCGAGGGCGTGTCGGCCTGCTGGTACCCGGCGGCGAGCTGTTTCACGTCGCCGAACTTCACCGGCTTGACGGGCCGCGCCTGCGCGACGGGAAACGCCTTGGCCAAGGAGACGACGCGAAACTCACCGGCCTTCCGCACCGGGTCGAGGTTCGGGACATAATTTTCGATCCAGGACGGACTGAACATCGGCAGCGCGTCCTCGCCGACGAAGGGCCGCACCGGAATCTTCGCCGGATCGGTCAATTTCTCGTCGGGTCCGAGAATCCGGCCGTCGGTGCGCGACACCCGAACGACCCGCGGCCCCGCCCCGCGGGCGGCGACCGGCTGGAACTCGAGCACCGTGTAGTCGGGACTGACCCGGCAGAAGGCATAGTGCGGCCGGATCGCGGTTTTCCACTTCAGGCCGTCGTATTCCCGCAGCCATGACGTGTAGGAGAAGTTGACGATCACCGACTTCCACTCGTCGCCCGTGAGAAAGTCGGCGACCCCGAGTTCCTTCAGGATCGAGCCGTCCTTGCGGTAGATGATCACCCGCTTCTTGTGGGCGTCGAGCCTGTCGGGAGTACAACAGGAACTTGGTCCAGAGAATAACCTGGCTTGTCAGTGACATCGGGCAGGCGAAGCCTGCGATCCCGCCGCCCCACATCAGCCGCCGCGTCGCGGCCCGGAGGATTTCCCATGCCAACCATGAAGACCGCCGCTGCGGCCGTGATCGTCTCCCTGAGTCTCGTGCTGGTGGCGCGGTCGGCGGAGCCGCCGCCGGCCGCCGCCCGCGGCGACCTCGTCGGCCAGCCGGTGGACATGGCGCCGTGGGCCTCCGCCTGGCGTGCCGACCGCGAGGTGCAGGAGCAGCCGGAGGCGTCCTTCATTCCCCGGCGGCTGAAGCGGCTCGACGAGGTCT
>Ga0315900_10008615_pt1 | contig 13099 bp, 13 predicted proteins | sample LakEriMetagenome_FD_203521 | JGI IMG/M metagenome (GOLD analysis project Ga0315900, IMG submission 203521) | Freshwater fungal communities from buoy surface, Lake Erie, Ohio, United States - Buoy 12 MA114 | ecosystem: Environmental > Aquatic > Freshwater > Lake > Lake biofilm | place: USA: Lake...
TGCCGACGATCCTCCCCCACATCCCGCAAATCATTGATGAGATAGATCGACGACGACCCCAACACAAACACCACGAACGCCAACACCGTCGGCCACAACACACCCGACTCAAACAACCGCCCCGCAGCCAACGGCACAGCAAACACCAACAGGTTCTTCACCCATTGCTTCGGCCGCATGGCTGTGATCAGACTCATCTCTTCGTTACCATTTCACTGCACCACATGATCAACGATGTGTCGGGCGATCGCCATCGAAGCAGTCGCCGCCGGTGATGGTGCGTTCACCACGTGGGTGATTCGACCACTTCTCCGTATCGCGAAGTCATCAAGTAGCGCACCGTCACGACCACACGCCTGTGCACGAATTCCCGACCCAGCTGGCACCAGGTCGCTCTCCGTGATCTCGGGGACCAGTCTCTGTAGCGCCTTTGTGAACGCCGCTTTGCTGACGCTGCGGTGCACCTCACCTAGTCCCGTCCTCCAGTACTTGCGCGCCACTTTGTGAAAGCCTGGCCAGGACAGCGTGTCCCAGGTGTCTCGAATACTGAAATTCGACTTGCGATATCCCTCGCGGTCTAGGGCGAGAACCGCATTGGGACCACACTCCACATCGCCGCTGATCATGCGCGTGAAGTGCACGCCAAGGAACGGGAATTCGGGATTCGGTACGGGGTAGATCAAGTTGCGTACGAGTCGTTTTGCATTCTCATTCAGCACGTAATACTCGCCGCGAAAGGGCACGATACGTAGATCGAGGTCTTCTTCGGTCAATTGTGCGACTCGATCAGATTGTAGGCCAGCACAGGAGACCACTCTGTCGGCGAGGAAGTCTCCAGTGGAAGTCGCTACTCGTACACCTTCAGCTGTCTCAGCAATCGACAACAGTCTCGTACCGAATCGAATTTCGCCGCCTGACTCGGTTACACGACTAGCCAGAGTTCTCGTCACTTGCGGATAGTCGACGATTCCTGTTTGAGGTACGAAGAGTGCGGCTACGCCACTGCAATGTGGTTCAAACTTGCGCAACTCAGAGATAGTTATTCGACGCACTCCCTCGAGACCATTTGCGGTTGCCCGATCGCGGAGCGTTTCCAATTGGGGAATTTCGTCTGCGTCGAGCGCAACCACCACCTTGCCACACACTTCATGAGGCACATCATTTTCTTGGCAAAACTGCAATAGGGCTGATCGTCCTTCAACGCACAGTCGTGCCTTGAGCGAACCCGGCCGATAGTAAAGACCCGAGTGGATAACCCCGCTATTGTTGCCGGTCTGATGTGATGCGAGTGCGCTCTCTTTCTCGATCACCGTCACCAATGTGCCAGGCTTACGCTTGACCAACTGATGAGCAACGGCAATGCCGACGATTCCACCACCCACGACGAGCACCCCGGTGTGGGTTGTCACGTCAGAAATCTAATGGGCTCAGAAGTTGCTGATGTCGACCTTGACGCCAGGGCCCATGGTCGATGACACGCTGATCTTCTTGACGTAGCGACCCTTGGCCGACGACGGCCGAGCGCGCTGCAGTTCTTCCATCACCGCGGCGAAGTTGCGATCAAGATCAGCGGGGTCGAAGCTCACCTTGCCAATGGGAACCTGCACGTTGCCATAGCGATCGGTGCGGTATTCCACCTTGCCGCCCTTGAACTCGGTCACTGCGCGGCCAACGTCGTTGGTCACGGTGCCGGTCTTGGGGTTTGGCATGAGGCCGCGCGGTCCGAGTGCGCGACCGAGCTTGCCCACCATCGGCATGAGGTCTGGCGTGGCGATGGCAATATCGAAGTCCATCTTGCCTTTTTCAATTTCGGCAGCAAGATCGTCGGTACCAACGATGTCGGCGCCTGCCTCGCGGGCGGCCTGTGCAGCCTCGCCGGCGGCAAACACTGCTACGCGCACGGTCTTACCGGTGCCAGCGGGCAATGCGACGGTGCCGCGCACGGCTTGGTCGGCTTTGCGTGGGTCGAGGCCCAGGCGAACAGCGAGTTCAATGGTCTCGTCAAACTTGGCACTCGCCATGGCCTTCACCTTGCCGATGGCGTCGCTCGATGCGTACACCGAATCCAAATCAAACGTGGCGAGTGCGTTGCGGTATTTCTTTCCTTGTGGCATAAAGCCTCCCTCATGAATCAGCCGTCCGGGCGAGGTACTCCCGGCTCGAGCTTTGGATATGAACGTGTGACGCTATCGACCTCAGCCGACTACTGCGAGGCCCATCGAACGGGCGGTGCCACGCACCTGCTGCTTGGCAGCCTCGAGGTCGTTGGCATTGAGGTCAGGCATCTTGATCTTGGCGACTTCTTCGATGTCGGCTTCGGTAACCGAACCGGCGGTCTCCTTGCCAGGGTTCTTCGCAGCCTTCTCGAGCCCAGCCTTCTGACGCAACAGCACTGGCGTTGGCGGGGTCTTCAGGATGAAAGTGAATGTGCGGTCTTCAAAGATCGTGATCTCGACCGGGATAATGGTGCCGGCCTGGGCCTCGGTTGCGGCGTTGTACTGCTTAACGAAATCCATGATCTGGATGCCGTGCGGTCCGAGCGCGGTACCCACCGGCGGGGCCGGGGTGGCCTTGCCTGCGGGAATTTGAATCTTGACGATCGCTGCGACGTCTTTCTTAGCCATGACGAATGATCTTTCTGGTATCGGGTGTTTAGAGCTTGGCGACCTGGCTGAAGTCCATCTCCACCAAGGTCTCGCGACCAAAGATGTTGACGAGCACCTTCAACTTCATGTGATCGGCGTTGATTTCGGCAACCTGGCCGGAGAAGTCTGCGAACGGGCCTTCCTTCACGCGCACGCCCTCGCCCACTTCGTATTCGAGCTTCGGGGCCTTGCGCTTCGGCGCTTCCTGTCCGTCGCCCTTGGCCGACAGGAATGTTTCAACTTCGCGGCGTGACAGTGGAGTTGGCTTCTGGCCCTTCTGGCTTTGGCCAACGAATCCAGTGACGCCCGGTGTATTGCGGATGCAGAACCAGGTGTCGTCGTCCATTTCGCAACGAACGAGGAGATACCCAGGGAACACCTTCTTCTGCACGGTCTGCTTGCGACCGGCCTTGAACTCGACAACGTCTTCCATAGGGATGACGATTTCGTAGATGCGATCTTCGATGTGCATCGACTGGATACGGGCCTCCATGTTGGCCTTGACCTTCTTTTCGTATCCCGACTGCGAGTGCACCACGTACCACTGACCGGGGCGCAGCCACGGACGATCGATGACCTCTTCTTCGTAGTCCTCATCGGTGAGGTCGAACGAAGCGTCGACGGCCTCGTTTGCCTCGAGTGCCGTGTCGTCAGTAAGGGTTGAATCGTCAGTCATGAGTCGCCATTCACGTGATCAGTCGTTGTATAGCCAGCCAGAAAGTATGCCAAAGACTGCATCCAATCCACCCACGTACGCGGTGACCACCACAACGGTGATCAACACGATGATGGAATAGCGACGAATCTCGGGCCACTTCGGCCACGCCACTTTGCGCATTTCTTCGCGTACTTCGCGGATGTACTGCACAGGACCCGTGCGTTCCTTGCGGGCCTGTCCGCCAACGGACGGTCGGGGTTGCCGGACAGGGGCACCCTGATCGTTCAGCGCACCCATCTTCTTCATGGCGCGCTTCTGTTGGCGATTGAGATCCATTGACATAAGGGATCATCAGCCTATCGGCACAAATTTGGCCTCTTTTGGGACGAAATCGCCCAAATTCGCAGGGCAGGAGGGATTTGAACCCCCGACCATCGGTTTTGGAGACCGGCGCTCTACCAGCTGAGCTACTGCCCTAAAACTTCTCCCGTGACCCTATCAGCCCGCTTGAGCTCAGAAACCGCGGCCCAATCTGAACACAAAAATCGCCATGATATTCCCCATACCGTTCACCCATAACTTCTTTCAGCGCTTGAGCAAATCGTGATTGCTCTGCTGAAGAGTGGTGCATACCTCCCTCTCGAAGCATCAACACCATGTCCTCGACTGCGTCCCGTATTTCATCCGCCGTGTTATCGACCACGGACACTTGCTCATCAAGAAAATCAATTGATTTGGTCTCCATGATCAGGTTGCGCTCCCCCAACTGTTCCAGTGATAGCTCGCTTCCTGAAACCTTGTCAACAAACCTCTTGAAAGTCGCCATGCACCAAACACGTGATGACAGCACTACGCCAACCGGTGCAACATTCACCATCAAAGTTGGCTTCCTGAAAACAAAGTGTGCAACAGAGTCTATGCCGGTTTGAGTGCTAACCATAAAATTGCATTCGCTCACCAGAAATACGTCTAAAAAGTCACTCTGAATGCCCGAGTGAGAGTAATCAAACACCATTGGATGTTGAACCTCGAAACGAGTTTCAACATCTCGACCAATTCTGATAACGAAGTAACCTTTCTCAACTAGAAACATCGCCGCAGATGCAAAAGTATTGATGTCTGCATTTCTATAGTCGTGGTAACTGAAATCTCTATGAGGCTCTCGATTCAACAGATATCCACGATCTCTAGCGACTATGACAACAAAAAGGGCCCCCCTTGGAATCCCAAATTGCTCAAGACTTTTCCAACCCAAATCAATTTCATCTTGCGTTAGAAACACGGATTGCGGAATGTCATCAAGAAGTCTGTTTACATCACGATCGGTATTATTGAAAATTTCAAATTTTGAAGTGGTTCCAAAAAGTTTTCTATTGACGGAGATCGCGGGACCCAAGAGCCACCAAGGCAGCACAACCATACGCCTTGACCAAAGTTCAGCGAGAAACAAATTTGACACAGATCCATGCTCAATTGGATTTCGGACACACGCGAGAACAACCAACGGACGGTGATCTGATTGTCTTTCCCGCTCCAACTGACAAAGGGCAAGCTCAACATTCCCCGAGAAATGTCCTATGCGCGTACTCTCCATAGACCCAAACCGAACCTTGACCCATCTATCCAACATGCATGCAACTACGGGAAGAACTAATGCGAAAGGAATTGCGGGCAAAGTAACAAGACGCCGAAGTATCCACCTCGACGAAATCCACCTGGGTCGCTTCATCCCGGTTTCAATTCAACAAGTACGGGTGGCGTTTCAAAAACGACGGACTGATTATTCCTTTGACTCCACCACATTTGAACCAAGCCGGAAAGATGTCAAGTGCTTCCCGCTGTAGCTCCAACTCCTTGATGCGGCCGAGGTACTCATCAAAGCCTTCTCTCTCGGCTTCAGCAGCTTCAGAAATCACATCTAGAATTTCCGAGGAACTGTTCTCAATGAATCCAATTCCTTCACCTTGTAATTGCTCGGCAGGCTTTCTGAAGTCTCCTGTCTCAAAAAACTCCGTCAAGGAAACAAGTCGTCCAGTTTCTAATTCCACCGGCCGTCGAAAGATTGTAATGGAATCATGAGTGAGAAACAGATCACGTTCAAAGTTGCTGATGTTGGTTGTGACTAGTGGAACCCTCAGAGCATGCGCTACCGCGTCAATTCCTGAGCCCGTAGTAACGAAGAAATCACAACGAGATCCAAGATATATGTCGAGCAATTCGCTTCGACGACTTGAGAACGGTAAGTCCAAAACCATGTCATCTGACCACGGTCCAACCAACTTCTGCTCTGCAACCACCCCCATTCGAACAAGCTTGATTCCTTTCTCGGTCAGCAACTTTGCAGCTGGCACGTAACTGTCGATTTGGGCATTTCGCCCAGGATCATCAAACCAATCTCGACCGGTTTGTTGTCGGAGATATGCGCTATCTCTCACTTGAAGACATACAAGTTTGTCCGTAGGTGCAATTCCCAATGTTTCAGCAGCTTTCGTACCAGCTTCAATATCTGCACTACTCAATCGAAAGTGCGGTGTAATCGCTCTGCGAGCGCCGAAAATATCGTGGTGTTGACCCATCTGGTCAGGCACACCTTTCCGATACGGAAAGATATTTGAGTCACCACCTGGCAATAAACGATTCAGTGAGTCCACTGGTTCGAGTAGGAAAGAAGGCAGCACATGAAGTTGCCGCTTCCACACGTCAAGGACAAATTTGTTGGAAACCCCCAACCGACCTTTCCACACATACCAAAGATCAACCGTTGGTCTCGCGCGCTTTCTCTCGAGGAATTTATCCTCAGTTAACATCATCTCGGTATCAAGTATGAGGTGACCGATCCGAGTTGCATTTATGGGACTAATCCTGATTCTTAAAAATGGGCGAATACAACGAATTACTAGTACACCAAAAAGAGCCCATGGCAATAGCAATATTCTTCGCAGAACATTAGGTAAATAAAACAAAAACGCCGTTTTAAACTTTTGTTTCAGAACATCGGGGTTAGACAAACGAATTTCATGAATTTGTCGACACAAAAACCGATGGATGTGCCCCATCTGTCGATTCAGCCGACGCCTATACTCGAGAGAAACTCTCAATTTGCTGATCCTTCCTCGGCAATACTACGTGCATGTTGTAATCGCCCAGGGGTTCCAATGTCGACAACGACTCCATCAAGTGGAACTGCAATTATCCGCCCGACAAATTTCGGTAGAACCTCGGCGCTGAAATCGGCCTCGTCAGTGATGCTCAAGACAACAGATCGGGCAACAACAAATATCGCTGCATTCGCCTCCCTGCTCACCGCCGAGGTATCCTTCTCAGAGAACCTGTAAACGATCCCGTTGGAATCAACGTCTACTACACCAACGTCAGATGGGTCGTCACATTCAAAGGTATACATGCAGATCTCCACACTTTGTGGACGGCCTGCAAATGCTTCAAGTAATGGGCTTAAATCACCACGAAAGTAATTGTCTGCATGAATTACGACCGCATCCGAGATCCCCGAAGATTCAAGCAATGAACGTGTCGAACCTGCCGTCCCACGAAGGCTGTCCTCGCGAACAACTCTCACCGGTGATTTCCAATCACGACTTTCAACGAATTCAACGATCTGATCGGCAAGATAATGCGCATTAACTATGATCTCGTCAAATCCATGGCGGTCCAATTCGGTGAGCCAAATTCCAAGAGGTGTCGAGTCCCCGACAGGGACCAGAGGCTTAGGACAACTCGCTGTGATGCTGCCCAACCGAGTACCTCTGCCGGCTGCCAGCACGACCGCTTTCAAAAGCCTAACCCCATCATCAATTCGTCCACAGTGATGGGAATATTCCCCAGTCGCGAGACCTGCACGGCGGATGCAATTGCACCGAGTGCAGCAGCCGAGAAAATGTCGCCGCCCACCGCTCGACAGAGCCCCACTGTGGCGAAGAGACTGTCACCTGCGCCGGCGACATCAAGCGGATTCGAGTTCAGAGCAGGAATTCGATCGGTCTCCCACTCGACATTCGTGTCTGGTCGTGCGTGAATGAGCAATCCATCTGCTCCCAGGGTCAAGATCACGTTCCTCGCACGAGATTGGGATCTCAAAGACTCGGCAAGTTGAACCAGTCCATCGGCGGTATTCCGAGTGGCAATGCGGGCCTCCTTCTCGGTCGGACAAATAAAGTCCATCGACTTAAAGCGCGAGACGTCACCAGTTTGTGAGGATGACTGACTATCGGCACCCATCACTGGCGAAAATCGAGCCAAATCATCATGAACACCGCTCAACACCTCATCAGACAACACTCCATAGTTGAAATCGGAGAACAAGACCAATCGGCTTTCACCGATCAACCTAACTTTGCGCTGCAACTCCGACGCAATCTGACGAGATACGGGCTCCTGCGAGAGTTTGCTCACACGGAGAAGGCTCTTTCCTTCGCATCGGTATCTCGTCTTCTTCGTAGTTGGGCGCGAGTCGTCGACTAAAAGATGAGTCTCGACACCGAACCGCTCCAGCTGCCCTCTGGCAAATTCCGATGGCTCGTCACTACCAACCACTGAAACGAAGTCGACCTGTGCTCCCAAACTCGCCAAATGGGCCGCAACGATTCCTGCCCCACCCAAAAACATCGCTGAGTCGACAGGTTGCACCACGAGAACTGGCTCCTCGCCGGACATCCCCAGAGCTTCCGTCGTGACGTATTCGTCAACAATTAGATCACCAAGGACTAGCGCTCGAATACCACGGAAACTCTCGATGATCCTCGACAAGTTCTCGCGCGAGGCTCCTCGACGCGTTACAAAATCAAAGGGGATGTTGCCAATCTTCGAAGTTCGAGTATCCAACTCGGAACCAATCAGATCTTTGGACGAAAATGCCATGTCTCCCGCGCTGAAGATCAGCTTCCCTCCGTATTGAGCGACAATTCCCTCTTCTACATTGTGGCGATTTTCATGCTCCCGCCCTTTGACCACCACTGCTGGGCGCATGACTCGAATGTGCTCCTCTGGCGAAGTATCTAGTAACACAACTTCATCAATGAGTGAGATTGAGCTGACCCCTTCCAGCCGAAGCCGCTCCTGAACAAACGCCCGACTAGCGGCGAAGGAATCATTCTCCACGCCGACCACCAGTCGGTCACCAAGCTCACGGGCGAAGTGAAACAGCCGGATATGTCCGGGATGCACAACGTTAAATACGCCGCTCACGAAGACAGTCTTCATCGTAACGAACGATAACTGATGAGAGGCTGGCTGTTACCGATGACTAGAAGGGTCCAACAAAATCAAGATGCGGAACATCCAAAGGCTTGCTTCCCCTAAGACTTCTCCTTACCTCATCTAACCAAGCCGATTCATCCATTTTGTCGACCGATCGCAAACACGCTTCCGCAATTTCCGGAGCATCTTTGTAGTAAGTCTCAGACTCCGAGATTGAGGTTGGTACCGGTCCATCGGGACTGGCCACAACGATCGGCGTCGACTTAAATTCTTGCGAGATTCGAACGGCGATCTTCCCCACCAACGACTCGGCCAGACCACCGCTTTCCCAACCAGTGTCGACGGAGATCAGACGACCTGTCTTGCGAACGGACTGGACGACTGAATCCACGTCGATAGGGTTGGCAACCCGCATGTCCAGAACCTCGACGCTCACGCCATTGTCTGCCAAGGCTCGCGCTGCACGAAGCGACTCGATGGCCGAATAGCCGAATGCTGCGACCGTCACGTCACTTCCTTCGTGCATCACTCGTGCTCCTGAGAGGGGTGTCCTGAAATCTCCGCTTGGTACATCCTCGACGAGGTTGTGGAGCCAGCGATGCTCGAGATACAACACGGGCGAGTCGTCCCAGATCGCACTCATCATCATTCCTTTTGCATCGACCGGAGTGGCAGGCATCACCACGCGAAGTCCAGGCACGTGTGAGAACATCGCCTGCAAACTTTGTGAGTGTTGCGGCCCTTGCCCCCAACCTCGACCAATGATCGCCCTGATCACCAACGGTGCCGACAACTGTCCATTGAACATGTAAGAGATCTTCGCCGCGACATTGACGATCTGATCCATCGACAGGAGCGCAAAGTCGATCCTTTGGTGGGTCAGGATCGGTCGCAATCCGGACATTGCTGCACCGACACAAATCCCCGTCGCCGCATTCTCGATGAGGGGCATGTCGAACACCCGGTTCTTTCCGAATCTCTCCTGCAAACCGACCGTAGAACCGAAGATTCCCTTCGGATCTGGCACGCCTTCGCCGATGACTACCACACGATCGTCGATCGACATTGCTACCTCGAGTGCATCCCTGACGGCATCGACGTACCGAATCATGTCCTGCCACCCCAGACGTGATCCATCAGGGTTGTGGTTGAGGGCTTGTCGCTCGACCATGCGAACTCGAACGCCGCTCGGATCTCGTCGGCAATCGATATTTCGAGTTTGGCGACTTGATTTTGCGATAGAGTCCCGTTCGATTCGAGTCGGTGTTGTTCGCGCAAAATCGGACACCCGGCTTCGCCGGTCTCGACATCGACTTGCTTGCGGTAGCCCAACTCGTTGTCGAAGTTCGGCCCACAGTGTTCCCTCCACCTGTACGTGGATAGCTCGAGAAAACGGGGGCCTTCACCTGCACGAGCTGCACGAACTGCTTCTGCAGCTACCGAACACACGAAACCAATGTCGTTTCCATCCCCGGCGACCGCAGGGATCGAATGCGCCTCCGCGATCCGCCAGATCTCACGCGAGGACTGACGATCCCGCAGATGTGTATACACCGAGAAGTCATTGTTCTCACAGGCAAAGATGACTGGGAGACGATGGAGAGAAGCGAAGATCATCGACTCGTGCACCACTCCCTCCTCGAAACACGCGTCACCAAGGAACGCCACGGTGACCCTATCCTCGCCCTGTAGTCGTGAAGACCAAGCCAACCCGACGGCAATGGGAATCGTTCCGCCGACGATAGGAGCCGAACCCATGAAACCTGCGTGCTTGTCGATCAGGTGCATCGAGCCTCCACGACCTCCTGCGCAACCCGTCGACTTTCCATAGAGCTCTGCGAACATCGCATTCAACGAGCCACCCTTCGCCAAGTAATGGGCATGCCCACGATGGTTGCTCATCACGTAGTCGGCCGCTCGGAGCGGTTCACATACTCCAACCGCAATCGCCTCCTGGCCGATGCTGAGGTGCATTGGACACCTCATCTCCTGCTTTTCGTACTCGTCAGCAAGCGCTTCCTCGATCCGTCGGATCCTCAACATTGCGTAGAAGTTCCGAACTTCTCCGCTCATTCGACTTGTGATCGACTCGGTCACAACGGTGCCGCCTCTCGATTGACCACTTCGACCACTCGATCGATCTCCACTTCCGACATGAATTGGTTGATCGGAAGAGAGAGGATCATCGACGCTTGACGTTCAGCGACCGGGAACGAGCCTTTCATGTGACCGAGGCCCAAAGCTGCCGGTTGCAGGTGGATCGGGATCGGGTAGTGGATGGAAGTGCCGATCCCCGCCTCGGCAAGCCTCTTCTGGACGTGATCACGGTTTCGAAGCTGTACGACGAAAGTGTGGTAAGAATCGAATCTGTGCTCATCGGCTAATGGGAAAAACACTCGCGAAGTGTCGAGTTGCCTCGAGTATCGAGCGGCATTCTTCCTCCGCTTCTCGATCACTTCGGGCAACGATCGAAGGCGATGCCTCACCACCAAGGCTTTCAGAGCATCGAGTCGGGAAACATGGCCGAACTTTTCCACCGTAGTTCGATCGACGAGCCCGTGGTTACGCAACCTCTTGCTACGCATTGCGATCTCCGGATCCGTGGTGATCAAGAAACCACCATCGCCGAACGCATTCAAGTTCTTCAACGGATGGAGCGAAAAACAACCCACTGATCCGAACGTTCCCGCTAGGCCGCCGTCGAACTTGCTACCGATTGCCTGTGCGGCATCCTCGATTACGGGAACACCGGAGGCAGTGCTAACTGCCATCAAATCATCCATCTTCACCAGACGACCGGTCAAGTGGACCGGCATTATCGCCTTCGTCTTGGAACTGATCGCATCTGCAACCTTCGAAACATCGATGTTCTGATCGTCTCCGACATCCACGAACACCGGCTTGGCACCGAGATGAACGATAGCCGCGGTGGATGCGACGAATGAATTTGGAGGGGTGATGACTTCGTCTCCGCGACCGACCCCCATCAAGGCCAGGCCAAAGACGAGTGCATCAGTTCCCGAGTTCAATGTGACTACTTCATGACCACCGTGAAAGTTGGACAGGTCCTTTTCCAGGGCGTCCACCTCCGATCCGAGTATGTACTGTCCCGAACTCAGTAATTCGTCGATGTACGGGAGCAGGTGATCCCGCTCTTCTCGCCATTGTTGACCAAGGCGAACGTAGGGAATCTCGGACGTCAACGCGCCTTCCCTGCATAGAAATCCTTGACCATCTCGATCACGTAATCGATCTCCTGCACGGAGAGGTGCTGATCACATGGGAAACTGATTACCTCACGAGCGTGACGATCGGTGACGGGGAAGTCACCGCCAGAGTGACCTCGAAAATCCAGGGCTGGTTGTCGGTAAATCGGCACTGGATAGTGCACCTTGGCTTCGATTCCTCGCTCGAGACAGTGCGCCAAAAGCGCATCACGCTCTTCGGCAAACACCATGTAAAGATGGTAAACCACTCTGTAGTCTTCGGGTCTCGGTGGAACTCGCACCCCTCGAATCTGGGACAGTCCGTCGTCATAGCGACGGGCATTGACAATCCTCTGATCCGCGATCGACTTCGTCTGTGGCAACAACCAGTTTCCGACAACAGCCTGGATAGTGTCGAGACGCGAGTTGTACCCCATGATCTGGACTGAGTCGCGATCCTTTAGCCCGTGGTTGCGCAACAGTCGCAGGTGGTCTGCGAGATCGTCGTCATCGGTGACGATCACACCTCCGTCAGACCAGACGTTCAGGTTCTTCAGTGGGTGTAGTGAAAACGCACCACTCAATCCCCAGGTACCGGCGTTCTTGCCGTCAATTGCACCGAGAATCGACTGGCAGGCGTCCTCCACGACCACCAAGCCGTGACGCTCGGCGATCGGGTTCACTTTGCGCATATCCGTCATATATCCCGTGAAGTGGACTGGGACGACTGCCTTCGTCTTCGAGGTGATTGCGCGCTCAAGGAGGTCCACATCCATGCAGAACGTGTCGTCGCAATCTATAAACACCGGAATCGCGCCAATTTCACAAATCGCTCCGACCGTGGCTACGAACGTGTTCGCAGCAGTGATCACTTCGTCACCAGCTCGAATTCCAGCCGCCTTCAGAGAGAGTTTGATCGCATCGGTACCCGAGTTGACGCCAATGGCATGGCGTGTGCCGATCAAGTCTGCGAATCCATGCTCGAATTTGGTTAAGGGTGCTCCAAGTGTGAAGTCACCCGTCGGGACGAAGTCCCTCAGTTGTTGCCACAGATCATCTGCGTTCTCGAACTGTTGTCTGAGATAGGAATAGCGAACCTTCATGGTCATTCGAGTCCGATCTTCTGCATTTGCTTGATGTTGAAGAACCTGTCATCAGTCAAGGAGTTCGGCAATCTTCCACCCTCCAGGGCACCTTTCAAGTCCTTTACTGCTTCACGGATGGAGTGAACTGTCGAAAACCCGAGAACTCGTCGAATCTTCTCCGAAGAGATGTGGTAAGAGCGATTGTCGGTCGAAGGCTTGACCTCGATTTCCACGTCCGAGCCGACTTCCTCCTGAACGATCTTCGCGAGTTCCATCACCGACTTGTTCTCG
>Ga0315900_10008617_pt1 | contig 13097 bp, 9 predicted proteins | sample LakEriMetagenome_FD_203521 | JGI IMG/M metagenome (GOLD analysis project Ga0315900, IMG submission 203521) | Freshwater fungal communities from buoy surface, Lake Erie, Ohio, United States - Buoy 12 MA114 | ecosystem: Environmental > Aquatic > Freshwater > Lake > Lake biofilm | place: USA: Lake...
CGGGTTCAAGAGGATCTTCATCAATCCGTACATCGTGGAGGAGGTGGGTGATGCGTGGGCGTTCGAGGAGGGGTGCCTGAGCATCCCCGGGATCCGGGAGGAGGTGGAGCGCCAGCCGCGCATCGTGCTGCAATACCAGGACGAGCACTTCAAGGAGCACGAGGAGGCCTTCGACGGCTTTGCTGCACGGGTGATCCAGCATGAGCATGACCACCTGGACGGTGTCCTCTTCACGGACCACCTGCCACCCTTGCGCAAGCGCCTCCTGCAGGGCCGTCTGCGCGACATCAGCCGCGGGCGCACCGATGCCCGTTACGCCATGCGTTTCACCCCGCAGAAATGATCTCCATGCGTCAGAACACCGCCCTCTTCGCTGCCCTGCTGATGCTGCTCGCCGCTTGCGGGGGCGGCGGAACCACCGCCGAGCCCACCCCGGAGGCCATGGTGACCGAGGCACGCACCCGCATACGGGCGCAGGAGGACAGCCTGTTCAACAAGATGGTCTTTGACCGTCGGGGTGCCCTGGAGCTACGCAGTGTGTACATCGCCTATGCCGAGCGTTTTCCGACCGATACACTGGTGCCGGAATACCTGTTCCGCGCGGCTTCCGTGTCCCGCTCCTTGGGCGAGCCGCAGGAAAGCCTGAAGCTGTACGACCGGGTGATCAAGAACTTCCCCAGCTGGAGCAAGATCGCTGATGCGTACTACCTCCGGGCCTTCACTATCGACAGCGACCTGGGGCGGAAGGGCGAGGCCAAGACCGCCTATGAGGAGGTCATTCAGCGCTTCCCGGATCACAAGTTCGCAGCCGATGCGAAGCAGATGATCGAGAACCTGCAGTACACGGACGAGGAGCTCATCGAGCGTTTCAAGCGGATGAACGCTGCGGGTGAGCAGCCGGGCACCGCCGCTCGGTAGCCGTCAACACGCCAACTGGTGGCGGAACGCCGGGGATGCCGCGGCGCGACCGTTGGCAAGGATGCCCACGGACCGTGCGTTCAATTGTTGACCGATGAAGGGGGTGTTCCGTGAGCGGCTCACCAGGTCGCTCGCCGCCACGGTCCAGGGCGTTTCCGGAAGAAAGAGCGTGACCTCGGCGGGCGTACCCTCGCGGATGTGCGGAACGTCGATGCCAAGCGTGGCCCGCGGGCCATGGCAGAAGCGCTCCACCAGGCGCCGTACGGTCAGCCGGCCCTTCATGGCGGTGGCCGCCACGCCGAAGGCGGTCTCCGTCCCGATGATGCCCGGGGCCGCCTGTGGGAACTCCACCTTCTTGTGCTCCACATCCTCCGGCCGGTGGTCGCTGGTGATGGTGTCGATCGTGCCGTCCTTCACCGCTTCCCGAAGGGCGGCCACATGGGTGGCATCGCGCAACGGGGGCATTACCTTGTAATGGGTATCGTATCCGGAAAGGGCACTGTCGTCAAGCAGCAGGTGGTGGGCGGCCACGCTGGCCGTCACATCGAGTTTGCGGGCCTTGGCGTCACGGATCAGCGCCACGGCATCGGCCGTGCTCACCGTGGCGATGTGCAGGCGTGATCCGGTATAGGCCAGCAGGGCCAGGTCCCGTGCCACCTGCACCTGTTCGGCCAGGGCGGGGATCCCCCGCATGCCCAGGCGCACGCTCATGGGGCCTTCGTGCATGAGCCCGTTGGCCACCAGGTCGGGGTCCAGCGGGAAGCTCATCACACGCCCGTTGAAGTTGAGGGCGTACTGCAGGGCCAGGAGCATCAGGCGGGTGTTGCGCACGGGATGCTGGTCGTCGCTGAGGGCCACGGCACCCGCACGCATCAGGTCATAGGCTTCGGACAGTTGCTCGCCCTTGCACCCCTTGGTGAGCGCGGCGATCGGCAGTGCGCGCACGGCGTGTCCCGCGGTGCGGCGCAGCACGTACTCCACACCGCTGCGGCCGTCCATCACGGGGCTGGTGGACGGGAGGATGCCCACCGCGGTGAAGCCCCCGGCCGCCGCGGCATCCAGCGCGTTCGGCAGGTCCTGCACGTGCTCATGTCCGGGATCCGGCACGCGCAGCCGGAGGTCCACCCAGCCGGGGGAGGCATGCAGCCCCGCGATGCGCAGTTCCGTGGCCTGCTGGCGCTGCAGCCGCGCCCCCACGCGGGCCACGCGTCCATCGCGCACAAGAACATCCACAGTATCGTCGTGGTGCGGACCACCGGGGTCCACGATGCGCACCTGGCGCAGCAGCAGGTCGTTCATCGCAGCAGGCGGATGAGGATGATCTCCAGGAACAGGAACAGCAGGGCCGCGATCACGCACCACTTCCAAAGCTTCACGCCCTGGTCAAGCTCCTTCAAGCGCACCGTAAGGTCGGCGCCACCGGGTTCAAGCACACGGAACGTGCCCAGCCCGCGTTGCTCCAGCGCCGCCTTGAGCTCCTCCACGGGCATGCACTGCAGATCGCTCTCGCTGCGTGGAAGGTCCAGGGCCAGGGTGGCGAGGGTGTCGTCGCCCACAACGAGCGCGTACGCGCCGGGTTCCAGATCGGCATCGTGCAGCGCGATGGCGTTGGCGCCCAAGGGCCGGCGCACTTCGGGCACCAGGTCCAGTCCTCCGGGGCCGCGCAGGTGCGGTGCCGCTTCCGCTGGCAGGTCCACACCGTCCAGCGGGATCACCGAGCCTTCGCCGATCGTGTGGTAAAGGCGCCCCATGGGCCGGCTCAGTTCGGCCATGCGCAGCAGCGAGGTCACAAAGAGCGCATGCCCGGCCAGGTCGCCACCAGCCTCGGCGAGCGGCGTGGTGAAGAGGTAGGCCCGGCCCTTGCCGGCCGGGACGGCGGCCAGGTAGGGGTCCCCGTTCTGCAGGCGCAGGAGCACATCGGCCGTGGGCGGAACGGCCATGCGGAAACGCGTGCGCGCCCGCGGCAGCTCCACGTTGCGTGGCATGGTGTTGAACACTTCGCCGAAGAACGGGTGGCGCAGGTCGATGCGGTCCACCTTGATCATCGCCGTGTCCTGCGCGCCCAGGGCCGCACCCAAGGGGCCGAGCAGCGCGTTCCAGCGGGCGGCATCACCCGGCAGGCCCGGCAGGAAGGCGATGCTGCCGCCCCCGCGTACGAAGGCCAGCAGGGCGCTCGCTGTTCCGGCGGGGATGTCCGGAGTGGCGTTCAGGATGATCAGGTCCTGCCGCCCGAAGGAGGAAAGGTCCACCTGGCGGTGGTCCTGCGTGGTGAGGGCGTATGTGCTGTCGCCCCCCTCACCAGCTGTACCCGTCCCGAACACGGCGCGCAAGGCCCGGTCCGTGGCGGCATCGCCGCCCGAGATGAGCAGCACGCGCAGTTGTGCGGCGGTGCGGTAGGCAAAGTGCAGGCGGTCGTCGAAGGTGACGGGATGGTCCGTGATGCTCACCTCGCCCCAGTGCGCACCGGCGCGGTCGTTCGTGAAGCGCAGCACGGTGTCCACCGCCGACCCGGCCATTGCGGCGAACGTGGCAAGGGCCCGCTGCGCCCCATCAATGGTGAGTTTCAGCGGGATGTTCTCGAGGTCCACGGTGCCGTGGTTGCGGATGCGTACGTGGAGGGCTTCGGCCTGGCCCAGCCGCCGGACGGGGGTGGCGAACCAAAGTGAATCAATGCTCAGGTTCTCTGTCCCCGATGGAGGCAGGGGAATGATGGTGGTGGGGATGAGGCTGTCATTGGTCCACTCCGCGATATCGCATACCGGGCGCTGCAGGTCGGTGAAGAGGAACACCTGCTTCACGGGGCTTTCCGCCTGCCTGAGCAGATCGCGCTGCCGTGCGATCACCTGGCTGAACGGCCGGCTGTACGCACCCACTTCCACCTGGGCGGCAGCCTGCAGCGCTTCATCGCGGTCCAGCAGGAATTGCTGACGCCCCTCGAAGCGGTTGGTGATCACCTGGGTGCGGTCACCGGGACCGAAGGCCATGAGGGCATCCTGGGCACCGGTGCGGGCCTGGTCCAGGAGGCGTCCGCCGGAATTGGTCCCGTCCATGCTCCAGCTATCGTCCACATAGAGGCTCACGGCCCGCTGGCCCGCTTTCGCCGTGCCGCCCGCGCCCGGCAGGTAGGGTTGCGCAAAGGCGAGCACCAGCGCTGCAAGTGCCAGCAGGCGGGAGGCCAGGACGAGCCAATGCTTAAGGCGCTGGCGCGAGCGGGTCCGCTGGCTCACCGCCTGCAGGAAGCGGGTGTTGGGGAAGTCGATGCGCTTGAAGCGCCGCAGCTGGAAAAGATGGATGACGACGGGGATGGCGAGGGCGGCCAACGCCCAGAGGAAGGAAGGGAACAGGAAGGCCATCCGAGAATGGCCGCCAAGGTAGCGCGCGGTGCCGCTCGGCTCAGCGCGCCAGTTTGCTGTGCCGGTGCCCGTAGGCGAAATACCCCACCAGTCCCAGGGCCATCCATGCGAAGAACACCAGCCAGCTGCGGGCCGGGATCTCGATCATGAGGTAGGCGCTGCTGAGCATGCCCAGCACGGGGATCAGCGACCAGCTCCGGAGTACGGTGAGCACGGTGACCACTGAGGCGAGCACCAGGAAGCACAGGAGCAGGAGCGACTGCCCGTCATCGTCCAGCGTGGACACGGCCGTTGCCAGGCGCCCGCGCGCGAGCACCACAAAGGCGAACAGCACCACCGGAATGATGTAGCGGCCGTTGATGTACGGCATACGGAACCGCTTGCGCGGGGCGGCATCCGGGGGCTGGGGGGGGAGCAGGAGCACCCCCCCGCACACCAGCACGAACGCGAACAACGTACCGATGGATGTGAGGTCCGTCATGATGCCGCTCGGCGCGAACAGGGCGGGCACGGCCACGAGAATGCCCGTGACGATGGTGGCGAAGGCGGGTGTGCGGTACTTGCGGTGCAGGTGGCCGAAGCGGGGGGGGAGCAGCCCGTCGCGGCTCATGCTCATCCATATCCGTGGCTGGCCCAGCTGGAACACGAGCAGCACGCTGGTGGCGGCCACCACGGCGCTGATGCTCACCACGAAGCCGAATGTGGGCATGTCGATGCGCTCGAACACGAAGGCCAGCGGATCGCTTACACCCTTGAACTGCGCGTAGGGCACCATGCCGGTGAGCACCAGGGCGGTGATGCAGTAGATGAGCGTGCAGATGACCAGCGCATAGATCATGCCGCGCGGCATGTCGCGCTGGGGGTCGCGGCATTCCTCGGCCGTGGTGCTGATGGCGTCGAAGCCGATGTACGCGAAGAACACCGCGCTCACCCCCTTCAACACACCCTCCATGCCGTTCGGCAGGAAGGGGACGTAGTTGGCCCCCGAGATGTGGAAGGCGCCCACCGCGGCCACGGCCGCCAGCACCACCAGTTTCAGCATCACCATGCCGTTGGCCATGCGTTTGCTCTCCTGGATCCCCACGTATACCAGCGCGGTGATGGCCATGGTGATGAGCGCGGCCGGCACGTTCATGATCACCCGCCAGCCCAGGAGCACGGGGGCCGTCTCCCAGGCGAGCCCGTTCGTGGCGGAACCGGCACCCACGGCGGCATCATAGGCGTCGCGCGCGGCGGCGGGATCGGTGGTCATCCACGCGGGCAGGTGCACCCCGAAGGCCTGCAGGATGTTGGTGAAGTAGGCGCTCCAACTGTTGGCCACCACCACGTTGCCGATGGCGTATTCCAGGATCAGCGCCCAGCCGATCACCCAGGCCACCAGCTCGCCGAAGGTCACGTAGCTGTAGGTGTATGCACTCCCGCTCACCGGAACGCGGCCCGCGAACTCGGCATAGCACAGCGCCGTGAAGCCGCAGGTGATGGCGGTGATGATGAACAGGAACACCACGCCCGGCCCGCCCTCATGGGCCGCAGTGCCGATGGTGCTGAAGATGCCGGCCCCGATCACGGCGGCCACGCCAAGGAAGGTGAGGTCGCGCACACCCAGGGTGCGGTGCATGCCGCCGGCATCCAGTTCACCGCTGGGCTCCGGGTTGTGCGTGTCCGGCGGCGGATGGTGCAGCAGCGCCCCGATGGGCTTGCGGCGGAACAGCGAGGAGGCCATGCACAAGTGTAGCGGAAAGCCCCGAGGCGGTTCGTGGGCCCCGGGTCCACGGGGCATGGCGCGGTGCTCCTTGATCTTTTTAACGGACCTGCCCGCCAAGGCCCCGGGCCGGGGAAGCGTTCCGGTTACATTTGGCACCCTTGTAAAGAACCTGTCGATCATGAGGAAATATGCGTTGCTCGGAGCACTGGTGGCCATGACCACCGCCGCGATGGCCCAGTCCGCCACCGATGGTGCCGACCCTGTGCTCATGACCGTGGACGGCAAGCCTGTCACACGCTCGGAGTTCGAGGCCATCTACAAGAAGAACAACAAGGAGGCCTCGGTCACCAAGGAGGCCCTGGACGAGTACCTTGACCTGTTCACCAACTACAAGTTGAAGGTGCGCGCGGCCGAGGAGCTGGGCATGGACACCCTGTCGAAGTTCCGCACCGAGCTGGACGGTTACCGCAAGCAGCTGGCGCGGCCCTACCTCATCGATCGCAACCTGAACGATGAGCTGATGAAGGAGGCCTACGACCGCAGCCGCACGGAGATCCGCGCCAGCCACATCCTGGTGCAACTCCCTGCGGAGCCTGCACCAGCGGACACGCTCGCCGCATGGAAGCGGATACTGGCGCTGCGCGACCGTGTCTCGGCAGGGGAAGACTTTGCAAGTGTGGCCATGGGCAAGGGCGGAAGTGACGATCCGAGCGCGGCCAAGAACGGCGGCGACCTGGGCTGGTTCAGCGCCCTGCAGATGGTGTACCCCTTCGAGACCATGGCCTTCAATACCGCGCCCGGCCAGATCAGCAAGCCCGTGCGCACGCGTTTCGGGTACCACATCATCAAGGTGGTGGACAAGCGTCCCGCGCGCGGCCAGGTGAAGGTGGCCCACATCATGGTGCGCGGCACCGACCAGGACAGCCCCGAGAAGCAGACCGCCGCAGAGCAGAAGATCAACGAGGTGGCCGGTCGCCTGCGAAGCGGTGAGATCACGTTCGCCGACGGCGCGCTCAAGTACAGCGACGACGAGAGCACCAATGCCAAGGGCGGCGAGCTGCCCATGTTCGGCACGGGCAAGATGATCGACGAGTTCGAGGATCAGGCCTTCGCGCTGAAGAACGACGGCGATATGAGCGCGCCCTTCAAGACCCGCTACGGCTGGCACATCATCAAGCGCCTTGAGTACAAGGCGCCGCCCACGTTCGACGAGGCCAAGGGCGACCTGAAGGCCAAGATCAGCCGCGACAGCCGTGCGGAGATCACCCGCAAGAAGTTCCTCGCGGACCTGAAGATGCAGTACGCGTACAAAGCGGACGGCAAGGCGGTGAAGGCCCTCTTGCCGCTGCTGGACACCACCATCTTCCGCAAGGGCACCGTGGTCACCGACACCCTGCTCCGCAAGGACGTTACGGAAGGCCTGGTGATGCACAACGGCATGCGCTACCGTCGCGAGATCAACGGCACCATGCAGGCGGGCAAGCTGGTGAACATCCGCAGCCGCAAGCACGACGAGATCAAGCAGGCCCCCACGGACACCGTGGTGGTGCGCGATGTGCAGGAGGGGTGGAGCTACGACCGCGCCGCCGCGGCCCGCTTCACCAAGCCGGTCTTCACGCTGGATGGCCGCACGTGGACCCAGGGCCAGTTCCTGGACCACCTGGAGAGCAAGCAGAAGCGCGAGGCGCGGATCCCGCTTGCGCAGTATCTGGACGAACGCTTCGGCCAGTTCGTGGACGATGAGGTCCTCGCGCACGAGGACGCCAAGCTGGAGACGAAGTACCCGGAGTTCCGCATGCTCATGAAGGAGTACCGGGATGGCATCCTCCTGTTCGAGCTCACGGACCAGAAGGTCTGGAGCAAGGCGGTGAAGGATAGCACGGGCCTTCAGGCGTTCCATGATCAGCATCGCATGGATCACATGTATCCGGTGCGCTACGATGTGGATGTGTACAGCTGTGCATCCGCAGAGGTGAGCAAGCAGGCCCGTGGCCTGCACAAGAAGGGTAAGCGCGGCCAGGCCATCGCCGATGTGGTGAACAAGAAGGACGGCGGTGCCCTGCAGGTCGAGGGCGGGGTGTTCAGCGAGGAGGAGAAGCCCGCCCTGAAGGGTGGCGCCCAACCGGGGCTCACCGCAGACCAGACGGTCGCAGGACGCGTAACGTTCATGGATGTGAAGCGGATCGTACCGCCCGAGCCGAAACCCCTGAACGAGGTCCGTGGGCTGGTCACCGCCGCCTACCAGGACCAGCTGGAAAAGGATTGGATCAAGGAACTGCGCGCCAAGTACCCGGTAACGGTCAACAAGGACGTGCTGTACTCCATCCATTGAACATGCTCCGTACCGGGAGCTGGTGGCGGTCCCTACCTGGGGGCGTCATGCTCCTGTTGGTCGGCTGCGGTATCGGTCCAGCGGCGCCCGAAGAGCCTGTCGTGGCTGAGGCGTATGGGAATTTCCTGTACACGGCCGATCTGCGCGCGGTGATCCCGGCCGGGACGCCCGCACCGGACAGCACAGCCCTCGCGGAGGCGTTCATCGCCAACTGGCTTCGCAAACGCGTGCTGCTCCACAGGGCCGAGATCAACCTGAGCGACGTACAGAAGGATGTGCAGCGCCAGTTGGAGGACTACCGCAGTTCGCTGCTCATCTTCGCCTACGAGCAGGCGGTGGTGCGCGAGAAGCTGGACACGGCCGTCACGGATGCCGATATCGCCGCCTATTACGCGGCCAACGAGAAGAATTTCGAGCTCAAGGACAACATCGTTCGGGCGCGTTGGTTCAAACTGCGTGAGAACGATCGGCGGGTATTGCGCAAAGTGGAGGACCTTTGGCGGAGCGAACGTCCGGAGGACCGTCACCAGCTTGAGGTGCTCCTGGCGCAGCGCGGTGCCGCCATCAACGATACACGCGATATGTGGATACCCTTCACCGAGCTGCAGCAGCAGGTGCCGTTGCGCCCGGATAATCCCACGGACTGGCTGGCCGGTCATGACCGCGCGGTCGTGGCCGACAGCGTGGGCACGTTCTTCGTGGACCTGCTGGAGCACCGGCTGAAGAACAGTGTATCGCCCGTATCACTCGTGCGCTCCGAGATACGCGCCGTCATCATCAACCAGCGCAAGCTCCGGCTCGTGGAGCAGCTGCGCGAAGAACTCGTGAAGGATGCCTTTGCCCGCAAGGAGATCCTCGTCCGCTAAGGCCGCTGCCTGCCTGGCGCTGCTGCTGCCCCTGGTGCTGCGTGCCCAGCCGCGCTCGCAGTACGTCGATGGGGTGATCGCCAATGTGGCGGGCCATATCATCCTGTACAGTGAGCTGGCCGGTGCCATCGAGCAGGGCCGCCGGCAGGGTGAGGCACCGGACGATGCGACGGCCTGCGGGCACCTGGAGGACCTGCTCTACCAGCGGCTCCTGAAGGAGCAGGCACGCATCGACAGCGTGGTGGCCGATCCCCAGCAGGTGGAGGCGGAACTGGAACGCAGGTTGAAGTATTTCGAACAGCAGATCGGCGGCCGTGAGGAGCTTGAGAAGTTCTACGGCAAACCGGTGGAGGCCATCAAGGCGGAATTCCGTGAGCAGGTGTCCGACCAGCTGGTCACCCAGCAGATGCAATCGAAGATCAGCGAAAGCCGCAGGGTAACGCCCAAGGAGGTCGAGCGCTTCTATCGCCGCATACCCCGCGACAGCCTGCCCTTCATCAACGCCGGCGTTGAGTTCGGCCGGATCGTCAAGTACGCCAAACCATCCGCCGAGGAGGACCGTGCCGTGAAGAAGTTCGTGGAGGACCTGCGGGGGCGCATCACGGCGGGTAAGATCGATATCGGAACGGCCGCATCCCTGTACAGTGAGGATCCCGGTTCGGCCGCCAAGGATGGTGAACTGCCGCTTGTGCCGCAGGGTGTCATGGTGCCTGAGTTCGATGCCGTGGCGCTCAGCCTGAAGGAGGGGGAGGTGAGCCAGGTCTTCAGAACGGAGTTCGGATACCACATCATGACATTGGTGGAGCGCCGCGGCGACCAGTACCGTGCGCGCCACATCCTGCGCAAGCCCAAGGTGAGGCCCGAGGACCTGGCGGCTGCAAGAGCCTACGTGGATAGTGTGGCGCGCATGGTGCGCGAGGGGGCCATCTCCTTCGCGAGGGCCGCCACGGAGTTGAACGATGACGAGGACACCAAGGGCACCAATGGCGTGGTGATCGAGCCGGACAACAACACCCCGCGCTGGGCCGTGGGTGAGCTGGATCAGCAGACGGCCTTTGTCCTCGACAAGCTCAAGCCGGGCGAACTGAGCGCGGCCCAGGCCTTCGAATCGCCATCCGGTGACAAGGGGTTCCGCGTGCTGATGCTTCAAAAGCGCACAGAGCCGCACGTGATGGACCTCGTGGAGGACTACCCACTGGTTAGCCAGGCCGCGGAGACGGAGGTGCGGCAGAGATCCGTTTCCGACTGGGTGGCCGAGAAGCTCAAGAACACCTATGTGCGCATCATTCCCGACTACGCCGGCTGCCGTTTCCAGAACGCATGGATGCAACCCGCGGCGGAATGAACGCCCTGGACCACACCTTTGCACATCCCGGACACGACCGGTGAACCAAATCAAGCAACGATGAGCGAACGGATGAGCGATGCACGTGCCGTGGAGGACTTCGGGCAGAAGTACCGGCGCTTGCGCGATGAGGTGCGCAAGGTGATCATCGGACAGGAAGAGGTGGTCGACGATGTGCTCATCGCCATCTTCAGCCGCGGTCATGGGCTGCTGGTGGGCGTGCCCGGCCTGGCCAAGACGCTGCTGGTGAACACCGTGGGCAAGGCGCTGGGCCTGCAGTTCAGCCGCATCCAGTTCACACCCGACCTCATGCCGAGCGACATCATCGGGTCGGAGATCCTCGACCAGGACCGCCAGTTCAAGTTCATCAAGGGCCCCATCTTCGCCAACATCATCCTGGCGGACGAGATCAACCGGACCCCGCCCAAGACGCAGGCCGCCCTGCTGGAGGCGATGCAGGAGCGTGCGGTGACCGCGGCGGGCCGCACCTGGCCGTTGCCTGAGCCGTTCTTCGTGCTGGCCACGCAGAACCCCATCGAGCAGGAAGGCACGTATCCGCTGCCCGAAGCCCAGCTGGACCGCTTCATGTTCAACATCCACCTGGACTATCCGACCTATGCGGACGAACTGGCCGTGGTGAAGGCCACCACCAGCGATGCGGTTCCCGATGTGCGTCCGGTGCTGAGTGGGGAGGAGATCCAGTTCTACCAAGGGCTCGTCCGCCGGATCCCGATCGCCGATAATGTGGTGGAATACGCGGTCAAGCTCACCAACCGCACCCGTCCCGGACGTGAAGGCGCACCGGCGATCGTCAACGAGCACATCAGCTGGGGTGCAGGCCCCCGCGCCAGCCAGTACCTGGTGATCGGGGCCAAGTGCCATGCCCTCACCCGCGGCAAGTTCAGCCCCGACATCGAGGATGTACAGGCGGTGGCCAAGCCCATCCTGCGGCACCGCCTCGTGCGCAACTACAAGGCCGAGGCCGAAGGGATCACGGTGGACCGCATTGTTCAGGAGCTCCTGTAACGGAAGGTCCACCGCCCTGTTGGAAAGCTGTCATCCGTCACTTTCCCTCCGCTGGCCGGTGCACTACCTTTGAACCATCATTCCAACCGTGTTCCGCCATGTTCAAGCACCTGATACCCGTTCTGGCCGTTCTGTTGATGGACGCGCGTTTGCATGCCCAGAATCTGGTGGATATCACGGTGGCGCCCGGCCAGAACAATGACCTCGAGGTGCGGCTGCGTCCTTCGGCCGACTTTGATGGTTTGTGTTCCAGCATTGTTTTCGCCATCCGCTGGAGCAATGCCTCCGGTGCGAACCTGGGATCGGTGCAGCAGACCATTGAGCAACAGGATGTGCTGGATATCTCGGCCGTCGGCAGTGAGCAGGTGGATGGCCCTTACCGCTATCAGGTCTATTTCGGTATGAGCCTGATCCCGTTGAGCGATATCCCCTTCGAGCTGCAAGGGGGGCAGGAGTACACATTGTTCAAGATCCCCGTGCTCAACGCGCAGGATGTCTTCTCCATCGTCAACGACGACTGGACGGAGGCCAACAATGCGGATTACTACATCTCGCTCAACGGCGTGGACAGCACGGGTGAGATCTATGGCATCTCCACGTCCGTTGCCCCGGTGCAGGGTGGCAGTTCCGCTTTCAGCGCGAGCCCGAATCCGGCGGTGGCCTTCACGACCGTCACGCTGGGTGCCGGGGAACCGGCTACGGTCCTTCTTCAATTGATGAACACCGCAGGACAGGTGGTTTGGACCGATCGGGTGAGCATGGGTGCTGCGCCGGTCAACCGCACGATCGATATGCGGGCCATGGTTCCGGGTGCATACCTGCTGCAGGGCAACTGGCCTGATGGTCGGCGTACGCTGACGCTCCTGCATCCATAGGCCTTGCGGTCCTGGCTTGGCGTAGTCCTTGGTTTGGGGACTTTCCTACCCGTTCTCGCCAGGAGGGCGGTCTTGGGATCGCTTGGCATGGTCAACTTTCGTCGATGTGGGGGCACGTTATCGGACTATATTCCGGGCCCAACCACCTTGCCATGCTCCTCCGGACCTTCCTGATGTTGTTTGCCGGCCTGCTGTTGGGCCGGACCGTCTTGGCCCAGTGCATATCCACGTTCCCCGCACTGGAGAACTTCACCGGGGGTACCGTGGGCACGCCGGGTACGTTGGTCTCCGGCTGGTCTAACCAGACCGGCGATGATCTGGACTGGTGGGTGGACAACAACGGCACCAATGCGGGCAACATGGGCATCCTGACGGGGCCCATCGGCGATCGCACCAGCAACAGCACCAGCGGCAAGTACATGTACGTTGAGTCCGGAAACGCCGGCGGCACACCGAACAAGCTGGCCATCCTGCAGAGCAACTGCTACAACCTCTCCACGCTCACCGCGCCTTACCTCACGTTCTGGTATCACATGCGTGGGGCCCAGATGGGGTCGCTCACGGTGGAACTGAACGTGAACGGCACGATAATCCCCAATGTATGGACCAGCAGCGGGGACCAGGGCCTGAAGTGGAAGCAAGGCTGGGTGAACCTGGCCACCCATGCGGCCGGCCAG
>Ga0315900_10008623_pt1 | contig 13091 bp, 10 predicted proteins | sample LakEriMetagenome_FD_203521 | JGI IMG/M metagenome (GOLD analysis project Ga0315900, IMG submission 203521) | Freshwater fungal communities from buoy surface, Lake Erie, Ohio, United States - Buoy 12 MA114 | ecosystem: Environmental > Aquatic > Freshwater > Lake > Lake biofilm | place: USA: Lake...
TGGCCGCAAGGCCCCGCAGACGCGCCCACCACGGCAGTGCCGCGATGAGGACCAAGAACCCCGGCAGGAAAATCGCGCCGAGCGCCAGCGCCGCGCCGGCGATCCCCCCTTGCCCCGATCCCTGCACGAATCCGAAAAAGGCCGCGACGGAAAAGAGGGGCCCCGGCACTGCCTGCGCCGCGCCATAGCCCGCGACGAAGAGGTCGGGTGCGACACGCCCCGCAGCGACCAGTTCGGCCTCGAGCATCGGCAGCACGACATGCCCACCGCCGAACACGAGCGCGCCTGCGCGCAGATAGCCATCTATTGCGGCGAGGGTTTGCGACACGCCCGAAAGCAGCGGCAATCCGACGAGCAGGGCGACGAGCAGAGCAAGCGCCACCGCCCCGATCCCCGTCCCGACCGGCAAGGCGGGCGCCGGTGCCGTCGCGGGGGGCGCCTCCCGCCAGATCGCAAGTCCCGCCAGACCGCCCCCCACCACCGCACCGACCATCGCGATCGCTGGCGGTAGCAGCGCAACGGCCAGGAGCGCCGCGAAGGCGATGGTCGCGCGCGGGGCATCGGGGCAGAGACTGCGCGCCATCCCGAGAACCGCCTGCGCGACAACCGCGACGGCAAGCAGCTTGAGCCCCTGAAGCGCGCCGAGGCCGGCCGTCCCTTCGATGCCGGGGGCGGTGGCCGCGAAGGCCATGAGCAGCAGCGCCGAGGGCAGGGTGAACGCGACGAAGGCCGCAATGCCGCCCACCCAGCCCGCACGCATAAGCCCGATCGCGAATCCCGTCTGGCTTGAGGTCGGTCCCGGAAGGAACTGGCTGAGTGCCACGAGGTCGCCATAGTCGCGGTCTGTGATCCAGCGGCGGCGAACGACGAATTCGTCCCGGAAATAGCCCAGATGCGCAATCGGCCCCCCGAACGAGGTCAGACCGAGGCGCAGAAAGACGGCAAAGACCTCTGCCGCCCCACCCATCAGCGACCGAGGCCCATCTCGCGCAGAAAGCGCATCGAGGCCGGGATGTCTGCCGCGTTCCGCAACTCGAGCACGAGGCGCGGTTGAAGCGGCAGCGCGGCCAGCGCCCGGAAGACCGAAGGCCAGCGGATCGTCCCCTCGCCGAGCGACCAGTGCCGGTCGGCATAGCCCTCGCAATCTTGCAGGTGGACGTGTTCGAGAAGCGCGCCCGCGGACGACACGAAGTAATCGACCGGCGGCGCGCCGGTGCTGATGTGGGCGTAGTGGGCGTGACCCGTGTCGATCGACAGGCGCAGCGCGTCGGAGCCGAAGCTCTCGATCAGGCGGCGGCGATCGGTGGGGTCAATGTCCTCTATGTTCTCGACCACGAGCGTCACGCCCTGATCCTCGGCACGGCGAACCGCCGCCCCGATCGAGGCGTGGACATCGGCGATGAGATCGTCGCGCGCCGTGGGATAGTCGTCGAGGTTGTTGTAATCCCACGTCGTGTAGGGCGAGTGGATGACCATCTGCGTTGCGCCGATGGCCGCGCATATATCGAGTCCCTGGTCAAACCTGCGGGCGACAAGGGCCTGCACATCGGGATCTTGCGAGGCGATGGTGAACCCCCAGAAGGGCCCGTGAAGCCCAAGCCGGCCCGAATAGCCGTCGAGCTGCGCCCGGGTCGCCTCGGCAAGCGGCCGCCAGTCTCCTCCCGCGAGGAGTTTCGGCGCGAGGAAGGACTGGACCTCGAGGTCGCGGTTCTCGGCAAGGATCCAGTCGCGGTGCAGCACGAGACCCTCATGATCGAGGGCCGCGCCGATGAGGGGCAGGGTCATCGTGCGTGTCCTTTGGGTGTCAGACGCCAGCGCGTCGCTAGCGCCCGAGCATGACATCAAGATGACAGCGCCCGCCAGCCTGATCCTCGCCGCTCAGCCGCTCCGGCGCAGAGCCTGAACGCCCATGTCGAACTCGATCACCGGCGGCTGGAGGATGCGCAGCGTCTCGGGCGGTTCGCCCTCGATCCGGCGCAGCAGGGTCCGACCGATCAGGCTGCCGGTCTCGCGCAGGTCCTCGAAGGCGGTGAAGACATTGGCCCGAAGCATCTCGAACACGGGCGAGGCGCGCTTGGCCACGAGGTCCACGTCGCGCCCTGCCTGAAGCCCGAGATCCGCGAGCGCCGCCGTGGCCGCGATCGCGGGCACCTCACCCACGCAGATGATTCCGTCGGGCCGGTCGATCCGGGCAAGGCGCGTGCGCAACCAGGCCGCGATCTCGTCAGGAGCGCGATCGAGGTGAACGTCCTCGGGGATCTCGAAGGCCGCCCCTGCCGCGCGCGCCTCGGATGCGAGGCCGTAGCGCAGGTGCTGGCCAAAGGTGAAACGCGCCTGCGGCGCGATCATCAGGATGCGCCGCCGTCCCCGGCCCACGAGATGGCGCGCGCCCGCGCGGGCAAAGGCCTCGTTGTCGTAATCGACATAGGCATGCGGGATGGCGAATTCCGTGCGGCCGTGGCTGACGAACGGAAAGCCGTGCTCGCTCAGCAGACGGACGCGCGCATCGAAGAGTTCGGTGCGGGAAAAGACGATGCCGTCGGCCATGCGATTGCGTAGGACCTCGCGCACGGCAGCATCGCGCCCCTCGTCGATGAGGTCGGGCAGGATTGCGACCGAATAGCCCGTGCCATTCAGCGCCGACATGAGGCCCGCAATGAGTTCGTGTGTGAAACCGAGGTATTCGTGCCCGGTGTTGAGCAGCACAGCCACCACCCGCGTGCGGCCCGTGCGCAGGCGTTGCGCCGCGCGGTCAGGCACATACCCGAGCCGCTGCGCCACATCCGCCACCTTCTCGCGCGTGCGGGCCGCGATTCGCGCGTCACCAGCTAGGGCGCGCGACACCGTCGTCACGGCAAGACCCGTCGCCTGGGCGATCGTCCTGAGGGTCGGCTTGTCCACGGTCGCGAAGTCCTCGAGTGCGGCCAGCTCCGGAGGTCGACTATGCGGGAAATTTGCATCGTTACAACCGTGCAAGGGCTATCTTGCCGCCGCTCTGCCGAAATGCCGCAGATGGACGTGCCGAAAGACTGCGGCACTTGCGCGCCATGGCGCAGATTCCGATTGACGAGCGACCGATTTGCAACGTTGTAATCGTGCATCCCGCCAGCGCGGGTGCATCCTGTGGGAGGACGATGAATGACGATGATGAAGGTTCTGAAAGGGTCGGTCGCGGCGCTCGCGCTGTCGGCCTCGGTCGCGTCGGCGGCCGATGTGGAAGTTCTGCACTGGTGGACCTCGGGTGGTGAGGCTGCCGCCCTCAACGTTCTGAAGGAAGACCTTCAGGGCAAGGGTATCGGCTGGGTCGACATGCCGGTGGCGGGCGGCGGCGGTGAAGCTGCTATGACGGCGCTGCGCGCGCGCGTCACGGCGGGCGATTCGCCCACGGCCGTGCAGATGCTCGGCTTCGACATCCAGGACTGGGCCGCCGAGGGCGCGCTCGGCAACCTCAACGACGTTGCCGCGGCCGAGGGCTGGGATGCGGTCGTGCCGGCCGCGCTGCAGGCCTTTGCCAAGTATGACGGCAACTGGATCTCGGCGCCCGTCAACGTCCACTCGACGAACTGGGTCTGGATCAACAAGGCAGCGCTCGACGCCGCCGGCGGCAAGGCGCCCGAGTCGTGGGAAGAGCTGGTCGCGGTTCTCGACGCGATGAAGGCCAACGGCATCACCCCGCTCGGCCATGGCGGCCAGGCCTGGCAGGACGCGACCATCTTCGACGCGGTCGTCCTCTCGCTCGGCGGCGACTTCTACAAGGCCTCGATGATCGACCTCGACGAGGGTGCGCTCGGCGGCGAGCAGATGGCCGAGGCGTTCAACCGCCTGATCAAGCTCAGCAGCTATGTCGATGCGAACTTCTCGGGCCGCGACTGGAACCTCGCCTCGGCGATGGTCATCAACGGCGAAGCCGGGATGCAGATGATGGGCGACTGGGCCAAGGGCGAGTTCCTGAAGGCTGGCAAGGTTCCGGGCGCGGACTTCGTCTGCATCCGCTTCCCCGGCACGCAGGGGTCGGTCACGTTCAACTCCGACCAGTTCGCGATGTTCGGCGTCAACTCGGACGAGAAGCGCGCTGCGCAGGCGCAGATGGCCTCCTCGGTCATGAACCCGGGCTTCCAGTCGGCGTTCAACGTCGTCAAGGGTTCGGTCCCGGCCCGCACCGACGTGCCGAACGACGCCTTCGACGATTGCGGCAAGAAGGGCATGGCGGATCTGGCCGAGGCCAACACCTCGGGCAACCTCTTCGGCTCGATGGCGCATGGCCATGCCGCCCCGGCGGCGGTGAAGAACGCGGTCTATGACGTCGTCACCGCGGCCTTCAACGGCCAGTATGCCGACGGCGCCGCGGCGGCTGCCGCGCTCGCCAGCGCGGTTGCGGCGGCGAAGTAAGACATCAAGGGCGGGCGGCCCCGCGGGGCCGCCCCCACCTTGCGACCCGAGGGAATGCGCATGGCCGCTGCCGACCAGACCGACTGGCGCACCCGCGCGCAGGACTGGCTGCCGAAACTGGTGCTGGCGCCCTCGCTCGCCGTGACGCTCCTGTTCGTCTACGGCTTCATCCTCTTCACCATCGTCCTGTCCTTCACCGGCTCGCGCATGCTGCCGCGCTACGATTTCGTGGGCTTCACGAATTACGCGAAGCTCTTCGCGCTCGAGCACTGGTGGACGGCGATCGGCAACATCGCGATCTTCGCGACGCTCTACATCGGCATCTGCACCGCGATCGGCCTCATGCTCGCGATCTTCCTCGACCAGAAGATCCGGGGCGAGGGGGTGCTGCGCCCGATCTACCTCTATCCGATGGCGCTGTCGTTCATCGTGACGGGGACGGCGTGGAAGTGGTTCCTCGACCCCGGCATCGGGCTCGAGCGCACCATGCACCTCTGGGGGTGGGAGAGCTTCAGCTTTACCTGGATCAAGGACAGCGACATGGCGATCTACACGATCGTCATCGCCGCCGTCTGGCAGACCTCGGGCTTTGTCATGGCGATGTTCCTCGCGGGGCTTCGGGGGATCGACAACGAGATCCTCAAGGCCGCGCAGATCGACGGGGCGTCGGGCTTCGCGCTCTATCGCCGGATCGTGATCCCGATCCTGCGGCCGGCGTTCCTGTCGGCCTTCGTCATCCTCTTTCACCTCGCGATCAAGTCCTACGACCTCGTGATCGCGCTGACGGGCGGGGGGCCTGGGCGGGCGACCGAACTGCCCGCGACCTTCATGTATTCCTACACCTTCACCCGCAACCAGATGGGGATCGGCGCCTCCTCGGCCGTCATCATGCTCATGACCATCGCCGCGATCATGGTGCCCTATCTCTATGCCGAGCTGAAGGAGCGCCGCTGATGGCCGTCGCGACCCAGGACACGGCGGTGCAGACCGGGCGCGTCGCGCGCACCTTCGTCTATCTGGTGCTCCTGCTGTTCGCGCTCTTCTACCTCCTGCCGCTCTATGTGATGGTGGTGAACTCGGTCAAACCGCTCGAAGAGATCACGGGCGGGCGGATGATGTCGCTGCCCGAGACCTTCACGCTGGCGCCTTGGGGCAGCGCGTGGTCGACCGCGCAGATCGGGGTCGAGCCGACGGGGCTGCGGCCCTATTTCATCAACTCGCTCCTGATGGTGGTGCCGGCGGTCGCGATCTCGACGGTGATCGGGGCGCTGAACGGCTATGTGCTGACGAAATGGCGCTTTCGCGGGGATACGGTCATCTTCGCGCTGATGCTTTTCGGCTGCTTCATCCCCTTTCAGATCGTGCTGATCCCGATGGCACTGGTGCTGGGCAAGCTGGGGCTGGCGGGGTCGGTGCCGGGGCTCGTGCTTGTCCACGTCGTCTACGGCATCGGCTTCACCACGCTCTATTACCGCAACTACTACGCGGCCTTTCCGACCGAGCTTGTCCGCGCGGCGATGATCGACGGGGCGGGCTTCTTCCAGATCTTCTGGCGCATCATGCTGCCCGTCTCGGGGCCGATCACGGTCGTCTCGGTGATCTGGCAGTTCACGAACATCTGGAACGACTTTCTCTTCGGCGCGTCGTTCGGGGGCACGAGCCAGCCGATGACGGTCGCGCTCAACAACCTCGTGCAGTCCTCGACGGGGGTGAAGGAATACAACGTCCATTTCGCCGGCGCGATCCTCGCCGCCCTGCCGACGCTTCTCGTCTATGTCGTCGCGGGCCGGTATTTCGTGCGCGGGCTGATGGCGGGATCGGTGAAAGGGTAGGGGATGGGATTTCTCGACATCTGCAACGTGACGAAATCCTACGGCCCCGTCGAGGTGCTGCACCGGGTCGACATCTCGGTCGAGGAGGGCGAGTTCCTCGTGCTCGTCGGGCCCTCGGGCTGCGGGAAATCGACGCTGCTGAACATGATCGCGGGGCTCGAGGGGATCACCTCGGGCGACATCGCGATCAAGGGGCGGGTGGTGAACGGGGTTCACCCCTCGAAGCGCAACATCGCGATGGTCTTCCAGTCCTACGCGCTCTATCCCAACATGACGGTGGCGCAGAACATCACCTTCGGGCTCGAGATGCACGGGGTGGCCCGGCCCGAGCGCGAGCGGGCGCTCGCCGATGTCGCGAAGCTTCTTCAGATCGACCATCTGCTCGACCGCAAGCCGGGCCAACTGTCGGGCGGCCAGCGCCAGCGCGTTGCGATGGGGCGCGCGCTCGTGCGCAACCCGGATGTCTTCCTGTTCGATGAGCCGCTCTCGAACCTCGATGCGAAACTGCGCGTCGACATGCGCACCGAGATCAAGAAGCTCCACCACAAGCTCGGCACGACCATCGTCTATGTCACCCACGACCAGATCGAGGCGATGACGCTCTCGACCCGGATCGCGGTGATGAACAAGGGCCACATCCAGCAGCTCGGCACCCCGCGCGAGGTCTATGACACCCCCGCCAACGTCTTCGTCGCGACCTTCATGGGCAGCCCCGCGATGAACATCCTGCCGGGCCGGGTGGTGATGGCGGACGGGATCGCGCAGGCCGCGCTCACGGATGCCGAGGGCCGGGTGCAGCACCTGCCGCTCGCGCAGGAAAACCTCGCCGACTGGGCGGGGCGCGAGGTTCTGTTCGGGATCCGCCCCGAGGCCATCACCGACCCCGACGGGGCGGACCGGACCTCGGACCATATCGTGCCGTTCAGGAACCGCGTCGCCATCACCGAACCCGCGGGTGCGGACACCTTCGTGACGATGACGGCCGCGGGTCGCGACTGCATCGCCCGGATGCGCGCCGATGCCGCGGTCGCGGCGGGCGAGGTCTTCGGCTTTGCCGTCAACATGGAAAAGGCCGTCGCCTTCGACCCCGCGACCGAGGCGCGCATTCCGGGATGATGGCTGGCCGTGGTGATGCAGCACCCGCGGTGCAGCGGGAGAGCGCACAGGGGGCAGATTTCATCATCGTGGGTGGCGGATCGGCGGGTGCGGTGCTGGCCGCGCGGCTGTCGGAGGATCCGGCGTGCAGTGTGCTGCTGCTCGAGGCCGGCGGGGCCGATCGCCATCCCTTTTATCACCTGCCCGCGGGTTTTGCGAAGATGACCAAGGGCATCGGCTCGTGGGGCTGGCAGACGGTGCCGCAGCGCCATCTGGGCGGCCGGGTGCTGCGCTTTACCCAAGCCAGGGTGCTCGGCGGGGGGTCGAGCATCAACGCCCAGATCTATACCCGCGGCCACCCGCTCGATTACGATGAATGGCGGCAGGCGGGGTGCACCGGCTGGGGGTTCGAGGATGTGCTGCCCTTCTTCCGCAAGGCCGAGGACAACGACAGCCGCTCGGGCCGCCTGCATGGCACCGGCGGGCCGCTCGGCGTCAGCCGCCCGGCGGCACCCCTGCCGATCTGCGAGGCCTTCTTTGCCGCGGGCGAGGCGGTCGGCATTCCGCGCGGCGACGATCTGGCGGGCGAGGATCCGCGCGGCCTCGGCTTCTATCAACTCACGCAGCGGCGGGCGCGGCGGTCCTCGACCTCGGTCGCCTATCTGCGCCCGGCGCGGGGGCGGGCCAACCTGCGCGTCCGCACCGGCGCCGAGGTCGCGCGCATCGTCATCGAGCAGGGCCGCGCGACGGGGGTCGAGATCGCGGGCGAGGGGGTCTTGCGCGCGGCCTCGGGCGTCATCCTTGCCGCGGGGGCCATCGGATCGCCTCGGCTTCTCATGCTCTCGGGCGTGGGCGAGGCGGAGCATCTGCGCGGCCTCGGCCTTCCGGTCGTGCTCGACCAGCCGGGGGTGGGGGCGAACCTGCAGGACCATCTCGACCTCTTCACCATCGGCGAATGCACGGGGCCGCACACCTATGACCGCTACGCCCGCCCGCTGTGGTCGGCGCTCGCGGGGGTGCGCTATGCGCTGACGCGGAGCGGGCCGGTGGCCTCGAGCCTCTTCGAGACGGGCGGCTTCTGGTTCGCCGACAAGGCTGCGCGTTCGCCCGACATCCAGTTCCACCTCGGGCTCGGCTCGGGGATCGAGGCGGGGGTGGCCGCGATGCCCGACGGGGGGGTCACGATCAACTCGGCCTATCTGCGGCCGCGATCGCGCGGGACGGTGCGGCTTGCCTCGGCCGATCCGCGCGCGGCACCGCTCATCGATCCGAACTATTGGGCCGACCCGCACGACCGCGCGATGTCGCTCGAAGGGCTGCGGATGGTGCGCGAGATCCTCGGGGCGGGGCCGCTCGCGCCCTTCGTGCGGGCCGAGCGCCTGCCCGGCCCCGAGGTGCGGACCGAGGCCGACCTCGTGGCTTATGCGCACGCCAACTGCAAGACCGACCACCACCCGGCCGGCACCTGCCGGATGGGGGCCGATGCCGGGGCGGTCGTGGACCCGCGCCTGCGCCTATACGGGATCGAGGGCCTGCGCGTCGCGGATGCGTCGGTCATGCCCACGGTCGTGTCGTCGAACACCAATGCCGCGACGATCATGATCGCCGAGAAGGCCGCCGACATGATCCGCGCGGACATTTGAGCGGCGCGCACGCGGCCGGGATGGCAAGGGGGGGGGAAACCGGCATGGATCTTCATCTTCGCGGACGTGCCGTGATCGTGACGGGCGGGGCCTCGGGTATCGGTGCCGCAATCGCCGCGGCGCTCGTGGCCGAGGGGGCGTCCGTGACCTCGTTCGATCGCGCTGCGGGCGCGCCCGAGGGCACCGATGCCCACCTGATCGATCTGTGCGACGATGCCGCCTGCGCCGCGGCCGTCGGTGCGGTGATCGCGCGACACGGCGGCCTCTGGGGGCTGGTGAACTGCGCGGGCCGCAACGATGGCGTGGGGCTCGAGGCCGGACCCGCCGCCTTCCGCGCAGGCGTCGAACGCAACCTCGGCCACTATTACACCATGGCCCATCTGTGCCGCGCCGCGCTCATCGCGTCGCGGGGCGCGATCGTCAACGTCTCATCCAAGACGGCGCTGACGGGGCAGGGGGGCACATCGGCCTATGTCGCGGCCAAGGCGGCGCAACTGGGCCTCACGCGCGAATGGGCGGCTGAACTTGCCCCCCACGGCGTGCGCGTCAATGCCGTGCTCCCGGCCGAGGTGATGACGCCCATGTATGCCGACTGGCTCTCGACCCTGCCCGACCCGGACGCCGCGCGCGCGCGCATCGAAGCCTCCATTCCGCTCGGCCGCCGGATGACCGAACCGGCCGAGATGGCGGCGATGGTGGCTTTCCTGCTCTCGCCCCGCTCGGCGCACACCACAGGCCAGTGGATCCACGTCGATGGCGGATATGTCCACCTCGACCGCCGCTTGGGCAGCTAGGCCTCAGCCAAGCATCCGCGCCGTCATCTCGGCCAGATCGCGACTGAGCCCGGGCGCGGCCGCGATCCGCGCCAGCGCCGCGCGCATCAGCGTCTGCCGCCCGGCATCATAGCGCCGCCAGGTCTCGAACGCGGTCGACATGCGCGCCGCCGTCTGCGGGTTCAACGGATCGAGCCGGATGAGCCAGTCGGCGACAAAGCCGTATCCCGCCCCGTCGGCGCGGTGAAAGCCCGCGTGATTGCCCGCGAGCGCCCCGATCACCGCACGGAAGCGGTTGGGGTTCTTCCAGTCGAAGTCGGGCCGCGCGGCAAGCCCTGCTGCAACCTCGACCGCGCGCGCCGGGGGCGCGTGCAGGATCTGGAGCGAGAACCACTTGTCCATCACCAGCCGGTCGTGCCTCCAGCGCCGCGCGAAGGTCGCGAGCGCCTCTTCGCCCGCGCCGGCCTCGATCAGGCAGGCGAGCGCGCCGACCTCCTCGGTCATCGTCTGCGCCGCAGCGAAGACCTGCCGCGCCCGCGCACCATGGTCGAGCCGCGACAGAAGCCCGAGGCAGCCGAGCCGCAGCGCCCGCCCGCCGGCCGCGCGCGCATCCGGGCTGAACGGCCCGCGGGGAGCGAGCGCATCGACCATCGCCCCGAGCGCATCGCCCAGATGGCGCGCGAGCGCCTGCGCCATCCGCTCGCGCGCCGCGCGGATCGCGTCGGGGTCGGGCACGGTGCCGCCCGCGTGCAGCATCTGCGCGATGTCGTCCTCGGCCGGGAGCCGCAGGCAGAGCGCGCGGAACGCGGGGTCGAGCGCCTCGTCGCGCAGCACGGCGGCGACGGCCGCGAGCCAGTCGGGCCCCGGCGCCGCCGCTTCGGTCACCATCCGCCCGAGGATCTTCCGCGCGAGCGCCCGCCCCGCCTCCCAGCGGTTGACCGGGTCGGTGTCATGGGCGAGCAGGAAGGCGCGGGTGCCATCCGACACCGGATGGTCGAGCACGACCGGCGCCGAAAAGCCGCGCAGCACCGAGGCCACGGGCCGCGCCGCAAGACCCGGAAACTCGAAGACCTGCTCGGCCTCGGTCAGCTCCAGCACCCGCGTCGGCACCACCTCGTCGCCATTGGGGCCAAGAAGGCCCACCGCCACGGGAATGTGCATCGGCCGCTTCTCGGGCTGGCCCGGGGTCGGCGGCACCTCCTGCGCGATCCGCAGGCTGAAGGTCGATCCGTCCCAGCCCTCGCGCACCCGCAGCCGCGGCGTGCCGGCCTGCGCGTACCACAGCGCGAACTGCCCCAGATCACGCCCCGTCGCATCCTCGAAGACCGCGATCCAGTCCTCGACCGTGCAGGCCTGCCCGTCATGGCGCGCGAAATAGAGATCGAGCGCGCGCGCATAGCCCTCCGCCCCCACGATCCGCCGCAGCATCCCGATGAGCTCGGCTCCCTTCTCGTAGACCGTCGCGGTATAGAAGTTGTTGATCTCGACGAAGCTCTCGGGCCGCACCGGATGGGCGAGCGGCCCCGCATCCTCGCGGAACTGGCGCGCCCGCAGCACGAGCACATCCTCGATCCGCTTGACCGCGTGCGAGCGCATGTCCCCCATGAACTGCTGGTCGCGAAAGACCGTCAGCCCCTCCTTGAGGCAGAGCTGGAACCAGTCGCGGCAGGTGATGCGGTTGCCCGTCCAGTTGTGGAAGTACTCATGCGCCACGATCCGCTCGATATTGGCGAAATCGTCGTCCGTCGCCGTCTCGGGCGAGGCGAGCACATAGCGCGCGTTGAAGATGTTGAGGCCCTTGTTCTCCATCGCCCCCATGTTGAAGTCGTCGACCGCGACGATGTTGAAGGCCCCGAGGTCGTATTCGCGCCCATAGACCTCCTCGTCCCAGCGCATCGCGCGGCAGAGCGCGTCCATCGCCCAGCCGCAGCGCCCCTCGTCGCCCGGCCGCACCCAGACCGCGAGCGCGACCTCCCGCCCCGACCGCGTCACGAAGCGCCCCTCATGCGCCCGCAGATCCCCCGCCACGAGCGCGAAGAGATAGGCGGGCTTCGGCCAGGGGTCGTCCCATTCCGCCCAGCCCGGCCCCGATCCGACGAGGTTCCCGTTCGAGAGCAGCACCGGCAGATCGGCCTCGATCCGCACCCGGAAGGGCGCCATCACGTCCGGCCGGTCGGGATAGTAGGTGATGCGCCGGAACCCCTCCGCCTCGCATTGCGTGCAATAGAGCCCGTTCGAGATGTAGAGCCCCTCGAGCGCGGTATTGGCAGCGGGATCGATCTCGACCTCGGCCTCCCACTCGAAGCCCCCCCCGGGCAGCGCCCCGGCCGGCACGATCAGCCCCGCGGGCCCGACCTCGGGCCAAACCGCGCGCCCGTCGATCGCGGCGCGGATCAGCCGCATCCCCTCGCCGTCGAGCCGCAGATCATGCCGCCCCGGCCGCGCCGGATTGGGCAGAAAGCGGATGCGGGAGACCACGCGCGCCCCCGCTGGCGCGAGGCGGAACTCGAGCTGCACCCGCTCGACCAGAAAGGCGGGCGGCGCGTAATCGGCCAGCCGCACCACCGCCGCCGCGCCGGCGGCATCGCGGTCGGTTTCGGCATCGGATCGGGAATCGGTCATGGGCGCCTCCTCGGATACCCGAAGACTACCCCCTCGCGCCGCACGGGCAAGCCCGCCCACCCGTACCATCCCTTGCGCGCGGCGCCGCGATGCGCGACCCTACCCCCGATTGCGCCAGCCCCGATTTGCAGCACCCGCCCATGATTCCCCGCCCCGCTACCCTCGACGATGCCCCCGACCTCGCCCGCATCCTTGCGGCCTGTTGGGCAGAAACCTACCCCGGCATGCTTCCCGCCCCCCTCGTCGCCGCCCGCACGCCCGAGGTGCTCCTCCCGCTCTGGCGGCGCGTCCTCGCCCGCCCCGGGGTCCGCGTGGCGCTCCTGCCCGCCACGGGCTTTGCCGTCATGGGCCCGCAGCGCGATCCCGCCCTCGCCACCTCCCACCCCGCCGAACTCTACTCCCTCCACCTCCGCGCCGCCGCCCAGCGCCGCGGCCTCGGCCGGGCCCTTCTCGCCGCGGTCGCCGACGGCACGCCCTTCTCGATCGCCGTCATCGCCGCCAACACCCGCGCCCGCGCCTTCTACGAGGCCGCGGGCGCCCGCCTCCACGCCCTCCACCCCACCGACTTCGACGGCTACCCGATCGAGGAGGCGCTCTACCTTCACCCTGGCCTGCCCGCCGCGGACCGCTGCTGACGCCCCCGCACCGCGACCGGGCACAGCCTGAATCGTTCCCCCACCATCTTCTGTCGGCAAATATCCTCGGGGGGGCCACCGCCCCCACGGGGGCGGTGGCGC
>Ga0315900_10008624_pt1 | contig 13089 bp, 15 predicted proteins | sample LakEriMetagenome_FD_203521 | JGI IMG/M metagenome (GOLD analysis project Ga0315900, IMG submission 203521) | Freshwater fungal communities from buoy surface, Lake Erie, Ohio, United States - Buoy 12 MA114 | ecosystem: Environmental > Aquatic > Freshwater > Lake > Lake biofilm | place: USA: Lake...
GATGGCACGAACTGAATGCCCTGACGGCGTCGGTATCCTGAGGCGCACCAGCGTTCGTAGCTCAATGGATAGAGCATCTGACTTCGGATCAGAGGGTTGGGGGTTCGAGTCCCTCCGAGCGCGCCAGATAGCACAAGGGATTCAAGTCGTCACCCACGTTCTTCAACGTTTGGGGTCACAGCTTGGGGTCACAATCCGCTACGGCAAGTGCGGCAAAGTAACATTCAGGTCGACCGGTGGTATGCCTTGCCACCCACTACCTGAATATGTGAATTGCCTCGTCTACCTGTGTCTACTTTTGTGCATTATGGACCGTCAGATCGTGCGCCAAAAAGAGCCCTCTCGTGCGGCCCTCCGTCGTATTTGTGATTTTGATCATCGTCGCTGACGCATAGTTGCTCGGGAAGCACCGCTGTTCTTGGGCCGCTCCTGGGCCGCTCTTGACCCTCCTGTTTCTCATAGCGAATGGCTGGTGGTTTACGAACAAAGACCTGGACGCTGAATAGCGACGACAGGTATCAAGCGCAATCCCCCCGGTCCCCAGCGAGACCGCCAGAACAGTGAATTGGAAAGATGGATTGTTTACTCATTGCTACGTGGATTTGAAGAAGTCAATCAACCGATCCTCGTGCGACTCGCGAATAGGGAGGCAGATACCCATTCCCGGGCAGTGTCGGAACCCCTCAGCTACCCGGCGTAGCACACGCTAGGTCGAGCGCCGCAAAGAGATCGTCCTTGGCTTCATTCAGGTCATTGAAAAGCAAGTTGATGCTCGTTACGAGCCGATTGAATTGGGTCCAGTTATCGGCTCCAGCTTTCAATACTTCATTATCTTCAATCTCGTTCAGGGTCTCTACGAGATATCGCTGCTCATCAGAGACTGAACTATGCGAGATTTTCTTTACAGCCCGCCGAAAGCCTGCGATCGCCTGGCTTTTCGTGAGGGACCACTCCTTCGCTTGTGACAGAGACTTTGCTTTCGAATAATCAGTGTTCTCGTTGGACACGTCAAGAAAATCAGACCAGGCACTTACTGTCTTGACTTTGTCGTCACACGCCTTAAGACTCGCTTGGCGGTCAAGTGACTCCCGACGCTCAGCCTGATCCTTTGCCGCTCTTTCAGCAGCCTCGTCTGCCGCCCTCGCAGCAGCCTCGGCTGCCGCGCGTTTCTCCGCTCCATTCTGAGCAACAACCACAGCAGTGACCCCGATACTAAGAATGAGTATTGACAAGAGGACTAGGGCCTTCAGCCGATGTGCTTGCCAGCGGGACTTTCCTCGCGCTCCATGCGGCGGCACCGGAGGCGGCAAATCGCGACCTCCGCCCGATCCGTTCTTGATCTTGGAATGCATTTGGTCAAATTGCTCTTTTGAAATCACACCCCTCTCAAGAAGAGTATTGAGAGCCTCAATCTCAGAAGTTTGACTGTCACCTACCGACATTTCTATTCCCACCCCTCCTGAGCAAGCTGTTGAACAAGCGTCCAAAGATGAAAGGTCATTTTCTAACCACCCCATGTTGTACCACAAGAGTTCAATTAGATGAATCAATCGGCAGACTTAGCTTCAATATGAGATGGACTTCTTATCCGTCCAGTGACGACACTCCTTTTCCCGAATCGTAAAGTCCGCCCGTGACTGAAACGCCCCAACGCATAACTGGCGGAGTCCCTCGACACAGCACTCACGTGGCCTGGTCGCGGACTCCCCCATTGCGTAGCGCAACGTCTATCGCTCTCGAGAGACTTGGGTTCTGCGACCTAATTTGATTCATCTGTTCCTCAAAAAGCTCGTCGATGTACAGATTCTCATTTGAGTCTTGAAACGTCGCAATACGCTCAGCGCTCCCCCGAGGCTGAGATGGGGCTTTCTGCGGTATCGCTTGAGAAGGTTTCTCTTCTGGTTTCGACCAACCCACACTTCGTATAGGTTTTTTATAGGTTTCAGCTATTGGAACATGTATAGGTGGTCTGGGCTTGATCCCACTGTCAACATGTTCCACCCCTGAGTGCTGAGGGCGGAATCCCCGACTGAATAGCTGCTCGTCCCAGACCGCTCGACGGACATCAAGATCGTTGACTTCTGGCGACTCCCACCGGGCAATATGCAGCGCGAGGTCAGGATGAATCGTTCGCTGCGTTCCTGAGAGTCCCTTTGCCGGACGTTTGACGATATGGAATACCGATGCGTCTAGAACACTCAGAGCAGCCGATACTTGGCCGATCGAAACACAGCCATGAAGTCGCTCCGCTATCTGCGCATGCGTTTCATCGCAGTTACCAAAGATCCCTCGATTTTGTGGCTCGGTGATGTTTTGGGCAACGAACCTGCCAACCAACTCAACGACGTAAGCACTTGGGCGACGTTTGCTAGGAATTTGATTTCTGCAGAAGTTGAGAAATTCCGAAGGCAAACGCTCCCAAACGTCAAATGCCCGGCCGCCCATGGCCGACTGTGGGCTGTAGCTGCGACTCGGGAATCTGCACAGTGGTATTGACTCCGAGCAGTCGTCGGATCGGTTCCGCGGGAACCTTGATTCGACTTCCTACCCGAATGACCGGTATCCCGGCTACAGCACCTTCTTCAAGCACTGTGTGATAGCAGTGCGACTTGGAGATCCCAAGTAGTACTGCTACTTGTGCGATGTCAAGCGTGGTAGTGGATGGGTCTAAGAGTGCCTGGGCTATTGCTTCTTGAGGAGACACAATTTCGCTTTCTTGTTTGTACTCCTACGGCCTCTCCTCTTCCGTAAAAGTTATGTTTATTTGATTTGATCGGTTCTAATCCTTACTATATCATGTGGTTGTGGCCGACAGCAAGAGGCACCCCAAGGGATGGAACAGTGCCCGGTCCCTGACTTTGAACGTCGAGAACGGCTTGATGCTCCACGTCTCGCTTGCAGGCAAGGGCAGATCAGCGGTCCCCTGGAAACGACCGGCTGAAGGCGGCGTGGTGCCGGGAAACTGGCGAAGCTCAACTTTGGTTTTCTGGGTCAGCCCTACAGGACTGGTTGGCCGCTACGAATTTGAAGTTCCCGACGATCCGAATCAAGCCACAATCCGTCGCTTCGTGGTCGAGCCCATGTTTCCTGACCGTCCGAATGTCGATGTCAGCCCCGCCTTCACCCAAAGGTTCGGCGCAATGCTCCGAAAAGGTGCGCTGCTGCTTTCGGAAATGCAAGGGCGATGGACCCCGCCGGGTCAGACCATCTACCTGCGGGATGGAGAGCCGGTACGAGCATCGACTAACGGTCACTTCACACCCCTAAGAGCCGATTTCGGGAAAGCACGAAGTGGTGATCGAACCTGGGCTCACCCAGACGAGATCAATCGAGTTGTCGAACTACAGAAACGAGCTGAGGAGCTACTCAGAACTTCACAGGCCTCAAGCCGCAGTTCAGACATGCCACAGAGCGCAAACCAGGCGGATATCGAAACGTGGATCGCCGAAAAATCCGGCCAATGGAGCCCGGGAACGGTTCATCTGCAACTCCAGATCGCACGCCATAAGAAGAAGATCAAGCCCAAGAAACGAGGAAGGAAGAAGTCCACATGACAAAACGCGCAACGTCACAGGGAAGTATCTACAAGAATCCACAGCGCCAGACCTGGGAGTTCGTTGTTTGGGTGACTGATCCTGAGTCACGACGAGGCAAGCGACAAGTTCGGCGCAAAGGATTTCCCACACGTAAACATGCGGAAGAAGCGCTCGTCGAACTACAGACAATGGTTCGCAAAGCAATTCGTGACGGGCAGCGAATTACACGCAAAACCACAACTGTTCAACAGTTCCTAGAAGAGATATGGCTACCCACACTCACCCTGGCCGGCCGCCTAAAAGAGTCCACTATCTCCTACTACCGGTTCACAGTCCGATATCTCATTGCAGATCTTGGGAATCGCGCAATCACTGACGTGACAGGCAGCGATCTGACTCGTCTATATGGTGCCCTCAAGAAGGAGGGGCTGTCGGTGTCACTCGTACGTGGCGTTCATACCACTGCCCACAAAGCTTTCGCATACGCAATGCGCGAAGGCTTGATTACTTGGAACCCTGCCGATCGCGTCGAAGCTCCCCCAGTTCCACGAGGCAAGCCACGCGCCTGGACCGAGAGTGAGATGCTGCGGCTGATGCACTTCGCTGATAGAGATCGGTATTGGGTGGCTTGGCGCCTGCTCGCATCCACTGGTCTACGTCGTGGAGAGATATGTGGTCTGCAGTGGTCCGACATTGAAGACGGCTATCTGCATGTGAGGCGAACCCGTCTTGTGGTTGATAGCAAGGTCAGGATTGACACTCCAAAAACTGCACGATCTGCAAGACGCGTTCCGTTGAACAAGACTGCGATCGAAGCCCTACAACTTCATCAGATTGCCCAGCACGAAGAGTCTCAACGCCTTGGAATCCCAGTCGCGCCGGCGTGGGTAATTACTAACGAAAGTGGCAAACCAGTCGATCCGAGTCTTCTAAGCAAGAGATGGAGGCGGATCGTCAAGGAGGCAGGGGTTTCTGAATACCCACTCCACGCGCTTCGTCACACTTTCGCTACATCACTACTAGCCAAGAACAAGAGCCCGAAAGTCGTGCAGGACCTCTTGGGACATTCGTCAATCACAGTGACGCTTGACCTGTACACCGCGAGCCTTGACGACCTCGGAAAAGACGCAGTAGAGGCTTTGGATTCTCGCTTTCAAACCAACTTCTCCAGTGACGCGCTCTGATTCACGAGTCAGATTGACGGTGTAATGCAAGGATCGCGATAGCAACTCGGATTCTGTGGCCTCGCGGCAATTGTCACCCGCTGAGCGAGTAGCAAGCTTCGGTTATGAGACTCGTGTATCTCAGTGCCTGCTCGTTTGTGCCCGTACGAATTGATGTCTCAAACGCCGATCGCAACTTACTCAACTCGCCACCCGGGTCTCCAAGGCTTGACGGCTGAATCGCCTCAAGGAGTTCGGACTCCGAATTGATCCGACCGTTATCGACCTCAGTTAGTAGGGACTCCCACCGTGTGCAGAATCCATCCGAGGTGCCACCGCTACCGGCACATCCGGTGGCTCCCATCACCGCACAGCCAGCAAGCACTGCGGCGCATCCGATATGCCATCGTGGTGACCGCAATTTCACTTGCCTCACGTTAATGACCCAAGTCTATGCAAGAACTTATGTACATCAATTACAGGAATCCCAAAGTCTCGCGCCTTCTTAGCCTTCCCCGAGGTGCTTGCCGAGTCGGCAGCAACGACCAAGTCGCACGATTTCTTTGTGACTGTACTTACGGGCTGAAGTCCGGCACTAGCGGCGAGCCTCTCGAGCGTCTCGCGATCAATTGCATTCCCATTGGCGTCGACTGCGCTTCCGGTGAAGCACACTCTTTGGCCCTGCAGAATATCGGGAGCGTCTGAAACCACCGTAGGTTCCGGAATATTGATATCGATTACACCGAGCTGTGCCGCGACTCGAGTCACAAGGTGGCGTTCTTCATCTGTCACAAGGTTGTCACGCTTGATTGCCTGGATAAGCGACTGGATATAGGACTCATGCATTGCACGTACTTGAGTATCGGACAGATTGGATCCTCTGATAATTTCACCCAGGAATTGCTGCTCGGCTGTACTGATAACGCCGTCGTCTAGGACCCAATCAAGAGCGTCAAAGTAATCCAAGCAGGAGCCGATGCTCGATGGTATGCATCCCCGCATAGCGAGTCGCTGAAGCGGTGTTACTTGGTCTGGGGCGGTGATGTCCCGTCGGAGTGTTCGAGTTGAACTCTGTGCGCCAGCAGCTATTAGCCGTGCGGGCGATACTTGTAGCTCGTCTTCTACGAGCCGACGAAGCAACTCTGCGGAGGCCCGGGCATCAACTAAAGCGCGATGGTGTCCGGCAAGCGGTATGCCGTACCGAGCGGTTGCATTCGCAAGCTTCTCACCCGAAAGGCGCAACGTGCATATTCCACGCCCTGGATCAAACTCTGCTGCGAGACGTTCACATTCGGCACCAATCATTCTGGTGTCAAAACTCAAGTTGTGGGCTGCAAGAACGCTGCCGTTTAGCCGCCTTGATATTGCCCCGATTACTTCCTCGATGGCCGGAGCAGCAGCCACCATCGACGGCGTAATTCCATGAATTGATGTCTTTCCAATGTCCCTGTGGGGATTGACCAGAGTGTCAAACTCATCCAGTGTTTCAAGAGTTCTCGCGTCAAGCGTCACGATTGCAATCTCGACAATTCGATCCGTCTTGCCCAATCCTGTTGTCTCACAGTCGATAACGCAGATTGCGGTCATGGGATACCCGCTCCTGTTACTTACCACTTATTGGGCATTGCTGAGTCGAAGGCCCGCAGGTGCGTAGAACTGCCGTCAATCGCGAGTGAGTGCCACCGCACATAAAACCTACGCCCCAACCAGATACTTCGAAATCTTCTTTTGCAATGGTTGTGGAATATTCGCGTCGTCGAGTCCAGGATTCGTCGGCAATGTTTGGAGGAGTCGTTTGCACAGGGCAGTATCCGACAATCCAGCCAAATTGTTTACCTCCTCAAGACTTGCGATGTAGTCATAAAGTCCCAGCCGACCTGATTGGCCTGTAGCGAGTTTCGCGGCGGAGAAGTAGGACCGCGACAGTAACTGTGGAATCGGGCTCAAGTTGTCACACCGTGCCTCAAGCCGTTCACTCGCCGATAGTCGACTTTCCAGGAGTCCGATGAGTTCGATCTCAGTTCTCTTCTTGTCCTGCACCGATGAAAGGAGGTCACCGTAGGAGACCTGGTGCATCGTATGCACAATTCCAAAGAGATTGATTGCTGCGCCTGCGACAGATTCGGCACCCACAAGATTTGAACTGATTGGTCGAGGCGTGAATTGCCGGTTGCTGATACCAGTGCATATCTGTTCTGCACGCTTAATCACCTTTCGAAGGTCCGAAACACTCCGCTCACTTGGCAAGTAACACCAAGCCACGATTTCGTAGGCAGATGGCTCTTCGGCACGTAAGGCGGCATTTAGCCTTGACCAAATCTGGTCAAGTATGGGGACCATTTCGAGTCCATCCCAGAACATGTACGGGGGAAATGAAGCAGCCTCGCGCGGCACCCCCAGTGCGCCTCGAACAAGCTCAAGAATCGACATTCCTCCCGCACCGGACTCATCCACCGTGTCGGAAGTCAACACCATGGCTCGGTCGTCATCGACTCGGTACTGACGAAAGCCAAAGCGGTCAAGAAGCTCTTCCATTCGATCCCAGAGCGTTAACTTCGACACTTATCCCCCGCCCTAATTCCGTCTTGCGTCGTATGCGGACTTCCGGCAGCCATGTCATCCAGACTTCTTTGATATGCCCCTAGCACTGTGCTAACTGTTCCGACACGCGCTGACGCTCATCAATAGTTAGAACACCGGAATAGGGAGAGGACACAAGGGCTCGAAATGTTGAGCAAACAACAGCCACATTCAGGTCCGTCAGTCTTCCCATCTCCTTCTCGTACCCGGAAATCGCGACCACGTCGCCCTTGGTTGTAGCACTTGTCAACATCGACACAGCATCCAATTTCGCCCTGTAGTGCTTTACGACTGCATCAAATAGTGACGCTGCGTCTGTCCCGGCGAGCAAGCGTTGGTTGCTTTCGGCATTGCGAATACTCTCGCCAAGTTGTGCCAGTAGTGGTTGGCTTTCGGCTCCAAACTTCTGTGGGTCTAGCTCTGGCGACAGATATAGGTTCACCCACTCTTGCGCTACCTCGTTCCATTCAGACGGGAGTAGCTGAATTTCCTCGAGTGCTGCGACCTGGTCAGGGGACAATCTATTGAAAGCGAGTTCAGATGCTCTTGCATTGTCTGCTATTGACGTATCGGGGTACAACCTTCTTGCGCTGATCTCGGACGCACCAATTGCAACTAGTACGGCCACGACTGGCATCAACATGAGCGATCGTGCCGACGCTGGATTCTTTGACTGCTGAGGAAGCAGTACTAGTTCGCGGCGCTCTGCTCGCCGACGGAGAACCGCTGGCAGCACACCAAAGATTGCAAAACTCACCCCAAAGCTAAAGCCAGCGTCAATCAGTAGAGCCAGGACTTCCGCCAAGGACATGTATGTAAAGTTTGGAGTACCAGGGCTGAAATACGAACGCAACGATGAATAGGTCGAGAACGCACCAAGCGTTGAACCAAGCCACATCGCCCAGTCTCGCCAGGGTCGCTCATTAAAGAGTGGTGTCTTGGGCTTGTAGTTGGGGACCTTCATTTCAACACCCCCTGACATTCAACGAAGTGCATGTGTTGTTGGGAGATAGATCCAAGCATTGTTCCAGAACTGTCACAATAGTCCCTCAGCTTGGCAGTTGAACTGATTTCTTCTGCAAGGCATAATTGACTCAATGTGTGATATGCGCAAGTCGGTCGTAAGTGACTCATATGCCGCAGTTTCCACCACGGCGATTAGCGCGCTTTTGCGCACCGCCATACTGGTGCTTCTGCTCAGCACATTGATGCCAAGTGGCCAAGTCAATGCTCAAAACTTGCGTGCCTGCTCCGCGTTGTGGAAGGTCTATCCGTTTGGTGTTGCTCGCAATGCTGCAAGTGCGGCCTACAGTGAAATTCATATTGACCGCAAGGCATACCTTGCGAATCGGCGTCTCGATATAGATGGGGATGGCATGGTCTGCGAGGACGAAGACCGACAGTATGCGGCAACTACTATGACCACGATCGCGCCGGCAGTGACATCAGCACCACCGATCACAGCTACAACAGTTGTGACTCAGAAACCGATTCCGAAAGGGAATTTCGACGGCCAGTTCTTACGTGAAAGTACGGTTTTGCGAATTGGCACTCCGTACATGCACGTTTTATGCGTCTCAGGGCAAGACATCAGTCGAAGTCTGACGCTATATGCGAACGTGTATGGGTCTTGGATCAAGAAGGCAGATAGCTATCCAACGACTACTGACTTGACAAGTTGGTGCCCCAACCCGCAATATCCAGTCGCCCATAGATTCTTCTGGATTCCCGACTGGCCCGGAACCCCAATCGATAGTTACAAGTCCGTCTTACAGTTGAAGGTAACTGGGCTAGCTTCCGATACTTACTACCAGCGAACGTTCTGGACATCTACGGCGTCCGAAACAGCTGCGGTTACGAACGTGATTCGCACCCTTGAGTGTGCGTTTGGATTTGTCCTCTGCAAGTAGACCTGCTGCTGGTGCTTCCTTGACGGCAGCTTTGTTGATTTACCGTTCTTCAGGACACGCTGGGCTGAGCTTCTGGAGTCACTAGGAACTCTCAAGTACGCCGACCTACTGGCTCAAACTCGATATCTGAATTTTCTTCCGCAGCTCCAACAATGCATTAGAAGCGTCGTTTTCGGTCTGCGCACCCAAAACGTCGCGAAGATCAGGAGGACTGATCTCGTACACCGTCTGATACGGATCCCGAAATGCCATCAAGATCACGTCAAAAGTCAACGGATCCGAATCGGAACCAGCAAACGCATATGCCAGCAAGCCAAGTGGAACTGTAAACATCAACTCCTCAACGGGCTGCGACATGAACAGCGACTCCCATTCCACGATGTCGTTGAGGACTAGAACCATTGCGACTTCCCCAGCACTATTCGTCTGTGCTTCACAGGTGAGAAGTTCAATATCTTCTCCACCAGCAATTGAACCCAGCTGAAACTGGGCTTCACTGCAGACCGCATTCGCGACTGCCGTGTAATTGCTTTTAGATGGACCATCTTGGGACTGCGATTGAATTTCGGAAGACGGTGCAACTAGGTCAGGTGATGACACTGAGGCGGCCGAAGATCCTGAAGTATCCACACAACCACTGGTACTTACAACAATCACGATTGATAGCGCACTGACCAGAAACGGCACGGACCGTGTCTTGAAGAGTGAGCGGTTCCGAAGAGCACAAAGCCAGAATGCACTGCGCCTCTGTGGATTGAATGCTCGCGCCATCTCAGTACCTGCTCTCATTACGCCGGGGACACTTCATCCCACAATGCATCTTGACTTATGTAATGAACTTCTGCAAACTTATCTCATTACTGGTATTTCCACCGCATGGGGAACATCATTGGAATGATCGTCGGTGGCGTTGCAGCATTTAACGGAATCGGGATGGTTTTTGCGTGAATCGGGTCAGTCCGTGTCTTTTAGTGGGAAGGCGGAAGCAGAGTCATGGCTGCGCAGTGCTTTGCCGACAGCCTCCAGACAGGAATCAGTGGATGGCGCCAATGGATTACTGGTACGGTGCGGGTCTGAGTAGACAACTGCGCAACTGTTCGACCGGGCATCAATGGGGAGGCACATAGTGTTTGGAGGCTTACGAAAACAAGTTGACGACCACTACTTCGGATACAGAGAAGTACGGCTTCCCAATTTCTTAGAAGTGGAGTTACCAAATCCCTATCTCATTCGATATCTCACCACTGGCAATAAGTCAAAAGCACTAGAACACTGGAATACGATCATCGCTCAACGAGATGAACTCGTTGACCTTGCGGTCACGAATTCGAGCGAGTCGATCGCTAGCGCGACACTCGAATCCCAGACGCTGGCGATCTTGACCAGACAACTAAGTGAAGAAGGTAAACAACATCTTGAGAAAGTGCGATCGTCGATCAGTAAGGCAATTTCCTGTGCAGTCATCATTGGACTTGCTGATACAAATCGTCTAGGCGAACGACCTCCGGTCGCAAAGGGAATCGTCATCGATGCGGTAGGCGAGCTCGGCAAGAAACTCTCTAGCGACGAGGACGCAATGCTTCCATGGGCGGCCACGATCGCTCTCTACATCATTCGGTCATCAACGGCCTGATGCAGTTAGCCCAACAACCGAAGTAGATCCTTCGAAAATCCCGTTCCGCAGTAAAAGGACTGCGTGACGCTCCCCTCGCTGCCTCGACGACGAATCCGCAGATCAATTTGACTACTGCCCGGAAGCACGATCCATTTTCGAGTGACGTCGACGATATCCGTGCGGCTGACTTCAAGAATCCTCTCCTTAGAACCGACGTGCAAGACCCGCTGATCGGTAACACCAAGGGTCCCGTCTCCAGCACCGCGCCCGAAAGCTTCAGAGACGGCAACCCAAATAGCTGCTGACGCAGTGAGGAGTCGTTCCCCGTCCTTGAGGGCCGGTTCAAACAATCGAAAGTATTTTCTCGCCAGAGCCAAGTTTTCGCCCGCCACCGTCAGCCTCCTTCCTGCGGATAATTGGTCTTGAGAATCGTCGACATAACAGAAGCATGCATAATTGGAACATGCTCCATCTTGGTCACCTCACTTCGCCTTTGACTGAAGCCAGTGCGTGAGGTTTGCATAGAGCAATTGTCCTGCCAGCAACACAAAGATCGCATCTTCTTTGCGGCCAAGCTTTAGAAGCCGAGCTGCCGCATCGAGCATCGCCCCAGACAACTGTCGGTGCACATCAGTTACATCATCCTTCGTCATCTTCAGCATGTCCCACAGTCCGGCAACAAGAACGCCGTGCACTAGGCCCTCGAACGTCTCGTTTCCACCCGCGGCTTCGAGACCTTCCAACACTGAGCTTGCTAAGTCTCCCATTTCTTGCTGTTCGGCTTGGCTAGGTAGCCGCCGTGCCGCTTCTATCTGTTCAGGCGAGGAAAGGATTCCGCCACCTTGAAAATCGCCAACTAAGTCGACGATGGTTGGCATCTTCGCAACATCGAATCCACCGAATGCGAGGAGAAGGTCTGTGGGATCAACTACCGCCATCTCGTCTCCTGCCTGGATGTCGGCCCCAACCGAGGTCAATTGATCTCGGATCGTACGCTCGTGGCGTCTCTTACGGAACGCATTACCGACCATCGTCGCAGGATTCGCCAAGGCCGATCGCGGGCTTGTCCAACCTTTAGCAAGTGTTTGGCGCTGAAACTGCTTGGTGGCTGCATCTGCACAGCCTGAACAAAGCATTGCCTGGGCAGTGACCGTTCGATGCACGACGACCAGACCCACATTGCGTTTCAGCTTTATTGGAGCTGCAGGTGATCTACCGCACGCCTCGCAACTGTTCATCGCCACTTCACAGAGAAAAGAGTGATCGCGACACCGACTATGACCATTCCAAGGCCTGCTACAAGGCCAGGAAGAACTCCGCTGCTATCCGCGAAACATGTGGCGACCATCACCCTGCCTCCACCCCGACCCCCGAACGAGACACTTTGACAATTGGAATTAACAACAATTCCAACACCGTTTACAATGGCCACGAGGCCAAGTACAAGTCCAACTATTCGTCCCACAGCCGGTACATTACAGTTCGCCAACTCGCAAGGCAAGAAAGGCCGTAACCGAGTGACTGTCCCTGGACAATCTGCTTGCTTGCATCATTCAACTAGTCAGGGCGGGTCGTTTCACTTCTATTGGTGATACCTTTTCGATCATGGCCAAGCGGCGCGAAAGTATCTTGTGGGCGATTTGTCTCGGTGGAGCATTTATTGGCTTGCTCGTCACGCAGATCGTGCTTGCAATTATTGGGCTCGAGCTCAGATCCAACATTGGGCTGGATCTTGAGCCGGATAATCAACTTCTGTATCTGATCAGTGGAGCCTTTATCGGAGGTGTTATTGGCGGCTGGATATACCGCGAATTGACAGAAGACGATCTCTAACAACTGTCAAGCAAGAATGTCCTGCGCCCGACGGCCGATTTGAAGGTTGGCGACTGTCTAGTAATTTATTGTGGACCTACGAGCAATTAGATCCGAGTTGGCGTACTTCAAGTTGGCGTTTCGTTAATTCGCGAGGATTATGTCCGGCAACACATAGCAATTACCACACTCGCGCTGGCAGTGGCCAAGTGGGAATCGAACCCACATCGGGGTCACAGTCGGGTCACAAACCAGCTGGACTATTGGGCACTAGGCGTCACAAGTGTCCACATACGGCCACATCTTGCAGGACTCCATAGACCCATTGGACTACGTGATACGTCCAGCCATTGTCTTCGGATCAGAGGGTTGGGGGTTCGAGTCCCTCCGAGCGCGCCAGGCAATGCAAGGGATTTCCGTCGTCACGGCCCGCGCAGAGGCGGTGGCAAAAGTTTCCATGACGTCAAGATCCG
>Ga0315900_10008626_pt1 | contig 13088 bp, 11 predicted proteins | sample LakEriMetagenome_FD_203521 | JGI IMG/M metagenome (GOLD analysis project Ga0315900, IMG submission 203521) | Freshwater fungal communities from buoy surface, Lake Erie, Ohio, United States - Buoy 12 MA114 | ecosystem: Environmental > Aquatic > Freshwater > Lake > Lake biofilm | place: USA: Lake...
TTAGGCGAAATTGAATTGATTAAATTGCAACTAGCAGAACGCAAAGAAAATGCTAAAAAGTTTCTAGAAGAAGCTGCAGGCAAAGAAAAAGATTTCAGCAAAGCTATTTTTGAAAAATATGGCAAATGCACAATCAATCCAGAAACATTCGAACTTGAAATTGTTGAAGAATAATTCAAATTCAAATGCATTAATGAAGCGAGTCTAAACGGCTCGCTTTTTTTATGTTCGCACAAACATTTGGATTCGTTTAAAAATTTCTTATAATATATTGAAAGGACATTATAATGACAAGAAAATTAGACAAAGAACATTTAGAAGAAATTCAATCACTTCGAAATGAATTTGCAACAAATGCAAATAACCTAGGTTCTGTTGCATTAGAACAAATTGCAATGCAACGAAGAACGGAGTTCTTAAACGCAGAGCAAGAACGGCTATACAATGAATTCGAATCACTACGTACTCGAGAACAAGAATTGCTAGAAAAAATGCGAGAACGTTACGGCGAAGGACAAATCAATATTGCCGATGGCACATTTACTCCTGAAACTGGTTTGACCCAATAAACCCATATTTATAATTAAAAAATCATAGGAGTATTATAATGGCAGAAAGAATAGTTTCTCCAGGCGTATTTACGAACGAAGTAGATCAATCGTTTTTAGCCGGAGGCGTTGCACAAATTGGTGCAGCAATCATAGGCCCGACTGTAAAAGGCCCGGCGCTTATCCCTACCCAAATTACTAGCTTTGGACAATTCCAAGAAGTATTTGGCCCAACAACTACGGACTCATATGTTCCATATGTAGTTCAAGATTACTTAGCAAAAGGCGGTAATGTAATTACAGTAACACGCTTATTGTATGAAGATGGATACAAATTAACAAATGGTGGATTAGCAGTAATTGCAAAATCTGGTTCTGGTGCATCCGCGGTACAAGTAGTAACACACGTATTGCATCCAACTCAAGCAGTAACCACAGATGGCGCAACTGCATTATTTGAGGATTCGGTAATTCAAAATGATTCATTAGGATCATTCGCAATTAAACTTTCAGGTTCATATGCTGCCGGCGCTGACTCAGCTATCGGATTTAGTGGAGCATTTTTAGCAACAGAAGGCACTGCCATCTCAGCATCAATTGTATCTACAAGCAATCAATACATTTCGAAAGTTTTCCAACGCGATCCGAAATCAGTAAATTATCCAGTTTATGTTCAATACGAAAACATCAATGCTTCAAGTTTATTCAATAACTTAGCCGATGTAACTATTGAATTAGCAAAACTTTCAAATTATGAATTTTTGCAAGATTACCAAACTGCAAACACTCCGTGGATCACATCACAAAAGATTGGTTCTGTAACTAGAAATTTATTCCGCTTCCATACATTATCTCATGGTACAGCTGTTAACTATGAAACTAAAGTTGGTATTCGCGATATTAAATTAGGATCAGAAACACCAGATCCAAATGGATATGGATCATTTACAGTTGAAATTCGTCGTGTTAACACATCAACTCCAGCACCTGGTCTTTTGAATTCGCCATATGCATCAAATGATACTGATGCAGCACCGGATATTGTAGAAACATTCATAAATGTAAATTTAGATCCTACTTCTCCAAATTATATTGCAAGAAGAATTGGTAATCGTTATCAAACCGTTAATGATTCAAATCAACTTCTCATTAATGGAGATTATCCAAATATTTCAAAATATGTACGAGTAGAAGTAGATGTAAACGTAGCAGATCGTTTAATTGACCCTGCATTAGTTCCATTTGGATTCCGTGCATTATCTACACCGATTCCAATGGCATCAGGCTCATTGAACATAAGTGCAGCATCATATTCTACATCACAAGTTGTATCTAGTGCATTTAATAGCAATAACTATTTCGGATTCAATTTTGCCGTTCAAAATAACTTGAACTATTTAGCTCCAATTCCAACATCAGGATCAAATACTGGTAGCAATTCAGATTTCTACTTAGGTGATGTAAGTCAAAATGCTGAAGCTGGATTCCCTTCTATTGCAACTGCATATTCAGGTTCATTGCAAACGGCTTTAAATGCTGGAACATTGACTACGAATGTTGCAACTGCAACTCGTAAATTCATTCTTCCTTTCCAAGGAGGTTTTGATGGTGCTAAACCAAACTTGAAAAAATATGCAGGTCAATACATTGCTGCAACTAATACATTTGGGTTTGATTGTTCAACTGCAACATCAACAGGTACTAAAGCATATAACAAAGCATTTACATTGTTAACTAATGCTGATTATTATGATATGAATATGCTTGTTACTCCAGGTGTAATTGATAGTTTACATCCATATGTAACTGGATTAGCAAGATCATTAGCTGAAACTCGTCAAGACACATTCTATGTAATGGATACTAATGCATTGACTGATTCAATTACAGCAGCAGTTAATCAAGTAATATCATTAGATAGTAATTATACAGCAGCATATTGGCCATGGCTTCGTATCCCAGGTGCAAATAATATTCCAACGTGGGTACCGCCATCAACTCTAATCCCAGGGGTGTTAGCATTCAATGATAATACACAAGCTCCATGGTATGCGCCAGCAGGTTTGAATCGTGGTTTAATCACTGCAACAGACACATACCTTAAATTATCACAATCAGATCGTGATACATTGTATGAAGCTCGTATTAATCCTATTGCGAACTTCTTAAATGATGGAATTGTTGTTTGGGGTCAAAAGACACTACAAGCTCGTCCAAGTGCATTAGACCGCGTAAATGTGCGTCGTTTGTTGATTGCAGTTAAGAAATTTATTGCATCTTCAACTCGTTATTTAGTATTTGAACAAAATACAAATGCAACACGCAACCGTTTCTTAAGCATTGTTAACCCATACATGGAACAAGTAAGAGCCAATCAAGGCCTTTATGCATTCCGAGTTGTTATGGATCAAACAAACAACACACCGGACTTGATTGATCAGAATATTTTATATGGTCAAATTTTCCTTCAACCTACAAGAACGGCTGAATTTATCATATTAGATTTCAATATTCAACCAACGGGCGCAACCTTCCCGGAATAGTAAAATCAAAATGATTAGTAAAAGGCAGGGTTCGCTCTGCCTTTTTTTACATTCGCGATATTTATATTAAAAAATAGGAAAGCAAAATGGCATTAAGAGATCAAGCAAATCCAAATTTAGCTCTTGTTGAAGATGTTGATATTTTTGACAAAGCATTTTCGTGGGAACCAAAACGCCAACATCATTTTATTTTAGAAATGAATGATATTCCATCATATTTAGTAAAAGCTTCTGGTAAGCCGACAATTACAAACACTGCTGTTGAACTAGATATGATTAACGTTAAACGTTATGTTGCAGGAAAACATGCATGGGATACTATTACAATGACATTGTATGATGCAATTGTTCCATCTGGAGCACAAGCAGTAATGGAATGGGTTCGTTTGCATCATGAATCTGCAACAGGCCGCGATGGATATTCATCATTTTATAAAAAAGAAATCAGATTACATCAATTATCACCTTTAGGCGAAGTAATTGAAGAATGGATCCTTAAAGGTGCATTTATTACTAGCGCCGGATTTGGTACTTTTGATTGGAGTAGTGATGCAGTACAAGAAATTGAATTAACTATTCAGTTTGATTGGGCATTCTTAAACTTCTAATTCAGAATAACTATTACAAAAGCCCCTTAAATTGGGGCTTTTTTTATGTTCGCACATATTTATAATAAAGGTTATATAAGGAATATATGAGTACACATTCAACTAAACTTGATCCAAACATTATTGAATTAGCAAAACAGCGTTATGAAACTAAACAACGAAGCAAATTACCAAGTGTTATTGTTTCTTTAGCAAGTGCTGGTAAAATATATCCAGAATCATCTCCACTTCGTGCGGGTCAAATTGAAATGCGATATATGACTGCATATGATGAGGATATTTTAACTAATACATCTTATATTAAAAATGGTGTAGTTTTCGATAAATTGTTAGAATCAATCATTGTTACAGAAGGCATCAATGTTCAAGAAATTTCAACCTTTGACAAAAACGGATTGATTTTATATGCTCGTGTATTATCATATGGATCTGATTATCCAGTACAAATAAAAGATCCTGAAACAGGAAACGTGTTAGAACGAAATATAGACTTACGTTCAGTAAAATTTAAACCATTTGATTTACAATCAGATGCAAATGGAGAATTTGATTATAGTATCGATGATGTTAAAATTAAATTTTCATATAATACTAAAATTGATTTATTAAATTCATCAGTTACTGAAATGTTAGGTTCAGTAATTAAACAAGTTGATGAAACTAGATCTACAGCTGACATTGAAAATTTTATTCGATATGAATTTTTAGCTAAAGATTCTCGCACATTTCGATTATATTTTCTAGAAAATGCACCTGGGTTAGATTTAACTTTTGAATTTGAAGGTGAAAATGGAGGCACCTTCACATCTGGATTTCAACTTGGGGCCAACCTTTTTTGGTTTTAAACCAGAAGACCGAGTATTTTTACACGACAACTTATTTAATATGATTTGGCACGGCGAAGGCCGTTGGGATTGGGATACATTATATAATATGCCAATATTTCTTCGCCGTCGTTGGATGAAACACATTAATCGCATATTAGAAGAACGAGAAAATTATCAAAAATCTATCATTGAAGCTAGAAAAAATAAACGGGCCAAAAGCTCACAGCCATCAACGCCTCAAAGAGCACCTAAAAAATAACTAGTAAATATTTATATAAAAAATAAGTATTTATGACTCAACGACAATTCATACAAGATTTAAAGAAACAGCCGCGACATGGCATGGCTACCAATTGGTGGCAAGATGTACAAGCTGGCGCTGAAAAAGTTGGAGAGGCACTTTCTGCATTTACTTCATATGGTGCTGAAGCAACTAAAGCTGCTAAAGAAATAACAGAACAAATGATCGAAACCGGAACTGAAGGTTTTGCTGGGTTATTAAAAGAAACTGTAGCTTTAAATATTGGTTTAGCAAAAACTATAGAAATAAATCAAGGATTACAAAAAACATTTATATCAATTGCTAGTGCTGCAACATTTTTAGAAAAAAGAAACGCTGTATTAAATAAAGGTTTTGGTATATCTAGTCAAAATGCTGAAATATTAGGTAATAAATTAGCAACGCTAAGTAAAGAATTATCAGGTGGTAGTATACAAACAAAAATTTCTCAAGAATCATTGATGAAATATGCTGTTAGTATTAAAAGTATGCTACCAACTATGAATCAAGCTAAACAAACTACAAATGAATACTACAAAGGTTTACAACAATCTCAGTTTATATTACAAGAATCCATTGGTTTAACAGAAGAACAAGCTAATGCATACACTCAATATGCCGGTGCTAATGCAGAAAATGCAGCGCGCCAATTGCAATTTACACAACAAGTAGCTGCAGCATTAGGAGATGAAGATGGTTCATTGGGTTATGTGAAAATGATAACTGAAGGAATAGCCGATGCCGGCGCTGACGTTCAATTACAATATGGTAGATTACCTGGTTCATTAGAGGCAGCAACAATTAAGGCGTCTAGATTAGGACTTAAATTAGAAGATTTAGCTGGAGCTGGCGAGTCATTATTAGATATAGAAAGTAGTATAGGTAAAGAATTAGAATACCAATTATTAACTGGAAAACAATTAGTTGATGATCAAGGACAAAGTTTAACTAATTTATATAGAGAAGCAACATTACGCGGAAATGCAAGTGATCAAGCAGATATAATGGCAAAAATCATTGCAGAAGAAGGAGAAAATTTAGAAAATAATTTATTTGCTAGAAAACAAATGGCAGATTTATTAGGTATTCAAGAACGACAATTAGCATCAGCTTTACAAAAACAAAAAATTTTACAAAAAGCCGGCGAAGCTGGTATAACTATAGATATTGACGATGATGGTGCGATTGCTGCAGCTGCTATAGAATTAAAAAAATCTGGAAAATTAAATGAAAAAGAATTTGCAGAATTTCAAAAAGCAGCCGATACGCGTACAACGGATGATTTATTAAAAGAACAACTTAGCATTGCAAATGAACAATTGATCTATAGTAGATTAACAGCTTCTGTAATGGCTACTAGAACCGATCTAACAAAAGCTGCCAGCAAAATGGCAGCAGTTTCAGGCGACCCTAGTAATCTTAGGCCCGAAGAGCTAACAGCATTAGGAAATGCTATGACTGTATTAGGTGTACCGTTAGAAGCTGGCAAGGAAGTTTATCAAACCGGAACATCTACAACAGTCAGTGGCCCTGAAAGTTTAAAAACAGCTAAAGATTTAGTAGCTACCCCGACAGGTTATGGAGACCGCATATTATTAGCAGGTGAAGATACATTTGCATTAAGTAATGATGATACTGTAGTTGCCGGTACGAATTTATTTCCAAACACAACACCGGGCGGAACTAATTTAGCTGCTAAAATGGATGAAATGATTGCAGAAATACGAAATCAAACACGCATATTATCAAAACGAGATAATACATTTGGCTCTGGTATTAATAGTGCATATTACGGATAAGGAACACGATGAGTAACCCAACGCTAGGAGCAGGATCACAATTTATATCACCATTCAATATTTCTACACAACAAGAGAATTGGATTAGTTCAAATATAATAGGATTTCAGAATCCAACAGAATATTCAGTGTTTCAATTTACTGCGCCATTTTCATTGTCAAATTTAAATTTTAATGGCATCAATCCAACTATTAAAAATACAACTCAATTTACCGGACCGACAACGCAGCCAATCACCGCTGCGCCGGCGCAAACATTATATGGTCCAACTGAAGGTAATTTAACAACTCCTAATATAAAAGATGATAAATATGCTAATCAATTTAACGGAAATGAAACTATATCGAATTGGAACCCAGGTAACACGTTATCAGATTTTACTAATTTAAATAATGCAAAATTTCTAAGAAATGGCGTAGGATATTCAACATCGATCGTAGCAGGAGCATCAGGCTTCCCACAGATTGGTCAAAGTGCACAAAAAGTATTTGATAGTTCTACTAATCAAAATGATGTAATTAATTCTACATATTTTACATTACCATTTGATCAATTAACTAATAAATTGAATTTTTCAGGAGATGTAATTGATATTGTAAATTCTATAGGTAACTTAGCACCATATGGCGATTTTAGAGCAAAGCGTTTTGCTAGTTCATTTGCAAATCAAAATGCAAATTTAGCAGTTAAAATTGGAACTGCTATCGGTCGAGCTCGTAAAGATGGAGCTTCTGCTACGATACGTCCAGGCAATTTTAGTTCCCGAGCTGCACTTTATGCGGCAACATCATTATCGCCTGCGGGCGCTTATTCTTTATTCAATTTAAATGGTGTGGGTGAATATGGATATGGTTGGGGAGATCATGATAATCAATTTGCATTACGTAATGATTTTACGTTACGCAGTGAAGTTACAACTCGATGGTCAACACAAGGTTCTGGGTCATATGCCCGTACTAGAAATCCGTTAGAACTTGTAACGCCATTCCGCGGAGATAAAGTAACCGTTATTGATTTTGGTAAACGTTTATTAAAAAATGCATATCAGTGGAAGCCATCGAGTGGAAATCAATTAGAAAATAATCGAGTTCCAAAAACATCATTAACGAAAGACTTTATTAAATTTTTCTTAACTGGTCCAAAAATGACTGCTAATAATCTATATGGAGATACGACAGGTATTGCAGATGATATTATAGTTTTTCGTGCAATATTAACTAGTCTCAGCGATTCATTCTCTCCAGATTGGAGTCCCGTTAAAATGATAGGCCGCGCAGACCCTAATTATCAATATAGCGGCTATGCTAGATCGATAGATGTTGGATTTGATATTGTAATTACAGATCGGGATGAAATTAAACCAACATGGAGAAAATTAAATGCACTTGCAGGATATTGTGCTCCAATATATGACGGTGCATCTATTGCATTAACTGCACCATGGATGCGAATAACTTTAGGAGACTTATTTCATCAAACTCCCGTAGTAATGACTTCATTGTCATATACATATGATTTAGATCATTCATGGGAAATTAATATCGAAGGCGATAAAGAAATGTTTGAGACACCTAGAAAGATATCAGTTTCATGCAACTTTAATGTTATTTCAGATGCAATACCACAAAATAATGGTCGTTTCTTTGGATTAGCTAGATCATATGATCCTAAAAATAATCCTATAGTAGGAAACGACAATTGGTTAAGTGATTTTAATTCAAACGTGCCAGATCCAAGTTTTAATCAAGAAAGAACAACAAATTAAATTTAAGGTTAAAGGGTAATTATGTCAAGTAGATATTCAGCATCAACAATATTAAAAAATTTAGAAGGCAAACAACGACAATCTACAGTTATCGTTCCTAGTATGCCAGGATCTGCAAATGATGTATATATACAAATAACATCAACAGAGCGTTTAGATAAATTAGCTTTGAATTTTTATCAAGATGCTACTATGTGGTGGGCAATTGCAGCTGCAAATAATTTAGGAAAAGGTACATTAATAGTGCCAGCAAATACTACAATACGAATTCCAGATAAAAACATTATTCAACAAGTTATTAACCAAGTAAATAGATCAAGATGAATATATTTTATTCGCAAGTAGACGACGCAGTTCAACGAGAATTAAATGCACGAGGTAATTCGGGTAAAAATCGTACAACTGAAGATATCAATTTTATGGTTGGTAAAATTGCTAATGTACAAGTAACAGCATATAAATCTGGTTCAGCTGATCCTAGTATGCAATATCCAGGCGAATATGGAGTTTTAGGAGGAAAAACAGTATTAGGGCCAAGATTTCAGCCTAGTGGCAAAGGCGGTTTTTTAACTAATCCAGAATATACAGTTGATACAATAAAATTTGATGATTTTGGCAATGCGGCGCTAGATAAAAAAAGTTTTACAGATAATTCTAGAAGAATAGGTCCAATTGTAACAAGTGTATCAGTTGATATCGGCGATCATTCAATGGGGTTATTAAATAAAGCAACTATTAACATTACAATTCCAAATCCAACTCGAGATCTAGATAAAGTAGAAGAAGTCTGGTTTTATCCAGGACGTTATGTAAAAATAGATATTGTATATCCTGATTCGGCAATAATAACTGGTACTGAAAACTTATTGTCAACTTCATCATTATTCGGATCATTGCCAGAAGAAATAGTTAATGACAAATTAAAAAAATTATATCCATCATTATCAAATAGTTTAAATGAGTTTAAACGTAGAATAAGAAAATTAAATGAATTTTCATTCCAGGGTTTGATTACATCATTTGATTTTTCTTATACAGAGGATGGAAGTGTAAATGCTACAATTTCATTAACAGGTACTAGTAACACATATACTGATGTAACTATGTTAATGAACCCGGCTACTAAAAAAACTAATGAAAAAAAATCAGCAGTTTACGATACTATAGAACCAGTACCAGTAGCAGAATTACAAGAAAGAGGCATAGAAACTAACAATGGTTCTACTGAATTCTATGGAATGTTATACAATCAATTTGAAAAACTTAGAACTGATTTTAAAAATAAAAATTCAATTAACGAAGATTTTCCAATATTAATACCATTTACTACTGATAAATCTACAAGTCAAGTATCAGATCGATTTATTTTATATGGTGAAATATATCCTAGTTCAACATATGATTTCTTTGCACAAAACGCACAAACTACGCAAAATGCAAACACAACAATTGGACCAGTCATTGGCCCCGCAGCTGCACCCGAAGCTCCGATAGCTGGACCTATAACACAAAACGAATTTGAACAACAACAATCTAGAGAGCAATCAGCTGTTAATTCTAGATTAAGAATGTACACACAAACACAACGTTATATAACGTTAGGAGCATTAATTGGTTTTATTAATGAATATATTATACAAAAAATAAAAGGGTCTGCAGTCGAAGCTGAAATTACATGTACTGATACTACTCAGTTTAGTAATTATTATCCAGCATTAACATCTTGCATTCCAAAAGATATTCTATTGTTGCCAAATAAAAATAATTTACAAAGTAACGCCGGCGGCATGAATATATATGGTAATTTAGTTTTATATCCAAATATTTTACAAACAATGAGCGGCTATAAAACACGACAATGGGAAGGAATTTCATCTGCAGATTCAGATAATAAAAAAATATTTCCGTCTAGAATTTTTATTAATCTAGAATACATACAGCAAGTATTAAATGAATTGTCTAATCGAAATACAAGAGCATTTACTGTTTCATCATTTTTAGCAAATATTAGTAATAGAATTGCATATGCAACAGGTAATGCTATTATATTAAAATTAGTAACTGATTCAACATTATCAACTACATTATTATTTGCTGATGCAAAATTTTTAAAACCAATAGATACAACAAAACGAGTAACTAAATATTCAGTACCGATGCTAGCAAATCACCCTAGTGGTTCTGTTGTACACGGATTTACATTTCAAGCAAAATTGCCTAGTAACGTTAAAAATTTATCATATGTTTTAAATTCCGGAACAGATGTTTCAGATGAAGAAATTGCACCATATTTAAATTTTATGTATAATTCAAAAGATCCGGAAACTATAAATAAAGCTCGAGACAAATACAAACAAAAACACGAACAAATTATTAATAATTTAAATGATGCAAAAACTGCATATGGCAATATTCCATTTGTAGATGAACAAACTACTAAATTAAGTAAAGCACTATTTGAATATATAAAATTTCCATTTCCAGATATTACAAAAGCACAACAATTAACTGCGCCAATATTTCCATTCGATGTTGATTTTACAATCGATGGTATTAATGGTTTGCGATATGGCGATGTTTTAACTTTTGAAGGATTACCTGAAAAATATAGGCAAAATACTGTATTTAGTATAATTGGTATCACACACGATGTTGCCGATGCTGGGGTTTGGACAACTAAAGTTAAATGTATAATGAGACCAGAGATAGGATAACAAATGGCACGATTGAAATTATATTATCCAATTGACGAAATAACAACTAATCTTTATACATCGGGTCAAGAATTAATGACTTTAGATAATAAAGAATATGTTGGATTATATCATACGTATACAACTGGCGAAACATATACAGAACCATTTTGGAAACCTGGAATATCTAAACAATTGATTCCATATGCAGAACAATCAATTGGGAGTAATAAAAATATTATATATCAACAATTAACAAACTTTGCAAATGATGCTAAATACATTGCCCCAAAAAGTGTAAGTCCACAAATTAAAAAACAAGATATCTTGAACGGCAGTATCAGAAGATTTTTCTTAAAAAAGCATAATGAAACTAATATCATAGAAATAAATCAAGTACAATATCAACAATGGCAAAATGGAATTATTGATACTAAACTATATGATGCTGTACAATTAACATGGTTTATAACTGGAAACATTAATGATGAAACTATTAATAGTTTTGTAAAAGAAGGCGTTGCTTCTAAAAATAAAAAACAACTTACATTAGCATCAAAACAGCTTCCGTTGATAACATCATATTTAACAAATTTAACTGAATTTTATATTGATGCAACATTTATAGTTCCTGCAGATATAAACGCATTGGATTCTTGATAAAATTTTCTTATTATCCATATAATGATAGTGGATACTATAGAAGAGGTTCAACAAACGTTGCAGTATATCAAAGATAGAAAAACTTTGCTAGTACCTATATACTGTAGTCCCACAAATCATCCTGCAGTCAATCGTTTATGTGCAATATACATTTATACAGAAGATGATGTAGAACGTATGATTCCTGTGTATCATACCGAACAACTAAGGGGCTTTTCAGAACTTGTCCCGGAGTTTATGGCTCTGCAGAATATATTTGTTCATGATAAGAAGCGATGGCTACAAACCGGCGGAAACAATGATGTATGGGATGTAAAAACATTGTGGTGGTATACATATGGCGAGGCATATGATGAATCACATTATGTAACAGCAGCACATCAATTTTATTGGCGACGACACACTGCATTAGATGCAGTTAATTGTATTGTGCCATTGCAACAACATATGGCAATGTGTCAAAAGATTCGTCACTATGCTTGGCCTATGTGTGTAAATGCAAAATTAACTGAATCATATTTGCAATTCAATGATACATATCCTAAAGTTTTTGCAAAAATAGAATCTGCAGGATTAGCAGTAGATGAAACATTTCGGATGCCAGAATTGATACATGATGGTCTAGTATATTCTCAATATCATTATCACACAACAACGGGTCGTCCTAGTAATGCATTCCGCGGATTTAACTTTGCTGCAATGAATAAAGAAGATGGTACGCGTGCTGCATTTCATAGTAGATTTGAGCGAGGTGCATTAGTCGAAATGGACTTTGATTCGTACCACGTACGGCTCATTGCAAAAATGATTGGTTATGAGTTACCTGTATCATCTATACACGATTATTTAGGTCGATTCTATTTTGGAGTAGATGAACTCACAGATGAACAACGAGATGAAAGCAAATCAATTACATTCCGTTTGTTGTATGGGGGCATTGATCGAGAATTTTTAAGTATTCCATTTTTTGCACAAGTAAATGATTTTGTATACAAGATATGGAATAAATGGAAAAAAACCGGTTGTGTAGAAACACCCATATTGAAACGCAATATTTGTCGCGAAGGTTTGCAAAACATGACAGCAAATAAACTTTTTAACTATTATTTGCAAGCAGTAGAAACCGAAGTATCAGTACGCAAATTGCAACAAGTACAAGAAATGATGCAACCATATACCAGTTGTATGATTCTATATACATATGATTCGGTATTATTTGATATAAATTACCAAGAAGCACGAGAGTTACTGCCTCAAATTAAAGCAGTATTAGAACAAGGCAACTTTCCGGTAAAAGTGAAAGTGGGCGATATTTATGATAAAATAAAAACTATTTCTTTATGAACATTGATTTAATTTTA
>Ga0315900_10008627_pt1 | contig 13086 bp, 11 predicted proteins | sample LakEriMetagenome_FD_203521 | JGI IMG/M metagenome (GOLD analysis project Ga0315900, IMG submission 203521) | Freshwater fungal communities from buoy surface, Lake Erie, Ohio, United States - Buoy 12 MA114 | ecosystem: Environmental > Aquatic > Freshwater > Lake > Lake biofilm | place: USA: Lake...
GCAAATGCACCAATGATATTATCAGGCACGATATGTGTAAAAAAGTCTACCCAATTCATTTCTTTACCTTGATCTACATAGGCAGCTACTTTTTCATTATTTGTACTTGCTAATACTACGCCTTTACCTGGCTTAATAAAAGTACCCACTACTAAGCCAATCAGTAAAGCAATGGTAGAGACAATCTCAAAATAAAGAATCCCTTTCCCTCCAACCCTTCCCACTTTCTTCATGTTGCCAGCTCCAGTAATCCCTAAAACAACTGTAAAAAATATAATTGGCGCAATGACCATTTTTATTAAACTAATAAAAACGTCACTAATTATTTTACCTGTTTGAAAAAATGCAGGAAATAAAAGACCTACAACGATGCCTAAAACAATACCTATTAAAACCTGTACATATAAAATCTTTAAGTATTTCATGTATTAAACTTACAAGTAAAAAGTTCAAAAAAAGAAATAAAATAGATAAATGGTGCTTTGGGGGATTAATTCTTTATAGAAAGTGTATAAAAAAGAGTCATTTACTTCACGGCAAAAAAATAGGTATTAAGCTTTTGTCTTAAATCCTAGTTTAGCAGGTGTAATTGGTAAATCCCTTACTCTTTTTCCAGTGGCATTGTACACCGCATTGGTTACCGCGGCAGCAAAACCAATTAATGCAATTTCACCAATGCCTTTTGCACCAATCGAATTCATATTCACATCTGGCTTGTTCACAAACCAAACATCGGTTGGTGGAATTTGAGAGTGCAATGGCACATGGTAAGCACCAAAACTTGCATTGATAATTTGCCCAGACACATGATCCATTTCTAGTTGTTCTGTCAATGCCATCCCAATGCCCCCCACAACACCACCAATCATTTGGCTTCTTGCAGTTTTAGGACTAATAATTTTTCCAGCATCCCCCGTGGTGACTACTTGTAAAATTTTAATGGTGCCGTCTTTAGAATTCACAGCCACTTTTACAAAGTGAGAAGAAAAGGAATTACTTGTAAACTTTAATTGCTCTGCAGTTTTACCTGAAGATGCAATAGTCAAATCAATTTGTTTATCGGGACTTAATTGTAATAAATCAACAATGGTAATTTTTATTGTTGGGTCAGCTGTAACCATCACCATTTCATTTTTAACTTCTAGTGCATCAGATTTAAGATTCGCAAAAGAAGGTACAGACTTGATCGTAAGGTCTTTTAAATTTTGTTTTAATGTGGTACAAGCCAAGTCCACAGCAGATCCTACAGTAGAGGTGGTGCCTGATCCACCTTGTGATGGTCCAGGAGGTAAATCAGAATCTCCTAATTTGAATTTTACTTTTTCAATAGGCATCTGCATTGCATTTGCGGCTATGATTGTCATGGAAGTCGTCGTGCCTGGGCCCATATCACTCACTGCACATTCTAATGTCAATTTCCCTTCTTTATTTAATATAGCACGAACAGATGCACTGCCCTTGCCTGCGCCAAATACGCCATTGGCCATACCATAACCAATCAACCAACCATTTTCTTTTAAGGTGCCTGGTGTGGAAGGACGATTTTTCCAACCAATTTTTTGTTGACCATACGCATAACAATCTTTTAAATTGATATCCGAGAAAGGCATTTTATTTTCAGGATTTATAGAGGTAAAGTTTTTTAACCTTAGTTCAATAGGATCCATTTTTAATTTATAAGAAAGCTCATCAATAGCAGACTCTAAGCCATAAGAACCAGTGGCTTCACCAGGTCCGCGCATCCAAACAGGTGTGCTCATATCGAGTGGAAGCAGACTGTATTTGGTATCCACGTTTTCTGAAGCATATAAAAATTTAGAAACGTTCACAATCCCTTCTCTAAAATCTTCGTAACGAGAAGTACCGCTAATGGCTTCGTGTGTAATACCAATAAAACGTCCCGTAGCATCTGCACCAATTCCAATTTTCTGCCAAGACTGTGGACGATAGCCTACTAATGAAAACATTTGTGGACGGGTAAGTACAATTTTTACAGGACGATTTAATTTTTTAGCAGCAATCACAGCAGCTGGTACATTGGCCCAACTTCTTAAACCGCTACCAAATCCACCGCCTACATTTTCTGCAATCACACGCACATTTTTATCTTGTAAACCAAAAGTGCGTGCTATCGCAGTTTGCGTACTTTTAGGTCCTTGTGTTTTATCGTATAGCGTTACTTTTTCTTCTCCTTCCCAAAACGCAATGGTAGCATGCATCTCCATTGGAAGATGCACTTCGGCAGGTATCGCATATTCTGCTTCAATAAAAACAGGTGCAGTTTTAAATGCATTTTCTGTACCTCTTTTATAGACAACAGTCCCTTTTAATTTAGAAGGCTCTTTTCTTACTACATCAAAATTTGTTTCAAAAGCTTGTGACTCATATTCTGCACGCACTAAACGAATTGCAGCGTTCGCATTCTCTATACTATCTGCTACAATCAACGCAATGGGTTGACCAAAAAAACGTACTTGATTATCGTATAAGACTTTATGTCCGCGCCATTCAGAAACATTTTTTGGACGTTCTGCAGCATTCGTTAAATAACCAGGTACAGAAGGACAATTGGCATAATAAATTACATCTAAGACACCAGGGGATGCCAATGCTTTTGCAGTGTCAATATTCTTGATCATGCCTTTTGCAATGGCACTAGTCACGAATACGCCATAAGCCATATTCGGTAAATTATATTCTGCAGTGTACTTTGCTTTGCCAGTTACTTTATCTGCGCCGTCTACTCTTTCGTCTGCTAAGTCAAGTTTAAAAAGATTTGTATTGTTCTTATCTAAATTAATATTGTTCATAAATGAAAATTAAAAGGATTAAATTTTAGCACCAGATTTTGCAACTTCTACAATAGCATCTACAATATTTTGATAAGCGCCGCATCTGCAAATATTGGTATCCATGTATGCTTGAATACTTGTCCTGCTTGTCGCTTTACCTTCTCTTACACATGCCACTGCTGACATGATTTGTCCCGAAGTGCAATAGCCACATTGAAAGGCGTCATTTTTTAAGAACGCGGCCTGCATTGGATGTAACTGATCTCCCTTCGCGAGCCCTTCGATAGTCGTGATTTGATTGTTCTGATGATTCAATGCCAATTGTGTACATGATTTCAAACGCTTACCATTCACATGAATGGTACAAGCGCCACATTGCCCCATCTCGCAACCTTTTTTAGTTCCAGTATATCCAATTTGTTCTCTTAATAAATTGAGCATAGTTGTTCTTGCATCAATTTCAAGTGCAATTGGTTTGCCATTTAAAATAAACTTTAATTTTTCTTTTGCGATAGGCATCGGCACTAAGCTGTCTGCAGCATAAGTCTTCACTAAAACAGATGGCGTAAAATAAATTGCAGCAACCGCGGCTGATTTTTTAAAAAAGCCCCTTCTTGCACCATCAAATTGACAAGGATTCATATACAACGATTTGATGTAATTTACCAAAAAAGAAAGCGTATTCAAAAAAAAGATGGATAATCGGCCGAAGTAAAATAGCTTGTACAGCTATAATTTTTCTACAGGCACGCCAGGTTTGGCATAAGCATAACGGTCAATTAGGGTTGTATTGTAATAGGCATCCAATCCGTTGCTACAAATACTTCCAGCTTGATCTAAATGAAGAAAGCCGTCTGTAGTTGGTCGAAGTGAAGGGTCTATCAACACCTGTTCTAATTGCCCAATCACTAAAAAAGTGTTATTCAATGTAATAGGCACAATCTCTTTCAAAGAAAGCAAATATTTGATAGGGCTCTCTTTTACAAAGGGTACATTGATGCCATCAAGGTATTCCTCGGTCAGCCCAACTTCTGTAAACTCATTGACCTCGTCGGGATATTTTGCACTTGTTTGATGTGCTTGCTCTAAAAATGAAGACTGAATATGGTTGACCGTATAAAAACCATTTGCTTTAATATTGGCCAAAGTATGCGGCGCCGCAGCAAGAGGTCGGTTGATATAACCAATTAATGCAGGATCGGAACCAATATGAACCATGCTGCTAAACATCCCTAAATTAGGCACACCCTGCGCATTGATGGTACCAATTAAGCTAGCCGATTTAAAACCAGTTAAGCTATTGATAAAATTAGCTCTATAAAATCTTTCCCAAGACTGCCATTCGAGAGGACTATATTGTTGCATAAATAAATAACAATTGAAAGATGAATAAGTTTGCTTTCTATTTAAAGGAATATAAATTAATGGAGCTTGAAGTTATCTTTTCTTTGGATACTATTTCCCATTTTGTATAGGGGGAAGTAGGGAAAAATAAAGCCGTCATCACTGAAAGTCCGCCATCTGCAAATAATTCGATTGATGTTTTATCTAATAAAATAGACAAGTCCATATTTGTTGCAGATGAAAGCCTTGGTGCGACTGCTACTGCGGCAAATCCCTCGTTAAAATTTGAAACACCTGCTTTGGTTCTATCAATAAAAAATTGTTTTTTGTCCGCATGATAACCAACAATTAATTTTTCATTAAATGTATTGGAAAGAATAATTTCAAAATCTTTTACTTTCAAATTCTTTAGGTCAATACGATTTGGAATAACATTTTCTTTGGAGATTATTTCAGTAAAAGCATGCTTCATTTCCATTACTGGTTTGGATACTAATAGAAATTCGTTTGAATTTGAAGCTTGTTTTACCAAACTTAATTCCCTAGGCACCGTCATGGCGCTTCTCCATTTTTCAGTAGGCACTAGATTCGCGTAATTCCAATTGCTCATCCATCCAATTAATATTTTTCTATCCCCCACATTTGAAAAAGTCACGCCTGCATAATTGTCAGGACCATAATCCATCCATTTAATAGTTGACGTGAAGGGCTTGAATGTATGCCCATCAAAATCACCCACCATATATTGTGTAGCGGATCCGCTATTTAGTCCACCTGGATTCATACTCACCAATAAAACCCAAATTATTTTTCCGTTCACATTAAAAGACAATAAGTCTGGACATTCCCAAACGCCTACATGGGCAAATAAATTTTTACCTATTTCGGATTCCTTACTCCAGTTCAATAAATTAGGTGAACTATAAAATTCAACATGATCAGCAACCGCTAAGCTCATGATCCATTTTTGTGTAGCCTCATGCCAAATTACTTTTGGATCTCTAAAGTCCTTTAAATTAGGGGTTTTAAGTACAGGGTTGCCTGTATATTTCGTCCAGGTTTTTCCTTCATCCAAACTAAATGCAATGGATTGATTCTGAAAATCATTCCTACCTGCTTTTTCACCGGGCATAAAATGTTGTGTAAAAATAGCCACCAAAGGAGCTATGCCGCCGCGTCCTAAACCACTTGTATTGTTTTTATCCAATACGGCCGAGCCCGAAAAAATCATCCCAATTGAATCCGGATACAAAGCAATAGGCTGTTGCTTCCATTGCACTAAATCACTACTTATGGCATGCCCCCAATGCATTGGGCCCCATACTGTTCCATCTGGATAGTGCTGATAAAATAAATGGTATTGGCCATTTAAAAAAAGCATGCCGTTGGGGTCATTCATCCAACCTTGTTCTGGGGTAAAATGAAAACGTGGTCTATATAGAGACTCATTAGTAGATACTGGATCTTGCTGAACTTGACTTTGGACATGAGTCTGGGCCATAAATAAAGCTAGGATCAATAAGATGCGATAAAAATGCATTGGATTTTATTTAAAATTAACCATTTATAGAGGTTGAAAGTAGTGAATACAAAACAACAACTCGTATTCTTGATTTAATTCAATTAAGAATAAGAATATTTTTTGAAATATTAACAAATTATGAACAATTTATTGGAAAAAGTGGGTGGTTTAAATAGATATATTATGCCTTTGTTTATTTAATATTAATTAACTATTAATTCTTGTCAATTTAACTCCCCAAAGGCACTGAAACTTGTTGTTTTGCTTTAACTTTGCGGATGCATTTTAACAAGATTTTGGGAAATCCAAGACCTGATAAAATGTGGCCAATTCAAATAAGCATTTCGAAATCAAATCAAAACAAATGAAAAAAACAATCTTGTTTTTAGCAAGCTGTATGATGACTATCATCAGTTTCGCTCAAATTACCACTTCATCTATTTCTGGTGTAGTTGTAAACGAGAAAAAGGAAGTAATGGTAGGTGCATCTGTTGTGGCAACACACGTTCCAACAGGTACAACTTACAAAACAGTTACTAACAAAACAGGTGCCTACGTGTTCCCAGCAGTAAGGGTTGGTGGACCATTTACAGTAGCTACAAATTATGTTGGATTTAAAAAAGTAGAGGAAACTGACATTAATACTCAATTGGGTGTTACTACAAACGTGAACTTTATTTTAATTAATGAAAATTCAACACTTAAAGAAGTAGTTGTAACTGGAACAAAATCAGGATTATTCTCAAAAGAAAAGACTGGTGCTTCACAACAATTTTCTCGCAGAGAGTTACAATCAGTTCCAATTACAGGAGCAAGAACAATCGATGGTATTACAAAATACAATCCATTTGGTAACGGTAATTCTTTTGGTGCACAAGATTCTCGTTTAAACAACTTCACAATTGACGGATCTCAGTTTAATAATAATTTTGGATTAGGTTCATCTGCACAAGCAGGTGGTAGAACAGGTGCTTCCGCAATATCTTTAGACGCAATTGATCAATTACAAGTGAATGTGGCTCCGTTTGATATTCGTCAGTCTGGATTTACTGGTGCAGGTATCAATGCGGTAACAAGAAGTGGTACAAATGAAATTGAAGGTTCTGCATATCTAACACAAAGAAATAATACTTCTACTTATGTTGGTAATAATGCAAACGGAGTAAAAATTACGCCATCAAAATTTGATGAGAAAGTACAAGGGTTCCGTTTAGGTGCACCAATCATTAAGAACAAATTATTTATCTTTGGTAACTATGAAGCTATTGAAAGAACTGAACCAGGTACAACTTGGACATCAACAGGTTCTCCTTTGTCAGGTTCACAAGTAAGTAGACCAACTTTCCAACAATTGACTGATCTTTCTAAATTTATGAAAGATAAATTCAATTATGAAACTGGTCCATTTGAAGGTTATTCAAATACTAACTCATCTATGAAATTCTTAGTGAGAGTAGATTGGAATATCAATGAAAATAACAAATTGACTGCTCGTTATGTATATCATAATTCTGAAGCTCAAATTGGCGTTTCTAACTCACAATCTGCGGGTTTTGGTAATAGAACACAAAACATCAACGCAATGTCTTTCCAAAATAGTGGATACACTATTCAGGATAACACGCGTTCTGCGGTATTAGAATTAAACTCTAAGATTTCAAATACATTGTACAATAACTTAATTGTATCATACGATAAGCAAATTGAGAATAGAGGTTATATGTCTCAAATGTTCCCAACGATTGATATATTACAAGGATCTACAACACTTACATCAGTTGGCTTTGATCCATTTACTCCAGGCAACAAATTAGATTATAATACTTTCAATATAACAAATAACTTAACAAAATATGCTGGTAAGCATACTTTAGTTGGTGGTTTTAATTTCCAAAAGTATCAGTCTAATAACTTATTCTTTCCTGCATCTAATGGAGTCTACATCTTCAACAGTTTAACAGATTTTTACAATGCAGCTAATCAGTCAATAGCAAATGGTGGCAAGCCATCGACACTTGCACCAGCTCGTTTCCAATTCCGTTATTCGGCATTACCTGGAGCAATTGAACCAATGCAAACTTTAAAATCGGATAGATTAGATTTGTACTTACAAGATGAGTATAATGCTACTAAAAATTTAAAATTAACATTTGGTGCAAGAGTAAACATTATTGGATTTGAAAATACTGCTTTAGAAAACAAAACAATCACTGCATTAACTTTTGCAAAAGGTGAAAAATGGAATACAAGTGTAATGCCTAAAACACAAGTTTTATTTGAGCCAAGATTAGGTTTCAATTATGACCTAAAAGGTGAAAAGAAAACACAATTTAGAGGTGGAACTGGTGTATTTACAGGAAGACCTCCATATGTATTTTTATCAAATCAAATCGGTAACAATGGTGTGTTAACTGGATTTATTGATGTGAGTGGTGCAGCTGCAACTAACTATGGTTTCACAGCAGACCCTAACAAATACTTTATACCATCAACGCCAACATTACCAACAACATTTGATTTGGCTTTAACAGATCCTAACTACAAATTCCCACAAGTTTGGAAAACTAATTTAGCGGTAGACCAAAAATTACCATTCTTTGGATTAGTAGCAACGGCAGAATACTTATACAATAAAACAATAAACGCAGTTCATTATTATGAAGCTAACTTAAGAGATCCAGTTGGAACTTTAGGTGGTGTAGATAATAGACCACGTTTCGGTGGAACCGATGCGACTGTAAGAGTAAATAACAATGTAAGTAGAGCTGCAGTGCTTACAACAAGAGATGGCGCTTATCATGAATCATTAACATTGAAATTGGAGAAACCATATCAAAAAGGTTTATGGGGTTCATTCGCATGGACAACTGCTAACTCAAAAGATTATATGAGTGCAGGTTCAATCGCAAGTGGTTCTTGGCAATCAGCTCTATCAATTGCAGGTAATAATAATTTAGATTTATCATTTGCAGATGCATTTGTTAAAAATAGATTTGTTGGTTTATTAGGATATAAGATTGAATATGGTTCTAAGTATGGTGGTGCTACTACAATCACTTTAGGTTATGTAGGACAACAATCAAATCCATTCTCTTATATCGCAGCAGGCGACTTGAATGGTGATAGAGTAAACAATAATGATTTAATCTTTGTACCAACAAAAGCTTCTGACATCAGATTCTCACCTTTAACAGTTGGTACAAGAATTTATACTGAAGTAGAACAACAAGCTGCATTTGATAAGTTTATCGACCAAGATAAATACTTGTCAACTCGTAGAGGTAAATATGCTGAAAGAAACGGCGGTTTATTACCATACTTACATAGATTCGATTTATCAGTAGCACAAGATGTATTTATTAATATAGGCGGAAAGAGAAATGCTTTCCAAATTAGAATGGATATCTTAAACTTTGGTAACATGGTGAATAATAAGTTCGGTGTGACACAAAGAGTTACAGCACCTCAATTGTTGAACTTTGTAAGCAGAGATGCAGTTACAAATGTTCCAACATTCAGATTAGCAACACAAAGATTAACAGATGGTTCTACTATTTTAGCTAGAGATACTTATCAGTACAACTCATCAGTATTTGATGTGTGGAGTGCTCAATTAGGAATCCGTTACATCTTCGGTAGATAATCAAAAACGATCTAACTTTAAAACGCCCCAATTGGGGCGTTTTTTTATACATGAATAAGTCATTTAGACATTTCAATGAATCTTAATTGTTTTTTGATCAAAATGTAGGAACTTAGAAATCTAAATTCAAGTTTATGGCGATATCAGTATGGGAACAGTCTACCTATTTTGCACCCAAGGACTTGGTGATAGTAGGCTGCGGTTTTGTGGGATTATGGACAGCCTATGAAGCCATCCACCAAAACCCGAAATTAAACATTACCATACTAGAGCGCGGCACCATCCCGTCTGGAGCAAGTACCCGAAATGCGGGCTTCTCTTGTTTTGGAAGTGTCTCCGAATTGATGTCAGATATTCAATTGATGGGTGAAGCTACGATGCTAGAAACAGTGAAGATGCGCTATGATGGACTACAAAGAATTCAAGAAGTCTTTAAAGCAAAAGAGATAGACTATAACCAGTGGGGTGGTTATGAATTATTTGAAGGAAAAAAAGGAGCAAGAAATGATGAAAGTGCTTTGTATGATATTTCGAAATTAGAATCAGATATCGCTAATTTAAATAAAATATTGGCGCCAGCTTTAAAGACGCCAAAAAAGAATGGTAAATATTTACCCATCTATACGAATGCGAGTAAGGATATTAACAAATTAGGTTTTCAAGGAATAGAAGCCTTGGCATTTAATCAATTAGAGGGCCAATTAAATTCAGCAAAATTGGTATTGGCTTTACAAAAAGCGGTGCAAGCAAAAGGCGTACAAATTCTTTTTAATACTGAGGTTAAAAAATTCAAAAGTCATAAAAAAGGCGTGACCATCACAACAAATTTAGAGGCAGTTTTAGAGACAAAACAATTTTTAGTTTGTACCAACGGATTTGCAAAACAATTGATCCCTGGTTTAGATGTGGTACCAGCAAGAGGACAGGTATTTGTGACAGAGCCTATTAAAAATTTAAAATTTAAAGGCTGTTTTCATTTTGATGAAGGCTATTATTATTTCCGTAACCTAGGCAATCGCTTATTATTAGGTGGCGCAAGAAATGCAGATTTTAAAAATGAAAAAACATACTCATTAGAGACTTCGGCTACCATACAAAAAGTGTTGGAGGATTTTATGATGCAACGCATCCTGCCTAAGGGATCCAAGAAACCAAAAATTGAATTAAGGTGGAGTGGTACCATGGGAATAGGTTCAATCAAAAAACCAATCATCGAACAAGTGCAACCCAATGTCTACTGTGCAGTGCGCATGAGTGGCATGGGAGTTGCCATTGCACCAATTGTGGCTAAGAAAGCATTGAAATTAATGAAGGGGTAAATTTAATTTACAAACAATTGAAGCGCTTGATGAGCGTCAGTTACTGGTATATCACTTTTCTTGAACCCTTTTTTATCTCTAGTTACAATAAGATTGATTTTAAAATTGGACTTTGCTGACACAAATTGAACTCCATCTTCAAAATCATCAAATCCACTATTAATTGCTTTATTAATAATTAGTTCATTTGTAGGTATAACAGATGTGGTTTTCAATAGATCTTGGAAAATCATAAGACATTTATTATGTGCAATTTTACTAATTCTTAAAAGATAATATATAGTCGTAAATGATTCAGCTGAAATATAAAATTTAATTTTATTGTCTTTAGCCAATCTGTATAATTCAATAGCCGCAATATCATGTGGCGCTCTTGCAGCGAAGATATCAACTATAATATTTGTATCTAGGTAAATATGTTTCATTTTAATTTATTGTACTTTTTTAATAAATACAATCCAATTTCTTTTTTATAATCATAGTCCTCTGGTAAACTAATAATACCTCTATACTTTTCAATTAAACTTATTGCCTTTTTTGAATTAGACTTTTTCGGATTCGTCAATTTAGAAGATTCTGCAACCGCTTTTAAATAGTTTTCAACCAAAGAAGAAAGACTTTCCTCTTTTTTCTTAGCATAAATTTTTGCATTATAAATCACCTCATCTTCCACTACAAGGGTTAATTTCGTTTTCATTACACGTGTATTTTAAAGTATAAATATACGTGTTATTAGGTATTAGAAAAAAATAAATAAAACAATTAGTATCTTAGAAACCTTTCTAATACTATCTTTGCGCCATGGGTCAGAAAAAACTAATCAAGTTTGCAGCTATTAAGGAATATAACAATGTCTTGGAGTTTCCACAGGACATGCAGGGCAAATGGGCTGCTTTTTTTGGTGCATTAAACAAAGGCATGACGGCAATTGATATTTCAAGCTTATCAATTATAGAAAGTCATGTTGCGCCAAGTATATCTCTTCATAATAATGACAAAGCAGCTACAAAACTTACCTTAGAACTTGCATGTGGCCGAGGAGAGTATGCTGTTGGTTTGGGCCGTATGTTTCCAAATGAAAACTTTATAGGTATCGATTTAAAAGGCAATCGTATCTGGAAAGGTGCCAGTATCGCTAATAAATATGGATTAACAAATGTGGCCTTTGTTCGTTCACAAATCGAACTCACTGCAAATTATTTTGACAAAAACGAGGTGGATGAAATTTGGATCACTTTCCCCGATCCTCAACTAAGATGGTCAAAGGCAAAAAAGCGCTTGACCCATCCAAAATTTTTAAGAATATACCAGCAGTTTTTAAAAAATGGTAGCGCAAGCAATAGCGATGCGAATCCTGGTATTGTACATTTAAAAACAGATAGTCCCCTACTCTATAATTTCACCTTAAAGGTGATTGAGCTATATGGTTTAAACCTGATCTACAAAACAGAAAACTTATACGCTGAACAAAACATCGATCCACGTTGTTTAATTAAAACATACTACGAAGGATTGGATATCGCACAGAGTAACAAGATTCACTATATTCAGTTTAATATTGACAAAGACCTTCCTTTGGAACTAGATGAAGTTTTAAAAGAGGCCATCAAAGACATCCCCATGGATGCCGGTGAATTGATTAGAATGGAAGCAGAAGCGGCAAGAGCAAAAAAAGAAGATTAAAAAATGATTGAAGGCGTACATTATTATATAGACCCAAAAGGTAAATGGGTATTTACTGCAGCTTACCATGAGGGCAGAGGTTATTGCTGTGGTGAAGCCTGCAAGCATTGTCCATTTGATTATGATGCGGTACCTGAGCCAATTAAAACAAGAGCGAAATTAATAAGAGCTGCAGCTAGTAAAACTACACCAGAAGCATATCCTGAAAAACAAGTTGACATAGATGTGATGAAAAAGCATTTATAATTTATGCAATACACACCCAAGACCCAAGACTTTTTTCAAAACGTATTCGATGTAGTACGTTTGATTCCCAAGGGACGGGTGACAAGCTATGGCGCTATTGCAAAATATTTAGGTACTGGAGGAAGCTCAAGGATGGTGGGATGGGCCATGAATGCATCTCATGGCGTAAAACCTAAAGTACCTGCGCATAGAGTGGTGAATCGCAATGGTATGTTAAGTGGTAAAGCACATTTTGAAACCCCCACTACTATGCAAACGCTTTTAGAAAAAGAAAAAATAAAAGTCCAAAACGAAACCGTCTTGGACTTTGAAAATTTATTTTGGGATCCAGCTGTGGAATTACAATTCTAAATAAATAAATTAAAAGTTTACTTTAGTCATTATAAAGCACCTTAATTATAATACTGCTTAATCATTAAGTATACAATTGGTCCAGTCACAGCTACATAAAACCAGATAGGCCATACTTTTTTTGCTAAATTCTTATGCGCTTCAAAATCACTAGTTAAAGCCCTGTAGGCAGTCCATAATATAATT
>Ga0315900_10008630_pt1 | contig 13084 bp, 36 predicted proteins | sample LakEriMetagenome_FD_203521 | JGI IMG/M metagenome (GOLD analysis project Ga0315900, IMG submission 203521) | Freshwater fungal communities from buoy surface, Lake Erie, Ohio, United States - Buoy 12 MA114 | ecosystem: Environmental > Aquatic > Freshwater > Lake > Lake biofilm | place: USA: Lake...
ATTGCCCTAATAACTTTCCCATCGTGCAATGGTACGTTATGTAATATTAGATCAAAATCAATGTCCTGGATTTTTCCGAATTGTTCAAATAATAAACAATGCTCTACATATTCTACTGCTGTCATAACCTTTATTTTTGCTTAAATATACGAATTTAAAGTGGTAGGTTATTGTCCTTCAAATAAAGCAGATCATCAATGACCTCTAGCCTAAGGGAATTCAATTCACTTTTCCCCTCATCCACAATTATATTCCGGATCTCTACTAGAGTATTTTGATCAAATCGCTTCCAAAAATTATACCATTCACCGTAAGTTTTCATAACCTTTTTTCTTTAAATATACGTAACTGGTTTGGTAACCTCTAATCCCTATCGTTCATCATTCTCCATAACGACTCCACTGCCTTATCTGCTCCTTTAGCTTCGGCTTTTGCAAGTTGTTCCTGCTCCATCTCTTTGGCTTGTTCAAATATTTCCGACTTCATTGACTTAGGAAGTGAATCCCAATCTCCTCTGTCCATTTCTTCATATAACCATTCTACTGCTGTCTTCTTGTTTTTCATGTTTTTCTTATTTGATGCTTAAATATACGAACTTTGCTTTAACCTAACTATTCCTTTTCGATCTGCGATTCGCTAAGTACCAAACCCAAAATCAATAAACCAAGTCCCCAATTATTTCCAAACGCAAGCATAGCTATGCTCACCCCTACAAAACCGATCCCCAACCCCATAATCAAATTTCTTTTCATAACCTTTATTTTTAATTTGCTTAAATATACGAAGCAATTTTTAATAGTTTTACTCCTCGTTGAAATGATGTTCTATCTGTTCCCAACTGATTAGCCCGTTAAAATTCCCTTCCATAGCCTGTTAATTAAAATTAACCATATGAACCGCGATCAAAGCCAATTCATGGTCATTAAATGGGTCCATCCCTTCTTTGACATATCCCCTTAATTGGTATTCTACTATTGCTTTAACATCCTGGCCTGTAGTTTCTCCTACTAATGCTCTCAGGACAGCCAGTTTAGCTCTGTTTTTGATTTTAATATCATTCATAACCTTTATTTTTATTTAAATATACGAAAATACTTTTAATCATTTTATTCCCACAACCCCAACCTCATACTGTATTTTGGCTAGTTCTGAGTAATCAAGAACACACGTTTCTCTTCCCAAGAATTTTTCCTCGGAAATGAAATTAACAAGTTCCCTTTCAATCGAGTTTTTCTCTCCCCACTTAAAGAAGGACATATAAATGTTTTCCAACTTTCTATCCCTGGAAATTGTCACTAGGTAAAATTTTTCCTGATACGCTTTCTGGTTCATAACCTTTATCTTTTAAGTTGCTTAAATATACGAAAATACTTTTAATCATTTTATTCCCATCCCCTCATACTTCAACAAACTATTTGCTATGTACCTATGCACAGCATTTATGTTCTTGAATTGGGAGATATTATTAACAATTATTTTCTTGTCTGTATCCTTAATGTTTTTAGTCTCAATAAAGTTGAGAATTATTCCTTTAGCTTCATCTAGATTTCTAACCTGGAATACCTGTGGTGCTATTTCCTCTAACACACTTTTAATTTGAACTTTCATAACCTTTATCTTTTTAATTATACTTAAATATACGAATTAATCTTCTATTCTCCATTTCCCCAGTTTACCTTTTCTTGTGTACTTCTTCTTATTCTTATACACGTTAGGTCTTGTGGCCTGGTTTAGTTCATGCTGAGTTACCTGGATTGTTTTCATTTTAATCTTTTTTAATCAATTTATATTCTAATCCATTGTAATTCTTTTTATAGAATTCTAATGTTTCCTCTTTGGTAGGTTTCATAATACATACTGTTATTCCCCACTCAACATAAATTGTTATTTCATAACCTTTCATTCTTTTTTCTTTAAATATACGAAAACATTTTAATAATTTTGGGTCCTCTTCTAATCAAAGTGTCGTTATCTACCCCCATTCCCCGCGGGGGTGTGTGGGGGGTTGTATATATTTTCGTTCTCTACCCGAAGGGTCGTGTTCGCACCATGAAAGGGTCCGATACTACCCATTTTCAGTCCCCACTTACCATTTCCTATTTTCCACCTACTCACAATCACTTCTAATCTCAGTTCCTACTTGTTCTTTTGTTTGTCACACGTTCATAAATATTCTAATCAAATTACTCGTGTATAAAACACCTAAATAACATTTATGATACATTTTATATTTTAATGATGTTCTCATTTATATCACGTTTATTTTATTTATTTGAATATACGAAATTTATTTTACTCTGTGATTTCCTTTTCATCAAAAAATTCTAATCCACGGAGCACGTCCTCTAATTCACGTATAGCGAATTCAATGGTATGGGTTGTTCTGTTCTTTACCACAATTTCTAGGTTTTCATCGTTTTGGATAATTTCAATTGCATTCTTGAATCCTTTGATTTTTCCTTTTAGTGTTGCTCTGGTGCTTTCCACCTGCATGTTGTACTTGCTCATAACTTTTCTTTTTTTATATCCTGAATATACGAATTCTCTCTCATGTGTTTTAGTCCCTAACCAGCTATTCTCTCAATGTATTCTTTTCGGCAACGTGTTGTTGAGCCATTCTCGGATTCGAATTCCTCGGTTTCAAAGTTATATGTTCCTTCTTCGCCTTCCTCAATGTAAAGGTAACCATGGAAACTTCCTGCTTGGAATATTCCTATTCCCGCTTCATCCATTTCATATAGCGGAACTGCTTCATTTTCAAACTCATCGGAATGAATAATAAAGTAAACATCTGTTAAAATTCTTGCTTTCATAACCTTTTTATTTGAGTGAAATATACGAAAGATATTTTATGTCTTTTAGTCCTCTATTTCAATATCTTCTTTATTAAGGAAACTAACAGTACCATTTCCAAACTCAACTCCAATAATTTCATCATCTTCATTTAACACTTCAATTTCAAATTCCCCCCCTTGAAGTACTTTTTCCTCTTCCATTATTGGTTCTTCATCTTCATCAAATCCAATACAACATTCAATGAATTGCTCCTTTAAAAATCTTATTTTCATAACCTTTATTTTACTAATTTTAAAAATTCAATACAATCTGTTCTTTACTCTCAAATTTCATATATTCTCAATTTCGTTTCGTGTTTGTTTATAGAAATTGTGTGAGTATGAGTTTGGAGATGTTCTCTCTAACAATTGAATAATCTCATCAACTGCAATTAAGGCACATTGTTTGGCATTATTTAATTCTATATTATCTCCAAAAAAATCCTTTTCTGCAACATAGTTTTTAAATGTATTGACTAACTCTTCAGCTTTTTCTTTCGGTGTCATCTTTCTTTAATTTATTAATTTATTTGAATATACGAAAGAGAGCTTTCGCTCTCTATTCCTTTAAAAACTACTTACTCGAGGTAACATAAGCTTATCATTTCTCAACGCACCACCAACATCATGTGCTAATGTCATTGCGATTTCTCCCTCATCAATTCCATTTTTCTCTGCAAATGCAATGAAGTTTTCAATGTGGGTGTGAATTTCTTTTCCAAATGTGAATTCTAAACACATTGCTGCATGAGCAATATTAATATCATTTGCTGTTAGCATATCACCAATATGCTTTTCTATAATTTGAATTGTTTTCTGGTTCATGGTTTATTTTTTAAATTGTTTCAATATCTTCCATTTCTAATTCATCAATTTCCCAACCTTCCAATTGATCGTTTTCGTCGTTAACTACAACATCAACCTTTCTAAAGTCAACTTGCTCTATCAATTCATCAACCTTATCAATCAATTCATGAACTGAATCAAATTCTACTTCAAACGTGTATCCTGGATACCCTGGGTTTTTTCTATCGTAAATGGTAACATGTAGTTTTCTCATGGTTTTATTTTTTAGAGTTTTCAATAAATTCCTTCAAATCCTTTAGATCCTTTAGGGTAAAACTAACGAGACGGATCATTGTTTCTTTACTGCTTTCACTCACAGATGGATCTTCATTGAGTATTTGTAGGCCCTTTTCATACCCACTTATTTTACCATTAATCATTGATTCAATGATTCTTAATGTAGCTTGATCACTTGTCATAACCTTTATTTCTTTAATTTATTTGAATATACGAAAGCCCTTTTATTTAAGGGCTTCCTTTTTAAAATTTACCTGCAAACATTAGTTTTATCTTATCTATAAGTCCATCTTGAATTAATTCCTCTTCTTTCTCATCAATCAACTTATCTAGATCAATCCCTAACTCTCCTAGTTGAGTTTTAAATTTCCTAAATGAATCAACACTAAAAACGTCAACTTCCAATCCTAGAAATTTAACATTTCGAATATCTTCAGATAAATCTAGATCAACACCTACACCACCATCTTTTTTCTCATAAATGAATGCTTGGTGAAGCAATGTTAGCTCAATTGCATCATTGTTTCCTAATTTTACTTCTGTTTCGAAGCTTACCATCAATGTTTTGCCTGTAATTTTCATAACCTTTATTTTTTTAAATTTGAATAAATATACGAGTGATCTTTTAGATATCTTATTCCTTCTCTGTTTTATAGGTTTCGTTGTAGTATTGTTCTTTACTGGGTGTATATAGGGAATTTTTGTCATAGTAAAGCCCTTCCATGTATCCTTGCATTATCTGCTCTTTCTCCATCTCTTTGGCTTTGCTATAAACATCACTTAATTTTGAAAAGTTAGCTAGTATTACACTTTCAATACTCTCATTTTTCAATAATTCATCTGCAAACCATTCTACTGCTGTCTTTTTATCTCCCATGTCTCTTAAATTTATGCTTAAATATACGAACAATCTTAATAAACAAATAGTCCCTCAAAAACTTTTTGAGCAAACTCATCTTCTTCTTCAGTCAAGTCATCTCCCAACCTACTTTCTACACCTGAAATGAATCCATCCAAATCAGATAATGCAGTGTATAAACTACCTGAACTTTGTTTAGGTAGATTATTACCTCGCTGATCAAACAACCAATCCAAAAAGAATTGCATATTGTGGTTTGGCAGTTTGCCTCGAACAAACAAATCAGTTACATCAAAGATGAAATCCTTATATGCTTGTCCGTCCGTAGGGCACCCCAATGATTCATACAAATCAAATATGAGTTTGCCTTCATACATTATATTTGTGATCAGTTTTACTGCTTCTTTTCTCATGGTTCTTTTCTTATTTTATACTTGAATATACGAAATATATTTTATAAATTCTATTCCTCCACTTTAATAGCAAACAATATTTTTGCCTTTAAACGATCACCATCGTTTTTGTTTCCAATTACAACACCATCAATAACAGAGAATGCATGACCTTTAACTATAACTAGGTGTTTTCCTTTTGGGAACTGATCTAAAAATACACGTAATGTTAATGGAACTGGCTTGCCCCCTTTTTTCTGGTGTATATCTGACCCAGGGTATAATAGGTTTTCTTTAGGTAGTACTTTATATTTTATTCCTAACACATGTGACCTTTCACTGAATTTAAGTGAGGTTCCAAATGTGCCTTTTCTTGGTAGTCTACCAAACTCCTCTGCTACAAACTTATGAGCGGTGTCATAATTTAAATTAAATGTTGAAGCGACTGCTCTAACTACACAATCGTTTCTTTCATTTTTAGCTATTGAACTTTCGTTGTAACCAATAATGTGATCCGCTGAGCAAATACTTTTCATAGTCCTAAACTTTTGCGTTCTTCAATTAGATATTCTATTTCCTCCATAGGCATTGTCATTACCAATTGGCGAAGCATTTGCCAATCATGTCCTGTTTCTTCAAGAATATATTGCATTGTTTCTCCATCCTCTACTAGTTCATCAATTTGAAGAATAATATTTTGTACTTTTTTAAATTTTTCCATGACCTTTTCTTTTAATTACTTGAATATACGAAAAATCTTTTAAGACTCTAGTTCCCTTTTTTCATTTTAAAACAAACTATTACAAGTCCAAAATCATTATTTACAACTCTAAAGCGGCTAGCACCTGCTTCTTTTAGTAAACGCTTTGCTTCTAGAGCATCATCTTTTCGGATCCCATATAAAGCGTGGGTTTGAACATAATCAAATATGGTTTGAATATATGAGCCCCTAAACTTGTATAATATTTTTTCAAATTTTTCCATAACCTTTTCTTTAATTTGCTTGAATATACGAAAACAATTTTAATAATCATCTTCCTCATCTTCTTCATAACCACCATAAAAATACCCTTGATCATCACAACTCTCAGGTTCTTCTTCAGTATAGACCCAATCAACTTTCCGTTCAACTAGGTTTGGGCTTTTATATGGTTTACCACTGAAGGCTAAATCTATCCCCTCACCTCGGTCTGAGTCAAGCCCATTCATTTCAGCTAGCAATTCATAGAAATCTTTCCCACCAAACTCACCATAACCATCATAGTTATCTTCCATCCAGTAGTTTCCTTTATCATCAATCATGAATACAATGAATGTTTCACGATTTGAATACTTGTTCGCAATTGAGCGATCTGTGTCTTGTGTTCTCCAACTAAAAAATCCCATAACTTTTCTTTTTTTAATTTACTTAAATATACGAAAGGCTCTTTAATTAGAGCCTTCCTTTATTCAAAAATTATAGTATCCCCTTTAATCTTGTATTGAAATGATCTACCAATTTCATATTGGCGATACTGGGATGATTTTAGATGTTTTCTGATTTCATCTTTTGCTTTTGTGAGTGGTTTTCTAGTATCTTCTTTTTTATCCCCTTCCTCTAGAACAGTTTTCTTCACTTTCATCCCATACACAAACAGAGTACCATTCTCGTTATGTACTTTCAAACCTGCCCCTAAATGAGTATAAGCATTTTTAATTCCTTCAGAACGATTCTTAGATGGGGATTGAAAACTAGCTAACAATTCCACTCTAGCTTCCTCCAATAGTTCAACATCTATAGAACTGTTTAGAGTAGATACATCCAATTGTTTTAGATATTCAATGTCTTTCTCTTTAGCCTTTTCATAACTAGCTCCAACATTAAACACAGTTTGATGTTTTTCATTTTGTTGGTTAACATATGTAACCGACACAAACGATACACCTGTGATTTCCTTCAGTTTTTCAATTAATTTGTCTGTCATAACTTTTATTTTTATTTGAATATACGAATAGATTTTAAATTTAAATATTCCCCATTGATAAAAATACTTTATACCAATAATCTTCAATGTAACATTCACAGTCACTATGTGATCCTTGATATAAAACAGTATTATCTGATGTGTTAATCACTTGATAAGTGTTGTTGATTAAATGAACTATTTCCATAATTTTTATTTTTTTATTTGAATATACGAAAGACCCCCTAATGGGGGTCGTCCTTTATTATTCTTCTTTACCTGTAATTAATCCGTAAATAATTTTACTATGAGCTAACTCATATGTTAGTTCTTGTTCTACATTCCCATTTCTATTCTTCTGGAATGACATATATGTTCCACCTCCATCTCGTTCTGATCTACGTCTCATTTCTAGGAGCGCATCAGTCATATGTTTTAGTTTATTTGAACCTACAAACTCTCCTGATTTAGTTACTTGTTGTATTAACAAGAATGCTGTGAATTTATTTTCCTTATTCTCACCTTTGTTATGCCTAACACAAACATCAACCAACCATGATTCAGCTGTTTTACGATCCCATCCATTATCATCTCGGACCCCATCTAGTACTTCTGCAATTGAATCTATCAGAATACAATCATACCCTAAATCAAATGCTTGTTCCATAACATCTTTAGTATTGTATTGAGTATAATCACTCACAAATAATGTATCTACAACACCAAACTGTTTAAATCGTTCAGTGTATTTAAACATCTGTTTGCGACCCATTTCACCCGACACAAATAAACATTTTGAGCCTTTATTTTGTACGGCTGATAGGATATCTAGCATCACTGTTGTTTTCCCTACTCCTGGATCACCTATAATCATAACATTAGAAGCACAGGGTATGCCTTGTTCGTGGGAAAAGAACCCATCAATAGTTCTAATTCCACTTGGCATTGCTTCTAACATTCTTGGGTTAACATCTAATTGATCCAACCTAGTGATTTGTGAAAAATCAATCAATGAAGGCACTGATGTGATGTTGTTGTACTTTGCGGGGCGGCCGCGTCTTTTCATTTCTTCCATAACCTTTTTTATTTTTAATTTACCTAAATATACGAATAAATTCTTAGAGAAAATATTCCTCTTTTAATGGATGCTAACATTGCGCTCCCAATAAACATACCCAGGAGTCGGGTCATGTTTAGGTTTAGTTGCTTTATCATAAATGTATATATTAATGGCTATGATTGTATTCAGCCAGAAAAAGATAAAATATTTTCCAAAATGACCTTTAATATACCATCTAACAAAAGCATATGTTAGGGCCAATATCATTATTGAACTGATAATATTCCAAAGTGTTTTCATATGTTTTATCTTAAATATTTAACTCTTCTAGTTTTAATTTCATCTTTATCATAACCATCTCTAACAAGTTGTTGAATGAGTTGTCTTTTTGAATGGTATGCTACATTATGAAAAGCAATTCCATCTTTAATCCAAACATCATAACCAATATTGGTCCAACTTTCATCATAATAGTACCCCATAAACATGGTTCTATAATTCCTACCAGCCATAACCTTTTTTATTTTTAATTTACCTAAATATACGAATCTTTTTTAAGATTTTTTATTCCTCTATTAATCTTCTCTTGTAATGCTTTCCAAACCAAACAATTCATTTAATACTATTTCTTCCATTTCTTCATAACATGTATTTTCCGTAGCATCTAATACTTCAGCTATGCTTTTTGCTTGTTTAACTTTATCAATTGCTTTTTCACAGCTGTTAGTATTCATACGAATAGATTCAATAATATCTTCAATTTGATCTACTGTTTCGTTTCGATCTTCATTAATTACAATTCTAATATCTTGTAACATGTCGTGAGTAAAGTTATCAATATGTTCTTCTAGCATTTTAATAACTCGTTGTTTACCTTCTTTAAAATTAAATTTTAAATCTTTCATAACTTTTTCTTTAATTTACTTGAATATACGAAAAATCTTTTAAGACTCTAGTTCCCTAATTTTATTTTCTAAAGCCAAAATAAACTGATCGGCACTTACCTTACCACCAATGTTAAATTCATCTAGTTTAGCCATAGTATATTCTGGATCAAATGTTTTCCAATCATAAATTGTGAACACATTCCCGTTAAATTCTACAACCCACTCTTTTTGTACCTTGTTATCTCCTGATGGAGTATCAAATGTTGGTTCTCCTAGTATTTTTACTAGTTGTGAATATGTTGCTTGAATATAACCTTTGTTACCGCTTCCCGATGTTTTAGGGAGATTATCTTGGGTGAATACTTTCATAACTTCTTATTTTATACTTTTCCTTTGAAAATTTTACATGCGTGTTCTGCTCCTATTAACAACACCCCTATTAAAACGATTCCTAAAATAATTTTCATTTTTTATTTAATTTTAATATACGAAATTTCTTTTGAGTATTTTATTCTCCTTTTTAAACCCTTTTAACTTCTACCTCAGTTTTTATTTCATATTTAGGCAGTTTTGTTTTAAAAAACTTTTGAGTATTGTAAACCCCCATCCACTGGACACGTACCCAGTTATCAGTTGTATCCTTCACATAAAGATTCCACATGTTTGGGCCACCAAATGTACCAGTATCTTTTACTGCTTTTAAATTACCTTCTTCTATTTCAAAATATTCCATCATAACCTTTATTTTTTTAATTTAACTAAATATACGAAAGCTCTCTTATGAGAGCTATTCCTTTATTTTTCTATAATTTTAAAGTTCGCTGGATTTTTCTCAATTGTGCTTTGGATTTGTGCTATTGCTGTTTGTATGAATTCATCTGGGGCTATTCGTTTTCCTTCATATTCTAAAACAGGTTTGAAATTAATACAATCTACTATAAGTGTATCAGATATACCCCCATTACTCCATTTATATTGTATTCCTGTTTTGAATCGATATCCATCTTTAATGTTCTTTTTAGCATTTTCTCGGTTATAGCTATACACTATTTCCCTTTCATAAATCTCGCTATCAACATGATAATTTACACCATGTTTTCTTACATAAAATTTATTTTGGAGATAATCTAAAAAGTCAAAAATATGCTCTTCACAAAAATCAATAATAACTTTTGCTTTTGCTGCTTTTTCCTGTGCTGCTAAATCTTTTTCAATTGCAATTTTGTTTTGTTCTTGTTTGAACATTTCATCAAATTTATTCATAACTTTTATTTTTTTCTTACTTAAAATATACGAAAGCCTCTTTAATTAGAGGCTTCCTTTTTTACTTGCTTTGAAAATCTCTCAAGCGTTTCATCTGCTGCCAATTTATCCAGTTCAGCATCAAATTTCTTATATAGGTATTCTGTGTTTTTATATGTATCCAATCTAAATTGAACATAACTACCTGATTCGAATTTAACTTCTACAATATCAAAAAACCTATCATACCTCGTCCACTCATTTTTAGCCGTTACTGTAGCGTTTGGATATAGTTTTGCATATTTGTCAACTATGCTTTGTTTTAAGTTAGTTTTCTTTATATGTTCTTCAAGTAATGTTTCTTGTCTTTTATTATACGTTTCTAATTTTGAAAGCAATGATGAAGCTTTAATATAACGATAATTATCCTGGATTGTACTGGAGTTTACTTTACCGTCACTAAAATCAACATATATAATATCATTGGTTACTTTTGAATTAACTGCATCAAATTTCTTTCCTATCAATTGGACATAACCTGTAGTGTCTTCGTATGTTAATTCAATTTTGAAATTTGTTTTATCCCAGCTATATCCTAATTGGATTTCTCTAGTAATAATTTGTCTTTTAAAACTATTTCTAAAGTGTTTATCCTTTACAAACCCACCATTAATCAGTATCTGTTCATACGCTTTATTGTTTTTTTCCGATAAGGTAGCTGTTCGGGATTGTCTATCAATAAAATCTTTTACCATTTTCTCTTGCTCTGGGGTGAGCACAATACCTGCAAACAAATCTAGTTGATTTGGGTCTTTGATTTGTTCTTGTTCATTTAAATTTTCCATAACTTTTTTTTATTTAAATATACGAAAACTCTCTTATACCTTCTATTCCTTTATTTTAAAGTGCAATAACTAAAACTTTCTTGATAATCATAGTTATCAGCCATTTCCCTCAATTTTTCTACTGTGATTGTATTATAGAATTCCTCTCCACGACCAACTACATCATATCTCAAATCACTCCAACCGTCATCACTAACGTCAATTCCTGGTCCTCCATCTTTTCCTAGCCAAGCATTTTCATATTTTCTTCCTAGTTCACTTGCTTTGCTATGGATAAATTCTTTTAATTCTTGAAATTTATCCTCAGGTAGTTTTGACCATTCACTTCTAATTCTTTTATAGCTGTGGTCTGATTTCCATTGGGCTGCTTCAATTAAACGCCACATTTCAAAATCATTCGTTTCAACAGTAAACTCATCCAATACTCCACTTTCCAAAAACAAAGTAAATTCATATAGTTCTACTCCATAGTTTAACCCTACACAGTGGGATATAAAATCCTCTAGTATGGGTTTGTAAAATCTAGGATCAACATTTCTACTTTCTAGTTCACGAATTAGATGGTTTGGGATTTCAATTTCAATTGTCATAACCTTTATTTTTTTATATATTCAATATACGAAATTATCTTTGAATACCTAATTCCTCTAGTGTTTTTGGAGTATAATCAACACGCTCACATGAAACACAAATATAGCGTTTATCAGGTTCTTCAAAACATGAATCAGATAACAAAACTTGTTTTTCATGAATATGACCATGAATATTCTTGTTGAAACGATATTCAAGTTCCATTGGATGAATCGGACAATGTGTTAACATAACACCTTTGTACTGTATCATGCCAGCTACACTTTCAACATATTCAAGCAGTTTTTTAACGTCTTGTCGTCGATCGTGGTTACCCAAAACAACGTGTTTCATACCGTTTAAACGATCAAGCAATTCATATGGAGCGGATTTCTCCATTGTCACATCACCTAAAATATATGTAACGTCTCGTTTATGGACAACATTATTCCACTTTTCAATAATGTGCTCGTCGTGTTCTTCTACTGTGGAGAAACCACGGTGAAGTGCCATATTGATATGACCTAAATGTAAATCTGCTATAAATCGAACTGTTGCCATTTTCTTAATTTTCTCAAATATACAAAATCTCTCTCTTAAAAACTATTCCTCCTCAAACTTTAAACATACAACCATATACTCAGGCAGATACTCGATCTGCCCGGCACACTCGTTGTACTTCGTATATTCAGGGTTTGGAAGAATCTCAAAGTAACATTTATCGTTTTGAATATAAATGAATCGCCCCATTAAAGTTGGAAAACAATTGTTATATAGAACTTTTCCAATTGCCTCATGCGCTTTAGACATTTGTGGAGTGCGGGGTGTAACTCGTTTCATTTCTCTTCCTGTTTTTCTTCTACAATACTCAGTAGCTTTTCAAGACAAGCGAGTTCTGCTTCTTCTGGTGAGTTATAAGTCCCATCGTGCCAAAGAATAGATTCATTATTATTACTTTCTCTAACAATACCTTCCCAACCATATCCTTTATGTATTTGATGATACATTGAATACTTCTCCCTAAACCATCTAAATGCTTGTTGGTATATTGGTGCTAAAACATTTGATTGATGAATTTTATTAGGATCAACTAATTTCATTGTCCATAATTCATTGAATCCGCCAGCATAAAAACTAAAACACGGTTCATCAAATCCAAGTTGCTTCATTCTTAAAGCCAACTCATAAGGTACAAATTCATTTTCCATATTATTTATTTTCTACAATTTCAATTAACTTGGTTAGACAAGCAAGTTCTGCTTCTTCATTTGTTTTATATAGGTAGTTATGTGGAATGTCTCGTTCATAACTCTCATTCCCAGTTTTTCTATCCATTATAGAAAACGTTATTGGAAGTTCTGGGTAGAAA
>Ga0315900_10008631_pt1 | contig 13083 bp, 22 predicted proteins | sample LakEriMetagenome_FD_203521 | JGI IMG/M metagenome (GOLD analysis project Ga0315900, IMG submission 203521) | Freshwater fungal communities from buoy surface, Lake Erie, Ohio, United States - Buoy 12 MA114 | ecosystem: Environmental > Aquatic > Freshwater > Lake > Lake biofilm | place: USA: Lake...
AGTTTCCAACCCGTTGTAAAAGAACCAATACTTACAGCCAAAGCACCATCAATAGCATCGTTCCAAGATAAATAAACACCGTTAAAAGTTCTTCTCCACCCTAGTAATGTTGAACCATCCCATGTAGACCAATCTAAAACTATATTGTCTGCATAAGTTGAACCGCCTAAAGTGTCCGTAAATCGGTTGGTAGTTGTGTTTAACGTTGCTGTTCCGTCGTTGTGTAAAGGTATAGCGTCAAGTGTTAAAAAGTCGGTTGCTCTTCCCGCTTCAAGGTCACCGTCATCCCCTGTTCTGTATGAAGTAGTTTGCCCCGTTTTTGCCAAGGTAGCCGTGCTTCGTGGTGCAGTGGACTCAACTATTACTATATGCTTACCCCCGTATCCGTACATTATTTTTGTATTTTTTTACTACCTGCGTCAATCAATTTAGACCCAAATGCGAAACTTATTACAACCATCCATGCCTCAAACCTGAAGCCATGAAAGAACTGATCCCACATGAATACCAACAGAGCTGCGTTAAATGAGAAGAACTGCATGATCTTCATTCTGTCCCAACGACGTATACCGTCAGGCATCTCTTTTGTAAGAGTGTCATACAGTATTTCTGACAGGAAGGATATAATTAAGCCAAGCATTCTTTTACTGTCTTACATTTTGACGGAAGGATTGCATACGTTCTTTCTGGAGTTAGGATCTTCCTGTCTGTCATTGGTTGACTGTATGCTGTAACTCTTGCTTCATAGCAGTCGTACAGTCTTTCTTCAACGATGTCAAGTCTGTTGTATAGTGACTCGTTGTCGTTCTTAAGCCATATAACCACTAATAACAGTAGTCCGTGCTTCTTGAATAACTCATATATGTTCTCTACACTAAATGTCATCACAGAATAAGAACTACCGATCCGCTTGTAAGATCAACGTTTGTAAATGTCTTCTGCTTGTCAAACGGTGTGATAAGTGCTCCTGCCTTAACTGCTGTAGCTGCAGTTGTGATGTAGTCATCCTTGTCGTTACCACCTGCATCAGTTAGTGCGTTAAATACTGTATCCTCAAGTACATAGATTGCACTTACTGGGTTTGTATACGCATCAGTGTCATTTAGTACGATCGTACCTGCTGATGCTGTTAAAATCTCATTCCAAGTTCTTACTGCCATTTTTTAACATTTTTTAGCACCTCCGCGACCTCTATTGGCGCTTCTGTGTTCCTTAACTATTGTTCCATTAGGTTTATGACTTGCGTCCATATGACTTCCTTTTGGAATACCTAACTTCTTTCTTGCTGCATTAGCTTCAGCACGTTTTTTTTTAGCTTCAGGCTTGGCAGCTGCTTTTTTCGACGTCTCCTGATGCTTCTTACGGCTTTCAGGATTGTCTCTGTAATACTTAGCTGTCTTGCTTAGAGCCATATATAAGTTTGTTTACCAGTAGGTCTGGATCATTTAACATCTTCTTTCTTTCTGAACATGGAGTGCAAGGTACACTAGCATCACCGTTCGAAATAGCGTTTGCAATATAACTAGCTCCAGTTACTTTTGCGATCGCCTCGATGGTGTCTCCAAGTCCTTTATGCTTTTTTATCAGTCTTATTTGCATATCTCTTGCAAAGATACTAAATTTGTGGTTATGAAGAAACAAAACGGTAATAGGTACATACGAAGAGAGCCGCGGAATGACTACATGAAGTTCTATCGCGTGATAAGGCGTTACACCATGCTGAAGTACGAACTGTCGAACGCAGATCTTGAGATGCTTCTGTACTTATATACGGCTGGACTTTTTACCTACTATGAGTACCTGACGTATGCCAATAACTTCTCATGGGATAAGTTAAGATTCAAGAGACTCAAAGAAGGCGGTTGGATCCATATGTTCCGCGATAAGAGAGGTAATGAGCACAGACTGTACGAACTAACGCGCCACGGTCGTCACGTCATAACGAACTTCTACAAGATGCTGAATGCCGAGATGGAGATATCAACCGTACTGAAGAATAACCCAGCGGTCGCACGTCGTAACTTTAGTGAGAAGACACTGATGCTCGGAATAGAGGAATTCAATAAGTATGTACGGTCGCGTAATCCAAGGACTGTTAGGGAGTATTAACGGATTTCTGTGATCACGAAGTTTAGTTGGTCTACTGTGATATTTGTAATAGCAGATGTATTCCTTGTGTGTATCTCAAGGTAGTCATTTGCCTTCATTGTAACTACGCAACTAAATACCACATTCTCAGCACGACCAGCAGCGTTTGCAGTTGACTTAGTTCTTGATGGAGTTCTTACTGCATTTAACTGACTATCGAAGAATCCGAACTCACACACGTTTGCGTTACCACTTGAAAAAGATAATGTACACTGTATCAAATACTTTCGGCTAATTACAGCGTCACAAGTCAATCGGTTATCTGAATGACTGAATTTTGAATTGTCAGAACTTGCCGTAGTTGTTCCTGCAACCTTTACAAATGTAACCGTGTCTGATATAGTTGTCGCTGTTGCGTTTCCTTGCATATACAACTGACCATTTACAGCCGTGTTTGTTATGTTCGTGCAACTTGTAAATAAAGCATCGTTTGAAGTATGTGTAACACCTGTCAAATAAGTGCCACCTCCTCCAAAGTTTACCGTATCTAAAATGTAACTTTCAGTAGGTATTGTTGCTAATGGGTCTACATTAATACCTGTTTGACCTGCCGTAACAATAAAAGAAGAGTAGATAATTCTGAAACGTCTTGTGATGGTACACGTTGATGGAATAATTATACCTGTGTTTGTTCCATTAATATCAAATAAACATTGAGAAGCGCCAATAGTCCCTATCGTTCCGTCGAATGTAAGACCTCCCGAATTAAGGAAAGCTGAATCAGCCATAATAAAATTGGAATAGTCTTTAATAGTTCCAACCGTGTTGCAATCGGTAAAGTTTACCCCAAACCAATCTAAAGCTGTAGTAACCCCGTCACCATCTAAGTTTAAAGCTACATCCGCTTCTATTGTAATGTTGCGGATAGGTAAAGAATAAACGGAAGTAATCAAAGCCGTCCCCGTAAGTCCTGTTGATTTGATACGGCAATTCTCAGATGAACCTCCTAATATAGTCGTATTCTCTCCGCAAACTAATCTGTCGCCTAATAAGTCAACTTCTGTAGTGAAGAAGTAAGTGACATTATCAAGTAATGTAATGACTCCAGTAACAGCTGCTGGTAGATCATCCTTACTAGATACAAATACTAATTCTCCATTCGATAGTGAGTTGCTTATTAATTGCTCGATTGTATAAACTTCCTGAAATGCATTATTCTGAGAAGACCTGTTCTCTGGTGTTGGTACCGATGCTCCGATTCCTACAAACTTTGTTCCTGATGGTATCATGCTATATTAGGTTATATGCTTCCGCTGTTATTGATTCAATAGTCCAAACTGCTGAGGCACCAGGATTAATACTTAGTCCAGCAATTAATGATGATGATGTGTTATCGTATGTTCCTGATGTGTTTTGAATTATCTGAGCTTGGGCTTTATTTGCTAATCCTGTAGTAGTGTTAAAATGTTCGAAGTTTATAACTCCGTGACTTGTGGCTAATACATTTACAGATCTAACAATAACCCTTATCTCGAAAGTACCAGTATCTGCTGCAGCCGTTTGAGCAACTCCAGTAAAAGTATGTCTTGCTGTATCTGCTGTCGTCCCGTTAATACCGAATCTTACACTGAAAACTGGTCCTGCTGTTCCTGCTGAAGTCTTTGTTACAACTCCCCTAAATACTAATATAGTACCTGCTTTCATTCTTGCGCCAACCGTCAACGATGATCCAGTTATGTAGGTGTCTGCAGCATTTGCTATAACTGGAGATGTATTAGCATTGTGTATTTCATGATTTCTCCATGCTCCTGTTCCGCTTAAATATGAATTTGCATCATTTGGTGCTTTAGGTACAAACCCGTGTGCAGAAATGGATACATTTCCTATTAGATTGTCTGATATGTTTAGTTTTGCCTCTGTTACTACACTGTTATCAATGGTCCATGTAGTACCTCCTCCTGATACTGTTATATCTCCCTTATCTCCATCAGATACGCTGCCAGTGGAAGGTGTAGCCCATGTATTGTCACCTCTTAAGAATGTAGTAGCAGATGGGGTACCTGTTGCGCTAAGAGATGGCGTTAAACTAGGAGTTCCATCAACATAGGATAAGTTTACAAATGTACTGTTAGCTGCCATTCCTCCAACAGCATCCTGTGCTAACTCATCTGTGTACTGTGTAACGTCACCAACATAAAGAAAATTCCCATCTGAACAAGCTGTATCGAATTGCGCCTTTGTTCCAGAGATACCAGCAATTGAAGTTTGATCCCCCGTGTTTGTTCCGCTTGTGTTACCTATAACTGTTAACTGTGCGTCTGTGACGTATCTCTTATTCAGAGAGTCGGATATATCTGCTGTTGTTGCATCTGCTCCTGCGGTAACTAGTCCGTCAGCATCGTATGTTATCTTGGTTTTTGTCGCTCCGACTATTGGTGTGTTTGGGTCTAACTTACCGTTCCACGTTCCCTTCTCTGTATCGGTAACAAGACGGAATGATGCCGATTGAGTTACCTTACTTCCGTCAACATCATTTATTTTAGCATTAGTTACAGCATTATTATCTATTGTCCATGTTGCACCCGAACCGCTTACCGTAATATCCCCCTTATCTCCATCTGATACACCGCCACCTGGTGTTTGCCATGTACCATCTCCCCGTAAGTATTTTGTATTGTCTGGAGTTCCTGATCCAAGTGATGTAGGATCTAAATACGAACCTTGTGGTAGACCTATAATCTTCCCAAGTACTTGTATAAGTGGACGTATTTTAACCATTCCACAAAGATACAAAAAAGCCACGAACTACTCCGTGGCTCCTAATTTGTCATCTAACCTAACGTTTGCGAGTACTAAATTAACGATTTCTTTTTAGTATTCCAAGCATTAATTCAAAAAAACTTCCAATAGCTACTCTGATAGCAATTGTAACTCCTAATGCCTGCCATACTGTCATGATCTCACACAGCAATACAAAGATCGCTATATCAATACATCTGTTACGGCACCACTTCATTAAGTGCCAGCCGTCCGTAAGGAAGACTAATACGGTTGACGATAGGAAGAACCGTTCCTTCTTTCCGATCTGATTGAAGCTCCACTTGTTGATCCAACTTAGTCTCGGATTCCAGAAGTGGTCAGTCCCACTGTAGTAGAACTGTAAGAAGTCCATTACAGCCTCAAAGACGGCTGAACTGACGAATGCTATGACGGCTGGGATCATGACTTGAATGTTTCGTTATAGTATTGTTCGGCTTGTTTTTTATGAATCTCAACCCATCTTTGGTCGATTGAACCTATTAATGCATTTGTATAAGCATTCTCTATCTGCTCTTTCTCTATTGCTTTGGCTCTATCAAACATTGGTTTTATTCTAAATGTATCAATTTTAACATATCTATTATCCTTATCAGTACTTTCAATTATACACATATAAAGGTACTCTGCTATTTGTTCCTCTAACGATTGTAATGCTGTTTGGTTTTTCATTTCTCCTTATTTTTAAAATAATGCAACACTGTAGCTCCAATAATCACCCCAAGGTAGTATGTATACCGTCCATATCAGAAACCAATCTCCTGCGATGTAGTTCCTATAGAATCCATCCTCGATGTAAGACCAAAGGATGAGTGTAAGGCAGATAGCGATCCCTGCTATGTAGCTGAACTTATGTATGAACTGATGTATCATAATACCGCAACTACATGGTTCTCATTTACCACAGTGTACGTCTTACCGTCGAACACCACCTCATGACCGTACACCTTGTCGAAGTATATCTCGTCACCCTTCTTGATCCCCTCAACTAAGTTACCGGGCTCCTCTACGACAACCGCCCTTTGATAACGGATGTCCTCCATGTCGTTCTCGGTAAGCTGAAGCCCTGATCTCATTGTCAGGGTCTCCGCTACCTTCTCGCATAGCATGAATTTATTATATGCTCTCATTCTCTCTCATGTTAACAATTACTACATTACTTGACATGATGGTCGTGGCTACCGACACCGCGTTCTTTAACGCACTCTTGGTTGCCATAGCTGGGTCAATTACACCCATCTTCTCCATCATACCGTACTTCTCGTTCTTCACGTCGAACCCATACCCGAAGTCACCTACCTCTACAATGTTGTCAGCGATAGCTTTTGGATCCAATCCTGCGTTCTCCATGATCTGCTTAAATGGTGCCTCAAGTGCTCTCTCCATGATATTTACCGCGCACTGGTAGTTAGCGTCCGTATGGTTGTCTGTAAGCTCTCCTGCACAGAATGCAAGTGCCACACCTCCACCCGGAAGGATGCCTTCCTCGATGGATGCACCTACCGCCCGAACCGCGTCGTCCACCCGGTCGTACAGCTCCTTAGTCTCAATCTCAGATGGCGCGCCAACGTAAATGATACCAACACCTCCCTCGATATTTGCAATACGCGCCTCCGTATCCTTGCGCTCTGCTAACGTAAGGTCGGTAGATAGTTTTGATTTTAGCTCGTCCAGTCTTACCTTCACGTCAGCCTCATCGATGTCCTCATGTCGGTAGATCACTGTACGGTCGCGCGAGATGACTACCTTGCGTGCGATCCCTAGCCCGTCAAGTGTGATGTTATGCAGCCCGTCGCCAGTCTCCTCTGAGTAGTACTTCGCTCCAAGCACCACCTCAAGGTCTCGCATCATCTCCTTCTGTCTGTATCCGAAGTTCGGTGGGATGACATTACACGCCTTAATTACTCCCTTCATCTTGTTTGCAGCAAGTGTAGCACGCGCCTGATCGGACATATTCCCTATTATTAATAGGGATCTATTTTCCCTAATGATTGGACTCAAGATACTCTCCAAATGTCCGCCCAACTTCTCGATCGTCATGTCTGTCAGTAGTATCAACGGGTTCTCCATCTCCACCACCTCGCGGTCGTTGTCTGTAATGAAGTACTCACTGGCGTACCCACGGTCGAACTTCATCCCGTCAATAACCTCTGTCGTTGTGAACGGATTCTTGCCTACCTCGGCAGTTACAACCTTAACCTTACTGAAAAGATCGGAGATCATTTTACCAATTTCCGGGTCATTGTTTGCCGAGATAGTAGCTACCTGATCTAATTTCTTTTTTGTCACCTTCTTGGACTTCTTGTTTAAGAACTCAACAGCATCGTCTGTCAACTTATGGATGTGACGAACGACCTGAGTGACGTTGTGCTTAGCCTCCAAGTGCTCGTCTGCACCGTCAAGTAAGCCTTGAAGGATCACTAAACTAGTTGTCGTAGCGTCTCCAGCTTCAGTAGCTGTCTGGATGGACGCCTCTCGTGCTATGTTGATGCCCAACTGCTCGGTTGCGTCGTAAACATTGATTGCCTTAGCGACAGAAACACCGTCCTTGGTGACTGTCTTCCCTCCGATGTGATGCTCGGACTCCATGATGACCGGACGTCCTGACGGACCCATTGTCGATGCGACTGCCTCTGTTAAGGTCTTGATGCCCTTCTTGAGCTTTTTCTGCCCGGAGTCGCCTAAATGTACTTTTTTGACTATCATTTTATTAGATTTTTAGCAAATATAAGCATAATTATATCACATTTGATATAATTATGCACAAATTTACGGGAAATCTGATTTAAATCCGTATTTTTGTGCAGAAATGTCACTAACAGAGAATCAATCGATTCGAATTAAAAGCCCATCCGTAAAACAGGTGGGCTTTTTAGGTGAAAAACACTTAATGAAGGTGAAACACACTTACTTTGTGCATCTTAATGCACTTATTTAGGTTGTTTTTGTGACAATATAAGGCTATGACCTGATGATTATTGGCTAGTATAAGGCTTCAGCCTTATAAAACGAAAAAACCCACCAAGTGTGCTTCAACATCGAGAGGCATGGTGGGTTTATTGCAAAAGACTTACTCTGGGACGCTGTTCTCATGGGTAGCGTAGTAAGTACTGTTATCTTATAGTCTCAACTGACTGGTACTTCTTCTGCTCGTCTGTGTGTGACTCATGGATGTCATACTGGACGTCTGTGTAAGCGTCACACTTCTGTGATGACTTGCAGGACGACAGGATGATGAAACAGATGATTATGCGTATCATGCTCCAAATGTTATTGTCTTGTGATATATTTTAACTCGTAGTGTTCCGTCTCCGTCAGCGATAGTTCCGTCTAAAAATAAACTTATATTGTCGTTTATTGCTTGTGCTTCTAAAGTAGCATATCCGTTAACCACATCAGTATAAGAAGGAGAACTTAATGAAAAAGTAATAGCCCTATTTTCGGCATTTCCTATCAAAGATGACGCAAAAATATTACCTAAATAGCCACCCGCATTCCCAAATAAATTTATAATACCAGTACCTGATATTGTGTAAGCAGTAGTAACATGACTATACTCAATAACAACCTTCTCAATATCATAATACTTACCAACTCCCGCGGCAGGTAGTAACTCAATAGGAGTTGTTCTGCGATGATTTGTTCTCTGGCGTCGGTACGGACGCTCCAATACCAATAAACTTGGTGCCAGCTGGGATTTGTGTCATAATGCCTAAATTTATTTTAGGCAAAGATACATAAAATTAGTCTATACGGATGAACGACATTGCCTTTGATATAACCACCGTCACTGTCTTACCATTTAGGTAGTACGCTCTCTTTAGGTATGAGTTCGATGCACTTGCACGTCTCTCGTATACAATGTCTGTCCATGTCTCCGCTCCGTCACTAACTGACTCCTCTACGTCTGGCGTGTTGAAGTCTCCACCCATGCTCTCCACTGTGTGCACTGCCTCCATGTAGATCTCATAGTTCTCGTCCATTGGGTTGTTGAAGTAGATCATCGTACCTCTGATCACGTCCTTGTTCCACATCCCAAACTCCATCCCCGACGAAAATACAAACTTGTTCACCTGTGCCGTAAGGCTTAATGTCATCGTCAAAATTACTGCTGTCAAAATTACTGTTCTCATGGTCGTATGTTTTAAATGATTACAGAACGAACTTATGGAAAATAAAAATGCCGTCCAAACAAAATGTGATGAACGGCATAATTTAATGATGAACGGTATTACTTCGTCTTACCTTGATATCTCTTCTTTACTTCCTTCTCCTTGAACCCTCCAGCAATACCAGCGGATCCTTTTCTAACTGCCCTCTTAACTAGTCTACGACCAAGCTTAGTGTCACCGTAGAATGAGTTGTTAGCTCCAGCTGTAACGCTCTTTCTCTTGTCCTGAGTGTCAGGAACACCTCCATACCCCTGAGATGTACCCTTACCTACTGAACGAGTAGCCTCAGTTACAGATACAACTGTCTCTCCTGAGTTTCTTGATGTAGCTGGACGACCTCCCTTACCTTCTGTATAGATTGCCGTTAGCTCTCCCTTACGAGCTGCCTTGCGTGCGCCAGTACCTCTTACTGCGATTCTCTCATCTTTTGATGCTTGTCTCTTCTCAGTTGTGTATCCAACTCCAGTCTTACCGCGCTTACCTTCGCCTTTAATTTTCTTTGGCTTGTCGCCATCTTTTTTAGTCATTGCCATTTTGTTTCTTATTTTACGTTAACTCTGCAAAGATACAAATTATTATGGTCTTAACTTATTCACTCTAGTCTTTGGCGCAGGACCACTGATTATAGATTGCTTACGTTTTTTATCCTGTTCTAATAAATAAGCCTTTGTTCTTTCCTGAGTCGATGCAGGTTTAGGAGTTATGGTTTTTCTTGCCGGAGGATTACTTGCTGGTTTTTTTGGTTTCTTCATCATAGTCGTATATTTTACCACAAATATACAAACTTTGGTCGAGAGCATCAATTTGATACTTTAATAGCATCAAACAGATGTCCTGACGAAAGGCTGACGAAAACTGACGGAAAAGTGTCAATTCCTGACGTAAAAAGCCAAATCCTGACGAAACGATTTTTTGAAAGCCCCTATTTACGGGCAAACTGACGGAACTGACGAAAGGACTCCCTATTATATATTATATATACTATTATCCCTATTTCTTATTTTTTAATTTAAAGAAATCTTAATAGGAGAGTAATCGTCAGTTCCGTCAGGAATCCAGTGTTTATAAGGGTTTCAGAGAGTCCACTTCGTCAGGAATTCGTCAGTTTCGTCAGTTTTACGTCAGTTTTGACTGTTTTACGTCAGGATTTCCGTCAGGATGATTATCCGACAACAAACGGATAATTGTCGGATTTGTGACTTGATGGATTTATGGGTTGCTGCACGATCGGAGTGATTGGGTAATATACTCATTTCACGAGCCCACCCCATCCAGGGAAACGCCCGAAAGTTCGGATGGGGGGTCGTCTTTTTGGATGTTCTGGCGGAAGTTTTCAGGTTTTTGTGTGCGTATGTACTGATGCTCAGGCAGTTATGCTGTCGCACTTGAAGTGATGCTTTAACTGTTTGACGTTCTGCCGTACTTGAAGTATTACTTTAAGCAATCAATGTTAACTTGCTGAATGTCAGAGCAATACGCAATGTCACCTGTTCTATTTAACATAATGTATATTATAAGACATCACGTCAATCAATACGTCATAACGTACTGATGCACAAGCAATTAGCCGTACTTACATAAAGTATTACTTTATGTACTTGCGTACTTACGTTCGTTTGGTTCTGCCAGTTAGACTTGCCTAACTTATTGCGTTAGGATTTTGTTTTGTGGCTATTGTACGTTCGTATTGTTTGTGTTAAACCCCCAATCAATCATCAACCCAAAAATCATTTAACACCCATACGCACGCACGCACGCGTAAGAGGGCTGTAATCCGTTCATTTTCAAGCAATTGCATACTGATATAAATCCGTTTATGTCATTCGTCGATAAATTCGATGGATTCATCGAATAAATTAGACCATTCGTCGAATAATTCAATTTTTTTCATCCAAAAGTTTGGTAGATCGGAACAAATGTCCCAACTTTGTTTCAAGCAAACGAGCTAACAATACAACTTGACAAACAGCCTTCATGACGTTACGATGACGAATCAGTATGCAAGTAAGGCGAGTGAAGTACGAAGAGTTAAGGCATGGTGCAAGCCCAGTCTTAATGAGTAGTGAGTAACTCAGTTTGAATGTATTCAGTAAGATTGCTAATCAATAAATAAGTTCTTTACTCTTCTCGGCTAGTGCAAAAGATAGCAACCAAAATACAGTCAGTAAAATAGTTCCTTATATGGTTTGATTGGAGGTGGAAGACCTTGGTACGATAGACCTGATAACTTCTCTATCGTTTCGATAATATACCATTGAAGTTAGAAAGCATTAAAGAATGTCCGCTGATCGGTCGGGGCTGTGAAGTTCTGAAAGCCAAACCGATCACGTCGCAGGGTGTGTGCCCTGCCTGATGAGTCTAAAAAGACGAAACGGAAACACAATAAAACTAGAAATTATGGAACGAACAGTTGAATTGTTTTCCAATTGGAAAACACTTAAAAAGGAATTAAGTGTAAGCGGTAAAACCATAGAGCTTATAAGCATTGACCATGTAGTCTTTAAAGATGTTTACTACATTGAAGTAAACGGAGTGACTGAGCATATGCAATATGGAACTCGTAGGTTAGAAGCTATTTTTAACGAGTTTATTACTGAGGAATTTAACCTCGTTTATTAAAACCTAGAAATCATGTATCAAGTTATAACACTAATTGAAGGAGCATTCCATGTGTTTGCTAGTTCTGATGACATCAATGTAGCTGAAAGCATTTTGAAGTTTTGCAAATTAGCTGACAATGAAAATGCGTATGCTATATACGATGTGAAAAATAGTGAGATTCGTAACTACGAATTGGAAGAAAGTGACTATTAAAACCAACAGTTATGAAAGCATTAAATCAAATATTTGTAGGGTCTGAATTTATTTTCAATGACAAGCGAAATAGTAAGTTAAAGCACTACAGAATAACTAAAATAGGCAATGAAAACAGACATGGTCAAAAAGAGTTTGAAGCTGAGTTGATAGCCGTTAATAATGAACCTTTAGATAGGATTTTAAACGGTTCTGTATGGGCATACGATTGGGCATCAGACGAAAGAATTTCATTTATAAATTAAGGCAGTCAGACCTTTTTCTGGCAGTAAATTTAAGAAATCATGAGTGCAAAAATCGAAAGAATCGAAGGTCAATTTGAAGTAATTGGCTACTACCTGAATGGAGTGAAGGTAAAGGAGAGTAGAAGACGTTTAACTAATTGGAAGTAATATGAGAAATACAATCAGCAAGAAATACATAATTGACTACATAACTAGTAATTATGGACCAATGAGACATGATATTTACAGAATGTATCATGCAATCATTGATACTGCAAAGGAATACAAGCTAGACAAGAAGGCTTTATTCCATTACATCATTGAGCGATCAAATACAATAGTTGGCGCTACATCCTATGGATTTGACACTGCATACGGAAGAGAAATAAGAGACACATTTGAAATGAACTATCACCATAATAGCTAACAATCATGGAACATTTAAGAGTATTTCAAGCAATTTGGATAGGACCAACTGACACAAGAGGTGACAGAGTACGTCTAATCGACCATAGAACAGGAAAGAAAGTCATCATTCCAGTAAATTATACAGACGAAGGTGACGCAAGAGATATAGCCGTTAAATATTTAACGGAACAAGGAATTGAAGTAATGGCAAGCGGAACGGCTAACATTGGATATTTCTTAATGAGTACAAACTTTGAAAATCAAATCAGATGAAAACAGGAGCAATTACAGGCATCGTTGGTTTTAGTAAGACTGCCGGTGCAATCAAAAGAGTAGTAAGACTAAACATCGGTCTGAATAATAATCCATTAGGACATTCACCTGTTGCGATCACCAATGCATTAGGTCTGTTCATGAGGGTAGACAGCGCATCCATACAGACTGGCAAATGGGATGGTGCTGACGAACCGACCTTAGTAGTGACAGCCTTAACGACAGACAGTCTTGAGGACTTCAGTCAGTACATCAGTGAGTTATCACAATCACTTACTCAGGATGCA
>Ga0315900_10008634_pt1 | contig 13080 bp, 30 predicted proteins | sample LakEriMetagenome_FD_203521 | JGI IMG/M metagenome (GOLD analysis project Ga0315900, IMG submission 203521) | Freshwater fungal communities from buoy surface, Lake Erie, Ohio, United States - Buoy 12 MA114 | ecosystem: Environmental > Aquatic > Freshwater > Lake > Lake biofilm | place: USA: Lake...
GAAAGGAGCTGACCATTTATTCTCATAGGCCCCTACACAAGTTACAGAATCCCTATAGAAATTATATTCATGTGTAGCCAATCCAGCATTCTTATAAGAGAAACCTGTTCTTCTAGGCTTTAACAATATAATACCCCTTCTATTTAAAGGGTCTTTAGCTCTTTTAAAGATATTGAAATACTCTAAATCTACATCTGTAAATAAAGGGAAGCCTTCAATCTTTCTACCGGTTACAGGATTGGTTACCCTCATCCTAGTAAAATTAAGATAGAAATAATATTCCCCAGGAATAGTTACATTCCCAATGGTTACCCCTTCTAAACACTTTCTTTTTTCTTCATCCCAGAAATCATAATAGGATCTTGTACCTTTTAAAGATTTGGTATAACAACCATTGTTCTCAAAGTAAATCCTTGTTTCTAAAAAAGCTCTTGTATTACTTAACATCATTCATTATATCTACCATCAATTTCAACATCTCCTCTAACTCTACCTTTAGATGCTTCTTTTTCTTTCTTAACAGTTTTCTCCAACCCTTGAAACTCATTAATAAACTTACTAAACTTAGACATCATATCTAGTTTAGTTTTAAGTTCATCAGGTTCAGAGGTAGATTCATTTAAGTAATCTGTAATATCTTGTATAGAGTTCTTAGTTGATTCTAGCAATCTCTCTAAAGGGGTTAGAACTAACCTCTTATAAATATCCCTAGCTTCATTGATTTCTTTATCCACCTTAAACTTTTTATTTAGAAGCACTTCATCTATAACCCTTTTATCCTTTTCATTTAAAGGGAAATCTGCATAGGGTGAATTAGAATCACATGTATGATAAACAAAAGTTATAACATCATTAGCATGAGCTTTATCTTTAGATTTATCTTTATTAAAGATATCTTTAAAGACTTCTATTGTTAAAGCTTCTGGGGTTATAAAGACATTGTGTTCTTTTATATCAAAGACTTTCATTTTAAGTTTTCTAGTTTATAAATCAAATGATAACATTCTTGAACAATAGCATCTAACTGGTTAGTTAAAAACCCATCCTTAAATAATTGATAACATGACTCATAATATGCTGTCTTTGATTTAATAAAACTAAGAATGTTTCCTGGTTCTGCACCATCAATTGTAAAATTAATAACACCAAATTTTCCATAATAAGTTTCTATAATTGTATCTATTAGATCTTCTAAGTTCTCATAGAATGTTCCTAATGCCATGTGTTCAGCATAGCTTTTATTCTTAGCCATTAAATGGGCTTTCTTAGCTGCATTCAGTGTTTCAAATAATGATGAGAAAAATAGTGGGACACTATTCTTGCTCAGGGTTTGTGTTTTTGTTTTTAAATCCATCATAATGTTTTCTTGCTCTTTTATAATTTAATGCAAATTTACCAAAATTTGGTAGAAGAAATACATGGTGTGTACTTTCATCATCTACATTAAATTCTCTAATCTTGTTAACCATAGTTCTAAAGTCACTTTCAAACACTTCCCTTACTTTTCCAAAAGGAATATTTAACTGCTTAGATACTTTAGCTATTATTATTTCCTGCTCTACTGTTAGATTAATCATTTCATAAATCCTTTAATCTCTATCCTTCTATGCAGATCTGATTTAAACTGTTGTAATTGATTAAAAGAATGTTTAACCATAAGGACTCCTTCAGGTATCATCAACAAAGATCTTCCTTTAAAAGGTTTGTTAGTACGAGGATTAACCCATTCTTTAAATGTAGAGATGTTATCTATTTCAATCTTACAAATATTATAACCTACAACTTTCTCCACAGAGATCTGTTGCATAACTCCATCAACCTCCTGTTCAATAGTAACAGTTTTCACCCTTTCTTCTAAAGCTTTAATTATCATATTTGTACATAACTATTTACATGCATGTTCCAATACATAGATTCACTCTCCTCAAAAAACTGTTTTTGTTCTTGAACAGTCTTATGGTTTTTATTGATTAACTTAAATATCAAACAATAATTATTATCCGGGAGTGTATATATCTTCCATATAGGTTGATACTTATTATTCTTATTGATAAACTTTCTAGCCATCTTTTGATACACATTAAGTTTTTCAATAACATCCCCTTCTGAAGAAGCTATATATATGTTAGGAACTATTGTCATCTTACTTATTTTTTACTAGGGTCATCGTCTTGCTTATAAAGGACTTTAATATTAGTTTTAGGGATCCAAGATCCTCTTCTCCCTAGCTTTCTATCAAAGGTAAAGGTAACTAATTGATTATTGATTTCCAAAGATTGTTCAATATTATTAGAGAAATCTCCAGCTTTATATCCATGGTTAATAGCTAGTAAACAACTATTAAGTTGATCTTCTGTTAGTATTGGTGTCATATTCTATTTAATGTTTTGTTTTTACAACCTCTAATCTTTGTATTGTCAAAGGTCCATACTTCATTATTATCCATTATCAAAGTAAAATACAAATGAGATTCAGGACCATAATCTATAATCAAAATAGCCCACCCTTCCATATTCATGTGTGGAACATAAAAAGGAATAGGTGGGCTTAGTTGTGTTATCATTTAGCTGCTACCTCTACTAAAGTTGTAGATTGCCATTCATACTTAGTTACTGCAGGAATATCTTTATTAATACAGAATACTTCATGTTCATTAAAACTAATTAACGACACTATTCTCCCATCAATCTTAAACTCATAAGCTACAGCTTTTGGGAAAGCTCCATCCTTAATCATCACTGAATCTCCAGGTTCAATTTCCTCAACCAATTCTCCCACTGAAAGAACTGTGTATCCTTTAAAGTTCTCATCTACCATTGGGGCTGATGTTCCATTTAACAGAACTATACCACCTTCTGTTTTTTCTCTTTTTACATATTCAATTAAGAATGATCTTCCTAATGGAACTTTGTCTATTAAATTTTTCTTTGTTAGTTTCATAATTATTTATTTATTAATTTGCCTCATCAGCATCAAAGTTTGTTATTAGTTTAGTGCAAGTATCCCATACAAAAGTCATTATTTCGTTATGTTTTAACCAGCTATCTTTTCCACATAAATGTATATATCCATCTCTATCTTCACTTCCAAACCACACATGAGAACATCCATCCCATTTTATACATCCTTTTAAGTAAAGCTCTTTATCCCTTACTACATTTTTACCATCTGCGCTCCAAGCAAGTACCTCACATACTTCAAAGTCAACCATGTGAGATTCTAGAGTTTTTATTTCTATAATGAAAATTGGATACCCTTCTTCCATTAAAACTATTTCTTGATTCATAATTATTTATTTTATATAACTGTCTATCAGTTGTTTTTCTTCAGGAGTTAAATCTTTTATTAATTTATCTTGTCCTATTTTTTTAGTAAGTTCTATTAAGTCAGAGAACTTTATTTTATATTGTTGCAAGAATACATTTAAGTATTGTTGTAATGTATATTCATCCATTGAATCAAATACTTTTGTTGCTTTAAATTCATTAAAACTCATAATTTTATGAATAGTTGATACATCAATAGCTTTCATAATATTCCTAATTGTTTCATTAACTTTTTAAGTTCAGATTTGTTTTTAAGTTTACCTCTAAAAACTCTATTCAATGAACCATTATTAAGTTGTGGTAATGTGCTAATATCTATTGTTAATCCGTTATCATCATAAACAATCCAGCTAGTAATTACATGATGTCCTAATTTATAAACTGAACGTGAATCACCACTTGGTAAATCAAATAATTCTACAACCCATCCTAAACTCTCAACATCTTCTTTATCAAGATATTTAACTCTTATATAACCAGGTTCTATTTTTTCAAATTCATATTCATCTCCCCACATTTGAAGAAAACTATTTTGTTCATAAATTTGCTTCATCCAACCTCCCCAATTATATACTTCATATTCAAACCCTACATAAAACTCTTCTATTTCTGGAGTGTAATATTTATTGTTATTTTCCATGAAGCAAATGTACAAAGAGTTTAAATACCTAGCAAGATAAAAGTAAAATTAATTTACAACTGATTGATTTTAAAGGAGATTAATTTCTATGGCTGATGTAATCAGCCTCATTGTTAAAAGAAAGGTGGGATAAAGAAAATCTTTTAACTTACCACCATTGGTTAAAAGAGAAAGTCATACTAAACTTTCAAAGGAATAAATAAATTTACCTGATCCAACAGTCTTCCATCTTTTATTAGGTTACTGAAGTTTAAAAGACAAAGGTAAATAAAAATTCTTTATAAAATTTTTTTTTTTTGAAAAATATTTTTTTTGTAATTGTGTTAGTGTTTACTAGCCCCTAGCAACACCCCCTCAGACATTTACTAATCTTTTAACCCCATACACATGGAAATAGAATTTATTGCCAAGCTAAAGACCATCGCAGATGGCACTTGGGCAGAATACAAAGCCCAATCAGGTAAGAACGCAGGAACCGACGGCATAGCCTTTGGTTCAGAGAAAGGAACTGTGTTCCTTTCAAGGAAACTAAAGTTTCCAGAAACAGACCCTGAACGTATACCATTTATGAGAAAACTGAATGTATACAAGATAACGGAATCAGGAACTCTGGTGGCAGCAGAAGGAATGTCATTCACCACAATAAAAGACTGGGAATAAATCCCAGTTTTTTTTGCTCCTTGATAGAAAACAATTCACACTCACTCTTAAATTAAAACCAATGAAGAAGATAATCTTTAAAAATGCTTTTGAATTAGCTAATTGGATTAAGTCTAATATAGTTAATGAGTTAAAGCAAGAGGAATTAATGCTCAAAGGTATTAGAAACAATTATACTTTAACAAATGAAGATTTGTTAGGTTTAAATTGCTTTTGAGAAACTATTTACACAAGGTTGTAATAACACCATTAGATATACAAATAAAAGATAGAGATAGGCTTTTATTCACTGTAACAGGTATATCAGGTTCAACTTACTTAGGTAAGAAGATAGTTATTACAGCTTAGTGTAAATTGTGTAAGTAGTTGATTATCAACATCAGCACCAAAACCTCATTATTTGACTTCAAGCTAAAGTCATCTAATTATATATTATATAGCTTAATTAACTCTTTTATGTTCCTAACATAGAGTATAAAGAATGTTAAATACAAGGAGTGCATGGTAGCTCAAACTCAAAAAACCCTTAAAAAGATGAAAACATCAGAATCACTGAGAATGTTAGCTTTAATCACAATAAGTTTTTTCACCTTAATGATAGGTGGAAGCATCATTAACTACACATTAAGTGTGGTTTTTATGGAAACATTTAAGAGTATACAATGTTCTTGTGTGTGGGTAATACACACAATATTAATATTTATACTGACTTTTGTGAAAGGCTCAGAAATGTTTAACAATAACTAATTTATTTGCACAAAGTTGTAATACATCAAGTGTTGGACACGTTAAAATGAACAAGCAATTTTATTGTGGAGTTCTCTTGTTTAAAACCTGCGTGGTCTTTAAGACCGGCTATAGGATCAAGTTGATGAAACCATAGAATAGTATTACAACTATTGTGTAAAGATTTTAATTATTTACAAACCAAAAAAACCCTAAAAAACATGATAACAACATTATCAAACGGAAAAAAGGTGGGGAACTTTAGTTCACCACATGAATTTGTGTTCACTGATGGTACAGTATTACCAGCAGTATCTAATGCATTAGCTGAGAAGCTAAAAGTTAAGTTTAATGAAACAAAATTAGGAGATGGTGACATTGAATTAAGTTTCTCATTAAGTAAGGAGATAAACAAGGACATCTATAAATGGATGGAATTGTATGAATCAAAGCAAGTGAATGTAGTATTTTGTCCACTTCCAATGATTACTGCTATGAAACAATCAACTTGGTTTGGTAAAGATTTCTTGAAAAATAGTCCTTTTAGATCTATCAGAATTGAAGATAGAATTAAAAAACTTGTTAGCATTGATAAACAATGTTTATAATATGCTAATACTTTCCAAATCACAGGCAAGAAACTACTTCAAAAAACTATATTCTTCATCTAATGATGAAGGATGTGGTTGCTGCAGTAGCAGACAAGACTATGAAATAAAAGGTAATAGAATACTTTCTATTTCACAAGGAGAAAATCAAGGTTATAGATATTTTAAAGTATCTGTAAGAGCTAAAATTAAAAAATAGGGCTAGGAGTAATTAACCTTGAAAGACTGAGTAATCAACAGTTTACTTTAGATGGTGTAGGGTGATTTCCTATTAAAGTTGCCTAACTTAATTGTGGTAATAATACTACTAACAGAATAGGTAGTTTTGCAAAGTTGTAATGGTAAAATTAATGCATCAAACGTGGTGTGTTTACCTATCCCACTGGATTTAACCAGTATAGGCCATTACAGCTGCAAAACAATTTCTAATTTAATCTTAAAAACATGAATGCAAAAAAAGAATTAGTAGATTTCTTAGCAGACAAAGCACAAATAAAATGTGCTAGTATTTCCTTTGATCAGTATTATCTTGGGTATAAACCTACAGATATAATATTAAAAGAAGGTTATTCTCAAGAAGATCTTGAAGAATTTTTAAATAAACTAAATGTAGACTATGACAGTGGCTATGGTGGTCAAGAGTTATGGGGTACAGTGTGGTTAATGGATTCAACATGGCTTACTAGAGGTGAGTATGATGGATCTGAATGGTGGGAACACCAGATTATGCCGAAAATACCTGAATTATGCAAACAATAGAAGAAGAAGAATTAATTAAACTCCTCGAACAAATAAAACAACTAGAAAATGAAAACAATTAAGAAAGCAGAAATATTGTTTATTACAATATTAACACTATCAGTATTTGCACTATGTTTTGCCTCTTGTGGCAGTAATAAACATGGATGTCAAGGACTTAAAGCTCACCCGAATTATAAATCATTTAAAAAACGCTAAAAATGAAAGCAAAAACCACAAAACCCCACCAATTAGGAACAAGGATTATTTCAAAGACATTCAAGACTGATTTAGCAGGTAATACACCTGTTGCAGCATCAGCCTTTTCAATGGCTGTAAAACAAACATTTAAAACTACTAAAGTTCTTATGTTTGAAAGAGTAGGAAGAAGTTTCTACACAGAGTTTAAAATTAGTGTCTGACTTATTACACACCCTAGAACAGGTAATATTGTCTAATCTAATTTAAAGAAAGCTATAGTTATAGCTTTTAATCTTACTTAATTATAAAATCGCAAAAGTATTTAATGTTGTAAAATTAAACATAGTTGGTATATTGTAAGAGTACTAACTATGTTTTACAAAAATAAAATTATGAAAACATATCAAGTAATATTTAATGATCAAAGAATTTCTAAACATTTAGCTCATTCAGAGTTTCATGCTATAGAATTATGTAAAACAGCTAATGACATGCATAATTTTAAAGGAATATGGAGAGCCTCATTAGTGAAATAGTAATGACTATCATTACTTGGGAAGTAATAAAGTTTTTAGTAATTAAAATTTGGTATAAATTTATAATATGACAGAACTATCAAGCAATGAAATAATGATTGAGGTTGTAAGCAACCTCATAGGGATTATGGAATCTAAATATAGGGATTCAATACTTCCTGAAGATCCTAGTGAACAGGATGAAGAACTTTTATCAACAGCAAAAATATATTTAATTAAACTCTTTAAAAAAGAAATAATAAATGATTGAAATAGCAACAATGATAGTATTTTCTATTATCATAACAATAATAATAATAGGTCAAATCTTAAATGTAGATGTTGACACAAATAGTAAAGGTGATTTAATCATCTTTTATGGAAGAAAGCGTAGAAGAGGTATTATACTAATTAAACACGAAAACCTATGATTTTTAAGGGTGTAATATTTAAGAAAGATCAAGATTATTTTGTGCATACACAAAATAAATCTTTGAGGCAAAAGGTATATCCTTTAGCAAAGAATACATTGTACGATTTATTATTAGAAACAGAAGTTTATTTTGAATTAATCCCAAATAATATAGAAGATGATGAACAAGTTGAATTCACTGCTAGGTTTGTTTCAAAAACCTAAAAAAACAGGAGAAGCAATTCCTCCTATAAAGCTAAAAAAAGTTGTAGGATTTGATAGTCCTATGACATTTAATGAAATTGCAAACAATATATTAACCCAAAGAAAAAATTTATATGATTTTAAATAGAGAAAAATATGGTAAAGTTGTGCAAATGTTCAATTTTAACATGCCATTTGAATGGAATAAGCAATTGTTCTATAATACAAGGTATGACAGAGAAAAAAAGGAACAAGTACAGTTTATAGACTCTAACTGGAGTTATGTAGAATTTCTTAGAAAAGAGATAGAATGTGAAAGCATGTGGAGAGATTTCTTTGCCCAAAATGCAGATAACAAACAATCTAATAAGTCTTATTATAAAGCTCAAGCTTTGAAGCAAAAATTAATATTAGCTGAAAGCAGAGAGAATCAAAAATATTTACAAACAAACAACAAATAAATTAATTAACATTAATTACAAATTAAAATTAAAAATTAAAATTATGAAAGAATCAATTAACACAGTAACAGGTAATCGTGAAATCCAATTTATTGGAAAGCTAATTAGTATTAGCCCAAACGTAGTAGGCTCAACTCCTGAAAACAACAAGGAGTACCATGTAGGAACAATTTCCTTTAAAAATGCTAAAGGAGAACAAAAACAAGCTACAGCTTTAATTTTTAAAGCTAATCTTGCTTACGGTATGGAAATAGGTAATGAATATCAGTCTAGAGCAATTTTTACTCCAGGACAAGATAGTCCATTATTAGTAATGAGTCATTTAACAGCCAGCGAAAGGGCATCTTTCGAGGATTTTGGCTTTACAGCTAAAGATGTGGCATCAGCAGCTAAAGTTGCAAAATAAATAAATAAGTTTGTTTGTAAATAAAAATAGAAGGTTGTATATTTGCAGCCTTCTATTTTTTAAATTAAAAAAAATTAGGGAGTGTCCAGGTTTTGACAGAGGTATATAAGTAAATTAATAAGCAAGTAGTCCATTGTCTAATAGTAGTGAGGACTTAAAACATTAGTAGATAACTATATATGGAAACATTGTAGAAACAGGTAAGGTTGCTGACGTAGTTGGTAAATCTGCCATCGCAGACCTAGTAGCATCATTTAATGATGTTGAAACTCCGGTATTAGAGTTAGTCTAAAATATTACCAAAACAGAATTTAAACTGTAAATATAAATATAGGGACTTTGTTAGATTCACCTGAATAATAGCTAAATTTGACGTATTTTGAGTATTTAGAAAAATGCTATAAACTTGTAGAAAATTATTGAACATTATTTTTGGACAGGGGTTCGATTCCCCTCACTTCCACATAAAAAACATCAAAAAGGGGTTTTTGATTGGTGGAGCACTATCATAGAAACTATGATGGTCCTTTAAAGGGGTTGTAGAAATACAACCTCTTTTTTTAAAATTAAAATTATGATAAAAAGATATTGGGTGTGGGATTTAGAAACACTATCAAATATATTTACAGCTACTTTTATAGATAGAGATAGTGATGAAGTAAGAACATTTGTATATAATGAAAGAGTTAATCAAATGAAAGAACTAATCCTATTTTTAGATACTGAAGTTGAAGGATTAATTGGTTATAACTCTATATTTTTTGATGCACAAGTTATTGATTATATATACAAGAACATTGATTGTAATTACAAAGATATATGTAGATTTGCTAGTGATTTAATTAATAGTGAAAAACCATTTATTATTCCTGAATGGAAATTAAAACATAGACATTTAGATTTATTTAAAGCTTTAAGTTTATCTACATCAGCTAAAAGAACATCATTAAAATGGTGTGAGTTTATGTTAGATTTAGATAACATTGAAGATATGCCATCTCAAGGTGATGGTAGTACTTGGGAAGAACAAGTTCTTGCATATAATTTAAATGATGTTATAGCAACTAAAAAGCTATATCAAAAGTATTACTATGAAATTGATTTAAGGAAAAAGTTAACTCAAAGAGAGAACATTAATCTTTTAAATTGTACAGAACCTGATTTAGCTAAAAAACTATTTAGTAAATATCTTTCTCAAGAAATGGATATTTCTGAAAAAGAATTACGAGAGTTAAAAACTGAAAGAGAAGTTGTACATGTTAAAGATATAATATTTCCTTATGTTAAGTTTAAAACAGAAAAGTTTAACAATGTATTGAAAGAGTTTAATAAGCTATCATTATATGAGAATGATAAATTTGAATTCATTATTAATAGAAATATTGATATAACTTATGCATTGGGTGGATTACATGCTTCTGTTAATAATCTTATTGTAGAATCTAATGAAAATTATATAATAAAATCATTGGACTTTGTATCATGGTATCCTAATCTAGCAATTAAGAATGGAATATGTGCTGAACATCTTCCAAAGGAAATATTCCTTAAATTGTATGAAGGATTTTTTATAGAGAGAAAATCTATTCCAAAATCAGATCCAAGGAATTACATACTAAAGATTTTGTTAAATGCAGCTTATGGACTGAGTAATGACAAATATTCATTTCTAAGGGATAGGAAGGTTACTCTAGCTATTTGTATTAACGGACAACTATTATTATCAATGTTGTTTGAAGACTTGTTAGAAAGCATCCCAGATAGTAAATTAATCATGGTTAACACTGATGGTTGTGAATTATATATTCCTAGAGAGTATGAAGGTTTGTATAATGAGATTTGCCAAAAATATCAAGATTTATTTAAAATAGAATTAGAATTTGTTGATTATCAAAAAATGATAATTTCAGATGTTAATAATTATATAGCTGTTGATGTTAAGGGTAAAAGTAAAACTAAAGGTAAATATGAATACAAGAATATTCCATTGCATAAGAATAAATCTCACAGTATAATTCCTTTGTCTATACATGAATACTTTGTAAATAATATTCCTGTAGAACAAACTATTAGAAATCATACAAATATCTTTGATTTTTGTGCAGGTGTAAGAGCTAAGAAATCTGATAAAAAAGGTTATTCACACTTTGAGCTACATTCTTTAAAAGATAGTCAAATACATAAGCAAAAGCTTTCTAAAACTGTTAGATATTTTATTTCTAATAAAGGAGCTACATTGATTAAAGTATATGAAACTAAAGATTGGGAACAAGTAGAAGCTCCTATTAAGAAAGGAGTTAAAACACTAAAGCATTGGAAAGTAACTTATTTTAATAAAGCACATTATCCTATAGATTTTAAAGACTATAATATTGATTATACATACTATACTTTTAAAGCTAAGGAAATAATAGATCAAATAGAGATTAAAGAACAATTAAAGTTATTCTAAATAAACTATGATTAAAAAACAAAAAACTAAAACTCTTATAACAAAAAATAACAATAATAGTGCTAATTGTATAGCACCTAATGTTATATATGGTTGCTTTGGTGGTTGTGTAAATACATACTGCTATATGTCTAGGTATAATGGTACTAGGGTATATGTAAATGAAAATATAAATGATGTATTTAACTCTGTTGTAGAATGGGAAAAGTCATATATTAAAAAACCTGATCAACAGGATCCTGTATATACAATGGTGGATATATCTTGTAATACAGATCTAGTGCTTATGCAAAAACACATGCCTGAACCATTATTAGATTACCTTAAAAGGTATGATGATCATCCTAGATTGAATAGTACTATGGCTACTAAGTATTCTGCATTATTAAAATTAGATGTTAATCATTTTAATAAAAAACCTAGGGTTAGGGTTAGTCTAATGCCACAAAGGTTTTCTGATATATTAGAACCTGGTATGCAGAAAATAAGTGATAGAATAAGGGATATTAATAGGTTAAAGGAAGAATTAGGTTGGGAAGTGCATATTAATTTCAGCCCATTAATCTTTTATCCAGGTTGGGAAGATGATTATAGAAATTTATTTGGTTTAGTAAATGTTATAGCAGGTGAAAATAAGTGTGAAGTTATAGCTTTAACTAATCATGCTAATCAAATGGCTAAAACTACTGATGAAGCTAGAGAGATTATGAAATATAGTTATGAAATCAAGAATGCATCAGGAGTAATGAGATACCCATTAGTGCATAAAACGGCACTATTACAGGAATTTAAAAAGATTTATTCTGAATTCTTTGATTTATCAACAATAAGATATATTTTTTAATATGATAAAAGTTAGAGCAATTTATGTAGCTTGTGATTTTGATGAAAAGTATCCAATACTTTCAGCAGATTCATTTGAAAACATTAGAAAAGCATTAGATGAATATTGTGGTGCTGATGAAAGAAACTCAGGTAAATTTATAGCATTTTATGCTTATGAATCTAAATATGGTAGTGAGTATGAAGGATATTTTGAGTATGAATGCTGTACAAATGGTAACAATTGGGATAGTACATATACAGATAAATTTAGAATTTACTGTATAGATTTTTACCCACCAACAATTGATAAAGTATAAAAATATGAAAAACATACACGTAATATTAACAGACAAACTAAGTAGATTGTATTTAGAAGATAATCTATATAAATTAGATAACCTTGTATTTGGAACTGGAAACCAACACATCTACATCACTAATGATGAAGAAATTAAAGAAGGAGATTGGTTATTTTCTACAAAAAAAAATAATTTATTCAAAGCAGATAGTATAGAATATTTAGAAAGTCATAATATTATTGAAGATTTTGACAAATCATTCTATATAAATTCTAAGTATGCTAAAAAAATCATCCTAACAACAGACCAAGACTTAATCGCTAATGGTGTTCAAGCTATTGATGATGATTTTTTAGAATGGTTCGTTAAGAATCCAAGTTGTGAGAGTATTAATGTTGAGTCTAATTGGGAATTTTTAGGAGATGATTATAGACATGGTGGTAGTCAAACATTAGTTTACAAAATAATCATTCCAAAAGAAGAACTTAAATCATCTGAAGAATGGCAAAAACAGTTTCCAAACACTAAAGTATTAGACCCAGATGGTTGGGATAGAAAGAATTACCAGTATTCTTGGTTTGAAGAAAAAATAACATTAACAGAATAT
>Ga0315900_10008636_pt1 | contig 13079 bp, 11 predicted proteins | sample LakEriMetagenome_FD_203521 | JGI IMG/M metagenome (GOLD analysis project Ga0315900, IMG submission 203521) | Freshwater fungal communities from buoy surface, Lake Erie, Ohio, United States - Buoy 12 MA114 | ecosystem: Environmental > Aquatic > Freshwater > Lake > Lake biofilm | place: USA: Lake...
TCCGCCCTCGCTTTCGACCCGGCCGGGCGACGGCACTTCGGCGACTTTCAAGCCGAAGGCTTCGGCGCGGGCCGTGGCATCGGCATAGATCGCAGCGTTCGGATCGTCAGCGCCGCTCGGGCGCGGCACGGCCAGCACGCCCGGCGCAACGAACCGGGCGAGGTTATCGACATGGCCATCCGTATGGTCGTTGATCAGGCCATCACCCAGCCACAGCACCCGGTCAAAGCCAAGATCGCGGGCCAGCCGGGCCTCGAGATCGGAGCGGGAAAGCTGCGGGTTGCGGTTGGGGTTCAAGAGGCATTGCTCGGTCGTTACGACGACACCAGTGCCGTCGCAATCGAGCGCTCCGCCCTCCAAAATCCAGTCAGCCAAGGCGACCGGCAGTCCGGCGCTTTCCGCCAGTTCGGCGCCAATCTCCTGATCGCCGTCCATAAGGTATTTGCCGCCCCAGCCGTTGAAGCCGAACCGCTGGCCCACAGGCTTGCCGCCAACCCGCACAACCAGCGGGCCGGTATCGCGCAGCCAGACATCGCCATAACGCCGCACTTCCAGCTGCACCGCCGCGCTGCACTGCGCTGCGGCTCGCGCACGGTTGGCCTCATCCCGCACGATCAGCCGCACCTGCTGGCCGCTCTCCGCCACCGCATTGGCGAAGGCGGCAATCTGTTCCTGCGCCCGGCCCAGGAAGCCCGGCCATTCAACCGGGTCATGCGGAAAGCCGATCCATATCCAGTCCTGCGGATGCCATTCGGGCGGCATCCACACTGCGCCTTCAGCCATTACTTGGCGCCCTTTCGGCTGGCATCGCGGACGGCGCGGAATTCATCTGTCGGGTGCCAGTTCGGCCAGTCGCTGCTCATCGCCAGGCTGCGACCAAGGCGGTAGAACAGCTCACCATCCTGCAGCATGCCCGACCAGTCCCAGTTGGGATCGAATTCATCCTCCGGGCCGTGATAGGCTTCGGCGTTATAGCGCTTGGCCGCCGCTTCGCCGGCCGCCTTGCCGCCGTTCACCCAGTCGTTGCCGCGGCCAAGGTTGAACATCGGCACTCCGCGCTTGGCGAAGCTGAAGTGGTCCGAACGGTAATAGTAGCCGCGCTCGATATCGCTTTCGGGCGCCTGCGTCAGGCCCATCGCCTTGGTCGCGGCGACGACGTAACGGGTCAGCTCGCTCTTGTCCCCGCCGACCACCTGGTAATCGCGCGAGGGCGAACCGGGTGACAGAGCATCCATGTTCACCCCGCCGACGGTCTTGGCCAGCGGATAGACCGGGTTGGCGGCATAGTATTCGCTGCCCAGCAGGCCTGATTCCTCCAGCGTCACCGCCAGAAACACCTGACTGCGATCGGCCGCACCGGCCTTGACATTGGCCTCGCCAATTGCGGCGAGCATGGCTGTACCGGTGGCATTGTCGACCGCGCCATTGCAGATGTCGTCACCCTTGGCATTGGCCTTGCAGCGGCCAAGGTGATCCCAGTGAGCAGTGTAGAGCACATATTCGTCCGGACGCTTCTTGCCCGGCAGCAGGCCGATCACGTTCTTCGACATGGCCGTGCGCAGCGCGTTGTCGAAGTTCATGCTGGCCTTCAGCCCCAGCGGAACCGGCTTGAACCCCTTCCGCTTCGCCGCCGCAGTCAGCTGGGTCAGGTCTTGCCCGGCAGCCTTTAGCATGGCCTCGGCCACGTCCTTCTGGATCCAGCCGTTAGCCTCGGTCTGATCCATGCCCTTGTTGCTGCGCTGGACAAAATACTGCGCCCCGGTCCACGAACTTTCGACCACGTTCCAGCCATAGGCGGCCGGGAAGGTATCGTGGACGATCAGTGCGGCGCGGGCCCCCTGGCGGGCGGCTTCCTCGAACTTGTAGGTCCAGCGGCCGTAATAGGTCATCCGCCGGCCTTTAAACGGCCCGTCTTCGCTCGCGGTTGCATAGTCCGGGTCGTTGACCAGAATAACCGCCACTTTGCCCTTCATGTCCACGCCGGCATAGTCGTTCCAGCCCAGCTCGGGTGCGTTGATGCCATAGCCGACGAAGACCAGCTCCGCGTCGCTGAATGCCGTGCGCGCGACTTCGCGATAGGAGCCGGCAACGAAGTCCTTGCCCGGAGCGAACAGCATGGTCCCGCCTGCGCCGCCGGTGATTGCCAGGCCCGCCATGTTGGTCGCGGTGATTTCCAGCGTCGGCACGTCCTGTGTCCACGAACCCTTGTTGCCCGGCTGCAGCCCCGCCGCCTTGAACCGTTCGATCAGGTAGGCAACGGTCTTGTCCTCTCCCGCCGTGCCCGGTGCGCGGCCCTCGAATTCGTCGGACGAGAGCGTCTTGACCATGTCCGCCAGGGTCTTCTCGGACAGGGCTACCGGCTGGACTGTTGGCACCGGCGCGGGCTTGGCCTGGAGCGCAGCAGGCACGGCCAGCATGGCCAGAAGGAGCGGGCGAAGCTTCATCATTCGGCAGACCTTTCGCAGCGGTGCGGACGGCTGCCGATTGACAGAGCCGCGCCCCCTTCGCAAGCACAGCCGCGATGAACGTTGACTGGACATCGGCCCTGGCCCGCACCCGCGCCCATTCGCCCTACCTCGCGTCGGGGCTGGAGCGGATGCCCGCGCTGGCCGAACTGCTGGTCACCGGCAATGGCGAGGGCGCGCTGGCCTGGGCCAAGGTCGCTGGCGAAGGCGCGCCCACGGTCGGGTCCGCCCTGCGGCGAGAAAAGCAGGCCCTTGCCATTGCTCTGGCGGTGGGGGACCTGGCCGGAGCATTTCCGCTGTTGCGGGTCACTGGCGAGCTATCCGCCTTTGCCGACCGTGCGCTCGACGCAGCGATCACGGAGGGGATCCGGCGTCGTGTGCCCGATGCGGAGCCGGCCGGGTTCCTGGCCCTGGCGCTGGGGAAGCATGGCGCCGGGGAGCTCAATTACAGCTCGGATATCGACCCCATCCTGCTCTACGACCCGGCGCTGTTGCCCCGGCGTGAACGCGATGAGCCCGGCGAGGCAGCCCAGCGCGTGGCCCGTGCGCTGATGGAAATCATGAGCCACGTCGATCACGAAGGCTATGTATTTCGGGTTGACCTGCGGCTCCGCCCGGCGAGCGAGGTCAGCCCGCTGGCGATCCCGATTGAGGGCGCACTGACCCATTATGAAAGCTCGGCCCTGGCGTGGGAGCGGGCTGCCTTCATCCGCGCCCGCGCCTGTGCCGGCGACATCGCGGCGGGTGAGGCTTTTCTTGCCGCGATCCGGCCCTTCGTCTGGCGCAAGAGCCTCGATTTCGGCGCGATCGCGGAAGTGGGGCGGCTGACTGGTCGGATTCGCGCCAATCACCACGGCCCCAAGGCACCCGGCCCGGGATTTGACCTCAAGAAGGGCCGCGGCGGCATCCGCGAGGTGGAATTCTTTGCCCAGATCCACCAGCTGATCCATGGCGGGCGCAATCCCGATCTGCGGCTGCGCGGAACCCGCGCTAGCCTCGATGCGCTTGCCGCGGCAGGCATCATCGCGCCCGACGATGCGGTTCTGCTCGGCCAGAGCTATGACCGGCTCCGGACCATCGAACACCGCTTGCAGATGGTGGCCGATCAACAGACCCACAGCTTGCCAGCCGATCCGGCCGCGCTCGACAATGTCGCCCGACTGGATGGTTTGGCCGATGGCGCGGCGCTGGTCGCCGAGCTCGAGCGGATTACCGAGATTGTCGGGCAGCGCTATGACCGGCTGGTGGCCGAGCACGCCGGCGAACAGACCAGCGTCGCCGTGTCCGTTCCGCGCGGCGGGGCCGCACTGGCGGCAGAGATCGAGCGGCTGGGCTTTCCCGAGCCTGAAGCGCTGGCCGCCCGGATCGAGGGATGGCGCAGCGGAAAGCTGCGCGTCCTTCGGAGCGAGGCCGCGCGTGCCGCTTTCGATGCGGTGCAGCCCCGCCTGCTGGCGGCCTTTTCCGCCGCGCCCGAGCCGCTCCATGCCTTGCTGCGGTGGGAGCAGCTGCTCACCAACCTGCCCAGCGCGGTCAACCTGTTCCGTCTGCTCGAAGCACGGCCGGGCCTTGCCGATCTGGTCGCCCGGGTGCTGTGCCTCGCCCCGCCGCTGGCCGATGCCCTGGCCCGGCGCGCCGACCTGCTCGATGCCCTGATCGATGCGAGCGCTTTCGACCTTCCCGGCACCGTCGAAGAGCTGGCAGAGGTCATGGCGCGCGGCGAAGTGGGTGACGATTACGAGGCGCTGCTCGGCCGGGTCCGCCGCAAGGTCGGCGAAATCCGCTTTGCCCTCGGCGTCCAATTGATCGAGGGCACGCGCGATCCGATGGAAATCGGCCAGGCGCTGTGCCGGGTGGCTGAGGCCGCGATGCAGGTCCTAACCCGCGCCGCCACGGCCGAGTTCGAACGCGTCCATGGCCGGGTTCCGGGCGGCGAGCTGTTGATCGTTGGCTATGGCCGGCTCGGCGGCGGGGTGCTGACCCATGCCTCGGACCTCGACGTGGTGTTCCTGTTCACCGGCGATCACGCGGCGGAGAGCGATGGCGGTCGTCCGCTGGGCGCAACGCTCTATTTCAACCGACTGGCCCAGCGCGTGATCGTCGCGCTCTCGGTCCCGACAGCCGAGGGCGCGCTCTATGAGGTCGACACCCGGCTGCGGCCCTCGGGCGCGCAGGGGCCGATCTCGGTCAGCCTTGAGGCGTTCGAACGCTACCAGCGCGAGAGCGCCTGGACCTGGGAGCACATGGCGCTTGCCCGGGCGCGGGTACTCTATGGATCGGAGGCGGCGCGCACCGAACTGGACGGTATCATTCGCGGCGTGCTCGAGCTGGACCGCGACCCTGCCAAGCTGCGCACCGAAGTGCTGGAAATGCGCACCACCATGGCTCAGCATAAGCCGGCCAAGGGGCCGCTTGATGTAAAGCTGGCGCGGGGCGGGCTGGTCGATGCGGAGTTCATTGTCCACTATCTGCAACTGCGCGATCACGCCGCGCTGGAGCCGGCCATTCCTGCCGCCCTGGCCAAGCTCGTCGAGCAGGGCAAGCTCGATCCGGCGGTCCGTGAAGCGCATCGAACGCTCGCCCGTTTCCTGATCGCCTCGCGGCTGCTCGCGCCTGACGGGACTGAGCCCGACCCCGGCGCAAGGGCCGTACTTGCCAGCGCTTGCGAATGCGGCGATTGGCCCTGTCTGACAGAGAAATTGACCGAATCGCGCCGGACGCTTGCTGCCGCCTGGACCGCGACATTCGGCGAGCCATTGGAGATCGAATGATGGCCCTTGCCCCCGGTGACAACCTGCCCGACATTGCCCTGATCCGTCCGGATGGATCCACGGTTCGCCCTGCCGATTTCGCCGGTCAGAAGCTGGTGCTGTTCTTCTATCCGAAGGACGATACGCCGGGCTGTACCACCGAGAACCTCGATTTCTCGGCGCTCTCGGCGGAATTTTCCAAAGCCGGAACAGCCCTGCTGGGGATCAGCAAGGACCCGCCCAAGAAGCATGAAAAGTTCATCGCCAAGCACGGCCTGACCGCGCCGCTCGCCAGCGATCCGGAGGAAGGCGGCCTGTCTGATGCGCTGGGCTTCTGGACCGAGAAGTCGATGTATGGCCGCGCCTACATGGGCATGGTCCGTTCGACCGTGCTGGTTGGGGCCGACGGCAAGGTCGCCCAGGTCTGGAGCCCGGTGAAGGTCAAGGGCCACGCTGCCGAGGTTCTGGCCGCGGCGCAGGCTCTGTGATCGGCTGACTATGGCCACCGTTGCCGCCGCTGTCCGCGCGGCACTCCTGACTGCCGAGCCAACCGCCAAGGCCTTTGCTGCCCGCTCGGCTGCGCGGGAATGGTCGGCTGGCCGGCTCGATTTCACATTCGACTGCACCATGCCCGAGCGGCCTGCGCGACCGGCGGCGCCCGAGCTGCTGCCGCCGAACCGCATGCCCAAACGCGGCAAGGCCGGCTCGGAGCGGGGACGGATCGCGCTGTGGCACGCACTGGCACATATCGAATTTGTCGCGATTGACCTTGCCCTCGACATGGTTGGCCGGTTCGGTGCGGAGATGGGGCGGCAGTTCGTTTCGGATTTCCTGTCGGTGGCAGCCGACGAAGCCATGCATTTCGGCTTGCTGGCCCGCCGGCTCCGCAGCCTTGGCTCGCACTATGGCGCACTGCCCGCACATGACGGTTTGTGGGATGCGGCCCATGCCACCCGCCATGACGTCGCGGCGCGGCTGGCCGTGGTGCCGATGGTGCTTGAAGCGCGCGGGCTTGATGTCACCCCGCATACATTGGAGCGGGTGCGCGCGGCTGGAGACGAGACCGGCGCCCGCATTCTCGAACGAATCCTTGACGACGAAATCGTCCATGTTCGATTCGGCGCAACGTATTTTGACGCCGTTGCTGCGGCGCGGGGAGAATCCGCGGAAATCCTATGGAGGGCGCTGGTTACGCAGTACTTTCGCGGGGCCGTTAAGCCGCCGTTCAACGACTCGGCGCGTCAGGCAGCCGGTTTACCGCGCTCTTTCTACGCAGGGGTTGCGGCATTAACCTGACCCCGCTTTAAGCCCTGCAACGAGACGGCGGGGGGTCCGACCATCTCAAAAATCGGGTTGCAAGCCACTGCGGCAGGCAATGCATACAGGGGTTACGGCAGGGCTATCGGTTTCGGTTTCGCTGCCAGCATGTAAGGCTTTTTCGTGGTCGCTCATTTCGTTTTTGCCAAGGTTCGCGGACTGATCGGTGCCCTCGCCGCAGTTGCCAGCCTTGGCCTGGCCACTCCGGCCATTGCCAACTCCAGCACCGCTGCCGATATCGCTGCTCCCCTGCGCGAAGCTCAGGCTGCCAAGGCTGGTACGCGCGGTGACGATGAGTTCCGCCGTCTATTCACCGGCTGGACCGGCCCGGCCACCAGCGCCAGCCCGATCGCCCGCACTCGCGGCGTCTCGATCCCGTCGCGCAACCCGCTTGAAGGCGCCACGCTGACCAGCGGCTTCGGGATGCGTACGCACCCCGTGCTTGGCGGTCGTCGTGGCCACAAGGGGATCGATCTGTCGGCTCCGACCGGCACTCCGATCTATGCCAGCGCCGATGGCGTGGTGACCCGCGCCGACTGGTTCTCCAGCTATGGCCTCTACATCTCGCTCGATCACGGCGCGGCGCTGGAAACGCGCTATGGCCACCTGTCGCGCCTTAATGTGGCCGAAGGGCAGGAAGTGAAGAAGGGTGACCTGATCGGTTATGTCGGTTCGACCGGCCGCTCGACCGGACCTCACCTGCACTATGAAGTGCGGATCGCCGGCGTCGCCGTGAACCCGGTCCCTTACATGCAGGGTGAAGCTTGGCTCGGTACCCTTGCAGCCAATGACACCGATGGCGAAACGGCCAAGGGCGGCAGCAAGTAAGCCTCATCAGACTACCAAAAGAAATCAGGGCGACGGGCAACCGCCGCCCTTTTTCTTTGCCCCCGTTTAAGCGATCGGTTAAAACTGTTTCCGGATGGTCATAACCACCATTGGAGAGCGATTCACCGATGCACCCTTCAGTCCATGCGCAGACCCAGCCCGACCGTCCCGCCATCATCATGGCGGGGAGCGGCGAGACGATCACCTTTGCCGAGCTGGATCGCCGGTCCAACCAGGTGGCCCAGCTCCTTCGTTCGCGGGGGGTGCAAATCGGAGACACGGTTGCGCTGTGCATGGAAAATCACCCGTGGTTCTTCTGCCTGACCTGGGGCTTCCAGCGCGCGGGGGTGCACTATGTCGGCATTTCCAGCCGCCTGACCCCGCCCGAGATTGCCTATATCCTTGAGGATAGCGGTGCGAAGCTGCTGTTCGGATCGGCCTATCTGGCCGGTATACTGGATGAAGTGGCCAAGCTTTCCCCTGGTGTGCCACAGCTGCGCTTTGACACGCCGGGTGCGATGTCAGCCGAAGACGCGCTGGCGGCGATGCCGGATACGCCCATTGCCGATCAGCGCGCCGGGGTCGACATGCTCTATTCGAGCGGCACCACCGGCCGGCCCAAGGGCGTCAAGATTCCCTTGCCCGAAGACCCCGCGATCGATCAGGCCAATGCGCTGGTCGGGCTCACCATGATGGCGTTCGGGATCAAGCCTGATTCGGTCTATCTCTCGCCCGCGCCGCTTTATCATGCCGCGCCGCTGCGCTGGTCGATGACGATCCAGAAGCTGGGCGGCACCGTGGTCGTGATGGAGAAATTCGATCCCGAAGCGGCCCTGGCTGCGATTGAGAAGTACAAGATCACCGACAGCCAGTTTGTGCCGACCCATTTCGTGCGGATGCTTAAGCTGCCCGAAGAAGTGCGCCGCAAGTACGACACGTCGACGCTCAAGTGCGCTATCCACGCTGCGGCACCTTGCCCCGTGCCGGTCAAGCGGGCGATGATCGAATGGTGGGGTCCGGTGATCTACGAATACTACGCCGGGACCGAAGGCAATGGCTTCACCTTCGTCACCAGCCCCGAATGGCTGACCAAGCCGGGCACGGTGGGCAGGGCGCTTACTGGCATCATCCGCGTCTGTGACGAGAACGGCGATGAAGTGCCGCGCGGCACCGAAGGCCAGATCTTCTTCGAACCGACCGAGGGGATGGTGCCGTTCGAATATCACAACGATCCGCAGAAGACTGCCGACGCGCGCAACAAGCACGGTTGGACCAGCCTGGGTGACGTCGGTTACCAGGATGAGGACGGCTATCTGTTCCTGACCGACCGCAAGAGCTTCATGATCATCTCGGGCGGGGTCAACATCTACCCGCAGGAGATCGAGAACCTGCTGATCACGCACCCCAAGGTGGCGGATGCTGCGGTGATCGGTGCGCCCGATCCGGAAATGGGCGAGCGGGTGGTGGCCGTGGTCCAGCCGCTCGACATGGCCGATGCCGGCCCGGCGCTCGCCGAAGATCTGACGGCGTTCCTTGCTCCGCAGCTTTCTCGCGTGAAGATGCCGCGCCAGATCGATTTCCGTGAGGCTCTGCCGCGCGAATTGACCGGCAAGCTCTACAAGCGGCTGCTGCGCGATGAGTACAAGGCGGCCTATGAAGCCCAGCAAGGCGGGGCCTGAACCATGACCGGACCCGTCGCCAGCCCGGCCGATGCCGCCGCAGTCATCGATCCCAAGTCCTACGCGGACTGGAACACAGCGCTTGACCTGTTCGACCGGTTGCGGGCTGAAACGCCGGTGGTTCGGATCGAATGCCCGGTCGATGTCCCGGCGGCGCTACAGCACGAACCGTTCTGGCTGGTGACGCGCTATGATGACGTGATGCGCATTTCGAAGGACAATGCGACTTTCCTTAACGCGCCGCGGCCGACGGTGTTCACCAACCGCAGCGGCGAGGCCCTGGCCCGTCAGGTAACCGCCCAGCAGGGTGAGGAAAGCCCCAATCTGGTCTCCTCGCTGGTGGCGATGGACGCGCCCAAGCATCCCAAGCTCCGGCGGCTGACCCAAGACTGGTTCATGCCCAAGAACCTGCGCAGCCTTGAGGCCCAGATCCGCGAGCTGGCGAAGGCGACAACCGAACGGTTTATCGCTGCCGGTGGGGGCGGGTCCGGGGGCTCAGGCAGCGCGGACTTCGTCACCCATGTGGCGGCGCCTTACCCGCTGCACGTGGTCATGCAGATCCTTGGCGTGCCCGAGGAAGACGAGCCGAAGATGCTGTTCCTGACCCAGCAGATGTTCGGCGGGCAGGATGAGGACCTGTCGAAGAGTGGCATGGCCGAAATGACACCGGAGATGATCACCCAGATCGTGTTCGGTGCCGTGGCCGAGTTCGAGACTTACTTTGAAGGTCTTGCCGCGCAGCGCCGGGCCAATCCGACCGACGACGTTGCGACCATCCTGGCCAATGCACAGATTGATGGCGAGCCGATCTCCGCCCGGGACCGGGCCGGTTACTATATCATCACCGCCAGCGCCGGACATGATACCACCAGTGCCAGCACCGCCGGGGCCATGCTGGCGCTTGCGCGGGATCCGGAGCAGTTTGCCAAGGTCAAGGCCGACCGCAGCCTGCTGCCCAACATCGTCGAGGAAGCGATCCGCTGGACCACACCGGTGCAGCACTTCATGCGGATGGCCAATGCGGACGTCGAGCTGTCGGGCGTGAAAATCGCCAAGGGCGACTGGATCATGATCAACTATGTCGCAGCCAATCATGATCCGGCCCAGTTCGACAACCCCCGCAAGTTCGACGTGACCCGCGACCAGACCCGTCACCTGGCCTTTGGCGCAGGAGCGCACCAGTGCCTGGGGCTGCACCTGGCCCGCTTGGAAATGCGGCTGCTGTTCGAAGCCCTGCTTGACCGGCTGGACAGCATCGAACTGGCGGGCGAGCCGAGGCGCGCGAAAAGCACCTTTGTCGGCGGGCTGAAGACCCTGCCGCTGCGCTTTACCGCCAGCTAGCGACGGATATCAGCCCCAGGCCTGCCAGGCGGCGTGCAGCAGCACGGCCCAGCTGACCACGATCAGTGTCGCGCTGACTGCGCCCAGACCGGCAGCGAACCGCTGGAGCGGACCGCCAGCCATGGCAAAGGCATCGACCCCGAAAGCGCGGAAGACATAGGGCAGGGGGTTCAACCAGCCACCGAGGATCATCGCCCAGACCACCCAGGTGGCCGGATTGAGCGCGAACAGCACGATCAGCCCGGCGGCCAGCGCCTGCATCAGGCCCAGCATGATCCAGTCAAGGTGCGCAGCGCCAATCTGGCGGTAATTGAGGCCCTTGGCCAAATGACGGCCCCAGGGCTGCATCGGAATCAGCATGGCAACGCCAAGCAGAGTGGAAAAGAACATGGCGGCTGATCCGGAGAAGACCAGCAGGCGGGCAGATTCGGTAAAGTCCATCGGCGGGGGCTTTCGTGCAGGAGAAATCTGCGACTGACTTGCCTTGTCAATCGTAGCCCGACGAGAGTTCGTCCCACACTGTTCCCCGGTGCCGAGGCACCGGTACATCGCGGCTGATTGGCTTCAGGCCGCGAGGGGCAAGGGCGCGTCGTCTTCAGGCGGTGCGCTGGTCGCCTCGTCCACCATGTTTGTTCCCCAGTCGGCGGGGATGCCGGGGATCGTGGCGAGCCAGCCGATCCAGTCGAACTTGGGCTTATCCTGGTCCATGGGCACGGTGTCGCATGGTTCTATTTCAGCGTTGTGACGCTTCCACTTGTTGCCACTCACCCGGCGCCAGGCCGTCCAGCGTCCAATCGCCTACTGCCCAGCGCACCAGCCGCAAGGTGGGGTGGCCGACCGCAGCGGTCATCCGCCGGACCTGGCGATTGCGGCCCTCGCTGATGGTCAGGCGCAGCCAGCTATCGGGCACGGTCTTGCGAAACCGAACCGGCGGATCGCGCGGCCACAGCGCGGGGGGATCGATCCGTTCAGCCAGTGCGGGGCGGGTGATGCCGTCGTTCAGCTTTACTCCCCGGCGGAGCGCAGCCAGCGCTTCCTCCCCCACCGCACCCTCGACCTGGACCAGGTAGGTCTTGGGCAGCTTGAACTTCGGATCGGCAATCCGCGCCTGCAGGCGGCCATCGTCGGTCAGCAAGAGCAATCCCTCGCTGTCACGGTCAAGCCGTCCGGCGGGATAGACCCCCGGCCGGTCGATAAAGTCCGACAGCGTCGCCCGCACCGAACCGGTCGTGCCGGAATCGGTGAACTGCGACAGTACGTTCATCGGCTTGTTGAACAGGATCAGCGCCATGGCGACGGGCTTAGAGCGCCATTCGTCGAAGCGGAAGCGTGATCGGCGCGGAAACGGCGGGGGGCTGCGGACTGGCCGGACTCAGACCGGTGTTCCGAACACGTCAGGCCGGGCATAGTGGCCGGAGATATCCAGATCGAAGCGCGCCCGCACCACGTCGGCCGGATCGACTTCAGCCACCACCAGGCCTTCCTCACCATAGAGCGGGCCGGCCAGCACTTCTCCCAGCGGCGACACAATGCAGCTGCCACCGCGCAGCATCGGCGCATCCTCGGCCCGGTCGCGCAGGGTCACCGGCTGACCCAGCGCCTCGGTCGCAGCGGGCTGATACTGGCAGGCCGTGACCACAAAGCTCCGCAATTCGTAGGCAATGTGGCGCATCGAGACATGCCACATGTCGCGATCGTCAACGGTCGGTGCGCACCACAGGGTCACGCCCTTGGCATGCAGGGCCTGGCGCAGGCCCGGCATGTAGTTTTCCCAGCAGATCGCCGCTCCGGCCAGCCCTGCCCGGGTCGGCAGGGTCGGCAGCACCTTGCCATCGCCTTGCCCCCAGACCAGCCGCTCGGCCGCGGTGGGCATCAGCTTGCGGTGGCGGGCGACCAGCTGGCCTTCTTCACCGATCAGCAGCGCGACACAGTAAAGCGTGCCGCCAGCCCGCTCGATCGCGCCCACGACCATGGCCGTAGAGGTCCGCCGGGCCAGGTCGCACAGCGCCGCCACCTCGGCCCCGTCGAGGTCGATCGCCTGTTCCCAATAGGCCAGGAAGGCCTCGCGCCCCGGCGGGGTCCGATAGCCGACCCGCGTACCGAAATCGGCACCACGAGGGTAACCGCCCAGCAGCGCCTCGGGCATGACCAGCAGGTCAAGCCGCGCCTCGGCAATCTCTGCCTCGCGTGCCAGGATCCGCGCCAGCGTGGCAGCGGTCCCTTCGGGCGAAGAGCCGATCTGCAAGGCGCCCAGCCGGGCCTTCGTGATGGTCATGGCTTTGGCTCGATGATGCAGGTTTCCGGGATTTCCGTGATCGTGCAGAGCGTTATGGCCAGTGTCAAGCAGGTCACGTACCGCCCCTGCCAGGTGAAGTCTCCCGATAGTGCCAGCCATCGGATCGATGAACGATACTAAAGGCGGGCTTCACCCGGAGCAACCAGCACCCTATGGCCCCACCCATAGCAGGAGGATTTCCCGATCATGCGCAAGCTTACCGCCAGCCTCGCCTTTGCCGCCCTGGCCCTGACTGTGCCCGCCAGCCTTGCCGCGCAATCGTCCCCGCCACCCTTGGCACCGCTTGCCCCCAGCGCCGCCGCGACTGCCGAACTGACCCGGTTCCTCGACGCTGAATTCGCCGCCTATCTCAAGACCCAGCCCCAGCTTGCGACCCGCCTTGGTATCAAGGAGGGCGGCGACAAAT
>Ga0315900_10008637_pt1 | contig 13079 bp, 2 predicted proteins | sample LakEriMetagenome_FD_203521 | JGI IMG/M metagenome (GOLD analysis project Ga0315900, IMG submission 203521) | Freshwater fungal communities from buoy surface, Lake Erie, Ohio, United States - Buoy 12 MA114 | ecosystem: Environmental > Aquatic > Freshwater > Lake > Lake biofilm | place: USA: Lake...
CGGCGAAGGGCAGTGCCCCGCATGCGGCGTGAAGAACGACTCGAGCCGGCGATTCTGCCGCGGGTGCGGTGAGGCGCTGGAGGCCCCCTGCCTTTCGTGCTCGAAGCCCATGCCGATGTGGGAACACATCTGCGGCCAGTGTGGCACGAAGCAGGCGCCGCTCCTCGAGGACCGCCGCGGCGAGATGGCGGCCCGGCAGGCGGAGGCCGAGGGGCTGCTCAAGGACTACGACTTCGACCAAGCCGAGCGGATCACCGCCTCACTTCGCGACGAGCCCGACCCCCGGCTCAAGCAGCTCGTCCCGTGGGCGACCGAGTTCGTCGCAAAGATCGGCAAGGCTCGCGAGGCACAGTTGGCCCAGGCCGGCGTGCGAATTGCCGAGGCACTCAAGCATGAGGGCTCGTTCGACTATGCATCGGCGGTCCATGCTCTCGAGCAGGTTCCGGAGATACTCCGTAGCCGGGCTCTCAGCGGTCATACCGACACCGTTGAGACCGCGTTGGCCCGCGTCAGCGAGAAGAAGGCCGAAGTCAGTCGGCTTGAGCGATTCGTGAAGGAGCGAATCACATCGCGTGAGCTCAGCGAACTACTTCCACATGTCCGCCAACTTCTCTTACTACGACCCGACAGGACGGACGTCAGGAAGCTCTGCTCTCAGCTTGAGGAAAGGCAGCAGAAACTGGTCGCCCAACGCGACGAAGCGATCAAACTCGCTCGCAGCCATCTCGCTTCGAAGGACTACGAGTCCACAATTGCAGCACTCCGCACAATTGATAGATCGGTCATAACGCCGGACGTCGAGTACATACGCGCCGACGCCGCCACTAGCTTGAAGCGGCTACAGGTCTTGATGCAGGAAATCAGCCTAGGCACGAAAGAGAAACAACTCGAGGGACTGATCGGAAAGGTCGAGGAGGCTTTGCAGCTGAAGCCCGGCCACGGCGAGCTTGTGAAGCTTCGCGACGCCTTGCAAGCCCGTGAGACGAAGATCGATGCGGATATCGAATTGGCGCTGGACAAGGCAAGACAACTAGCGAACAACTGCCGCTTTGGAGAGGCCACTTTGCTTCTAGTAAGGATTCCTGAAGGAAGGCAGTCGGCTCTGATTCGAGATCATATTCAACGCTTTGACTCCTTGGCTCGCGCAAAAGCCGCTGCTGCAAAGGCAGTCAAGGCTGATGCCGACTACGACGAGGCCTGCGGGACAGCCAATCTCTACGACCTATTGCTGCAGCAGAATAGAATTTCCGACCCCGAGTTCACGGCGGCCCACAAAACGTTGCAGGCCGCTCGTGCTGACCAAGTACGCACGCAGCGATGGATGTCGCAGCTCCGCAAGGCTGCGACATGGGCTGTTGTTGGAGCGGTCGTAATCTCGGCAGGTCTTTGGGTGCGCGGATCGCTTCGCGCACGATCGCTAAAGGCTGCACTTGCATCCGGTCGCTGGGATGACGCGCTGTTGCTCGACTCTAGCAACGCCGAGGCATACCTTCGCAGAGCTGTTGCACGAGCCTCTGGCGATCGAAAGTCTATAGAGGCCGCCTTGGACGATGTCGAGCAGGCAACGAAGCATAGGGCCGATCCTGCCGGCCTGCGGGATGCGAGTGCCCGAGTGCATGCGGCCTATGCCGCTTCGTTGGCGACCGCAGGTGAAATGAAATCTGCCGAACAGGAGTTTGCGAAGTGCGAGGAACAGACCGCAGCCAGCGATGTTGTCTCTGTAGCGCGCGCGGCACTCGTGGACGGATGGACCCGGCAAGCGACGAAAGCTCTGGATGACAAAAATCCCACCAAAGCCCGGGAGTGCTGCCTGGCTGCTCAGCGTCACGGCGCGGCGTCTCCAGAGTTCATCCAGGCGTTCTCGGACAGCTGCAAACTGCTGGCGCAGGATGCTCTGGGCCGTTCGAACACTAAGGCTGCGATTGGGTTTCTGGTTGAGATGGGAGAAGCATCGTCGGCGACGTTTGCTGCGACCATGTCGAGTGACACTATGACGCCTTTGCGGGACGACGTCGCAGCCTCTCTGCAGAAGCGATTCAAAGCTCTGAGTGACGAGCGGCAGTATCCGAGAGCCATCACGAGCCTGATGTCGTTGAGCAACGTCGCCCCAGCGTCCTTCTCGACTTTGCTCGGCGAGCTCAGCTCATTTCCTGCCGATGCCATACTCGCACTTCCGCCGCTTCAAAATAGCGTAGGCATGGCATTCAAACTCCTGCCGGCGGGTGAATTCATGATGGGCGACGAGAAAGCGGAGGGCGGAAGCAAGACGAAGCAAACGGTACCCCGGGTCTTCTTCATGGGAGTCACGGAAGTCACGAATGAGCAGTACTCTCGCGTGATGGGCGATCTTCCGCTTATTGTGCGCAAAAACAAGCGGACAAATCCGCAATGCGCTGTTGACGGGGCGACATGGGACGAGGCCGTTGCATTCTGTAAAAAACTCTCTGCGTCCCAATCCCCCGCACTCCCCTTAGCAGTACGCTACCGCCTCCCCCTCCAGTCTGAATGGGAGTATGCGTGCAGGGCGGGCAGCACAACAAATTTTTGCTTCGGCACATTTACGAATGAAATGTCTAGCGGCTGGGGTACGCCAGACAGCGGGGGAGAATTAGCTCAGTACGCATGGTTCGACAAAAACTCACCTGAGGTCCGCAATAGCTTCGGAGATTCCTGGAAGGTGAGTAGCCCGGTAGCCACGAAATTAGCAAACAAGTGGGGTCTGCACGACATGCACGGCAACGTGTGGGAGTGGTGCTCCGATTCAGACAAACCCGGCTATTACGTCTCCCGAGGAGGATGCTCCATCAGTTCTCCTGAGTCCTGCAGGTCTGCGTGCAAGGATTACGTTGAACGGCCTGATGGGAAGGGTGTCGATACAACCGGCGTGAATCGAGGATTTCGGGTCGTTATGCAGATTGGGGAGTAGGCTGAGCTTTGCGGCTGCTGTCGCGTGGCACATGCCAGCTTCCGCTTTACCCCCCTCTCATCGTCAGCTTGGCGTGCATAGCGATTCCCCGTCAACACGCCGGGGCGCAATGAATCAAAGCAGCGACCAACTCGTTTCACCGACTCGTGGATCACCTGTTGGTGTCCGGACGAAATCTGATCGCGACTCTGCTATCTGGCTTACGCGGTTCACGAGCGAATAGGAGTCCTACCCGCACCATTCCCGCCATGCCTCGACGATGAAGACCATCGCGAGCGTGTCGAGTTCGCAGTAGCGCAACAGCGCCTTCTGGATAGCCTGGCGGCGGGCGTCGGTCCAGTCGTAGAGGACCAGGTCGGCGTAGGCCTGCATCGCCGCACCGCCGCTCCGAAGCGTCTTCATGTATTTGCCGTTGCCTTCTCCGGCCTGCGGCGAGCCGCCACCGATGGCCGGCAAAAGCAGGTACGGGTCGCGAATCTTTCCGTCCGACTCGTCCACCCACGCCATGTCGGAAAAATTGTGGCTCGGAATGCCGCCAGAGGCACCATAAATCGGCCGGGAATACTTTCGTCGGAGAAACTCCGATTCGCGGAGGATCGCCGGCAGCACGTCTTTGATCGAGTTGGAACCGCCCATGCTCGGGGCGTAGTAAAACCGCTTCACGAGCCGGCAGAGGTCGATCACCTGTCGCGTTGGTTCACCGTCACCGGCTGGTGCGATCGCATTGATGAAGGCGAGCAACTCGGGCGAGTTGCCGATCTCGTCCTGGCGGGAGCAAATCTGACCAGCCAGCGACCGCAGCGTGGAGACCTCGTGCGGGGCATAGTGCAGAATGGCACCGTCGTCATCGCCGACCTGCTCCCGGAGGGCCGCCACGAATGCTGCATTTGGGCTTGCCCCCTGCTGCGTGCAGAGAAACTCACCGGCATGCTCTAGGCGACCGTCGGCGTGCATGACATGGTGCGAAAACTGAAACGCCACGAGGTCAAGCGGTCGGCTGCCACTGTGGAAGGGAATCGCCGATCGGCAGGTTTCGAAGTCGATGAAATGCAGCGGAAACCGCCAGCCGGCCATCTCTGCGCGAAGGTTCTCCTTGTCGAGGAAGAACGAGCCGTCTTCGCTCAGGCACTTCGTCACCTGCAGCCACTGCCGCTGCGACAGGGAAAGCCCGGGCTTACCGTCGTCGCGTGGGTCGATATCGGCCTGCTTCACTGCGGCCATGTGCAGCCGCCGCTCGTCGAGTAGCGTCTTCTTCCTCGCGGCCGAGAGCCCGCAGATCGCGAACGCGAGCGGCTTCTCGAAATCCTCCGCTGTCCAGCCGAGCAGACTCGTCCAGCATTCCCGCTTGCCCGATTTCTCCCCCACGGCCAGCGCAAACGGTGAGGCATCAAATTCACACGTGAGGCAGGCGGGCGACAGCGGAGCCTGGAACTTGCGGTCGTCGCGATAGTACTCGGCGAGCGCGGCGACGAAGTCTTCGAACGAGAGCGACCGGTCGCCGAGCGTGTAGCGGTCGCGCAGCACGCGGTCGCACACGCCATCCACGCTCACCGCCCGCATGACCGGCGCGGCAAGGTCTTCGTCACCGAGGGCCACATTGGAATCGTCCATCGCGGCTGCGGCCTTCGCCGCAAGGCCGTCTGACGGCGCCCGCCGGCCCTTGTCTGGCAAAAATAAAAACGCCTGCACGATCGTGCCGGGGAATGCCTTGGCGATCACGTGCTTCTGGAACGTCACGTCGCGGACATACGACAGCCAAGCCGAGGCGATGCCGGACGCGGTCGTGAAGTCGCCGTCGTCCGATTCGGAATAGCCCTTCGACTTGACTTCGTAGAGCTCGATGCCGGCCGGCGTCTTGCGGAGAATGTCGGCCCGGATGAACAGGTCACCGTGGCGGATCGCGGCCTCGAAGATCGTCACGTCGGGCCGAGCAAGCAGTTCGTTGGTCCGTCGTAGAGATTCCTCGATTTGGAGCGTGTCGACGAGCACGCCACCGGGAAAGTACAGGCGGGCGAGCGCCCCGACGCGGTTGCCCTCGTGGGCCAGCGACTCCATCGTGGGATCGCTCTGCCATTTGTTGGCATATTCCCCCGACTTGCCGGTGTAGAAGAGTTTGGTCGGGCATGTGCAGGCCATCGCGAAGCGGGACTTCGTCAGGTAGCGGGGCTTCGCGTGTGCAGGGGCAAACCAGTGTCGCAATTGCTCCACGCCGCCGGCGGCCGGCGCGGCAACAACGGCCTGAATCGCGAGCGACACGCCCGATGACGGGGCATCGGCCGAGTCATACACAGACTTGCCGCCCTGCAGTGAGCCCTCGATCTCGATGCGCACGCCCTCGCAGAGCAGCTCGATATCTCGCAGCGTTATCACAGCCCGATCGAGCGCTCCGGAACGGCCCGCAGGCCCTGCTGCCTTGAGCCAGTCGCCGAGGGATTCGAGATCGAGGAAAGCCTGCTCGAGATCTGTCCGCACGACCGCCCGGCAGAGCGGGTCGCGGCGCAGCTGGTCGAGCTGCGGAACGATTTCCGCCCGCAGACCATCGACCGCCGCGGCAAAGTCGGCGGCAAACGCGCTGCCCTGCTGGGAGATGGCCGAAAGTGACGAACCCGACGATAGCTCGCCGTCGAGTTCATCATTCTCTGACGCAAAGAACTGCAGCGCGGCATCGGCTGCGGCAACGAAGCCCGCCAGCCGGCGCAGGCAGTAGCGCTGGCGGTGGTACGAGCCTGTCTGAGCCACGTCACTTGCCGATGCGGCCACCGCACGCTCGAGAGCTTTTGAAAATGTGTCGTGCGGCACGGCCAGGGCGAGGCCTTCGGCCGTCGTGAACTTGGCCACCGTCACGCCCAGCACTTCGCCAGTGGCGGCGTCGAGCACCGGGCCGCCAGAATTTCCGGGGTTGAGCGTCGTGCTCAACGACCACCGCCGTGGGCTCGAATCATCGGAATACACCGGCCCCAGCCGTCCGTCCGTGACGACGTTTGCGAGCCGCTCTCCGTTGGCTCCCACGCCGGGGCTGCCAATGACGACGATCCGGTGGCCATTCTGATGCTCGAACCGATAGCGCAAGCCGAGCGGCGGGATGCCAGGGTCGATCGTCAGGAATGCCAGGTCGTGCTGCGGATCTTCTGCAACGAGCGAAACGCGATGCCCGGAGGGCGCGTGCGAGGCGGTATCGAAAAACAGCGCCTCGATGCTTTCGGGAGCCTCGTCCGCCACCACGTGATAGTTGGTGACAAGAAGCCCTGGCGACGCCACGAATCCGGAGCCATGCCCTCCGCGGCAGGCGATGACGGCCACAGACCGCAGCGCATCACGGATCGGATCTCCCGACGGAGCTGAGCCGGGTCCGACCGGCGGCCCGCTGGCTGGTCGCTGCACCGCTTTGTCAGGGATGGGCGGAGGCAGTTGCCTCGCCGCGGCTGCCCCATCGGAGCGGATTGGCAAAACGGGCGGTAAAGGCGGCGGGGTGGCGAGCCCGGCGACGAGCGGTGAGACAGGCATCGGCGGCGGAGGGCTGCGTTGAGCAGGGGCCGCGAGTTGCGGGTCTTCGTCGAGCTGCACTTGCGCGACCGGCACGACGTGTATGGGCACGAGGTCGATCTCGAGTGTTTGCCCGAAGCGAAGTGGAATCAGGCATGCGCCCGTCATGCGTTCGCCATCTACGACGATGCTGGCCCGACCGCCCGAATGGAGCCAGAACATCCGACCGGCGTAGAGCAGCCGCAGGTCGCCCGCGAGGGCGGCCGGCAGATGCGAGATGACGATGGCGCTGTCCTTTGCTGACCGGCCGATTGTCGCGTGACGATAGAGGAAGACGTATTCCTCCTCGGGGACGTTGTTGAGCCGGCGGATTCTCGCCGCCTCGATGCCACAACCCTTTGCAACCTGCCATAGCCGTGATGGCTGCTCACCCGTTATTTCGAAGCAGACGTCATCCCACTCGAGATCCGAGCGGAAGTCGGGATCGTCGGGATTCTTTCCGAAGATTGCCAGCTCCATCTCGAGCGAGAGCGAGGCAGAGAGTGGCGATGGTAGGTCGAGGTGACGGCCGCCCTGGGCATCCATGTAGGTGAACGTCTTCTCGCCCTTCACGGGATCGCAATCGACGTCGATTCCCTTGGCGGACTTCTCGTCGGTGAGCACGAGCCCGTCATCGCTGAGATCGAGTGCCATGTGGGTGCGGGAGATGCCGCGGCTGCCCTCGTCATGCTGCTCCGACCGCGGCAGAAACCGCAGGCAGACATCGTTCTCCGTACGTCGCTGTCGCCCGAAGGTCGCCCGCTTCTTGGCGAACACATGAATGCGTCGACTGCCGCAGATGAGCGAGATCGCCTCGGCTCTGGATGCCTGGGGCACCTCAATCAGCCGCGGCAACCGCCCTTGAATGTCGTGATTGACCTTGAGCTCATATTCAAAAACAACCGACTTCTCGGGGGCTGTGATCGGCTCTGCCGGCTGATGCGGTGAGAAGTTCTGCAGGTTGATGATGCTCTTGTCGTCCCCCTTCAGCACCACGCGGCTGAAGGACCGCAGGTCATGCCCGGCAAGATTCACGACCGACTGGCCGTCACCATCGATCACGAGTTCCCGCTGGCCGCTTGAGGCATCGGGAATGTTGAGTCGTATTCGCGTCTGCAAAAACCGGGGCTGGCCAGCCGCGACGTGTGAAAACGTGACAGCCACGTCGATCACATACAGCCCGGGCCGTGCATCGAGACCGTTGGTGGTCAGGCTGAACGGCACGTAGAACGACCAGAGGCCCGCCTCCTCCGTTCGCACCTGCCGCAGCGGATCGGTTGGATCGTTGTCGAGGCTTCGATCAACAGTCACCTTCACCGTGGGCCGGCCGGCGATTCCCGAGGCAATGAGACTGAAATGCGGTCGGGCGGCGCGGCCTACCTGAGGCAATTCACCCCAGTCCACGAGCAGACGGGGCCGTTGCCGTGCAGCCAAAATCGTCTCGAGTGCCGCTTCGAGATCAGCGCGATCTAGGCCCGCAAGGGCCGAATCGGCAAGCACAGCCTCACGGATCGCGTCGCTGGGCGTCTCGCCACTGAAGCGGGCCTCGATGAATTGCCCAAGATGGCCCTGGAGCGCGGCGATCGCGTCTGACGTACCCAAACCAGCCTCCTCTGCGGTCTGATTTGTCGTCCATCAGGAACGGGGCGGCGGGGGAGGCGGCACAGTGGCGAGAATGCCGGCGAAGTCTCCGCACTCGGCGATCGAGACCCAACCTGCCATGCCTGCCTTCCACACGAGCGAGTCGGCGGCCACCTGACCGCGCTGGAGCATCGCCTGCACCTGCTGGAGAGTGTGTGGTCCCGACTGCCCACCTCCAGCGGCGACATGCCATTCGGCACCCACCGTCGCCATGGGCGGCGGGGCTGCGGGCGAGGCTGCGGGCCTAGGAGGCGTATGAGCGGCCGCCAATCCGCCGATCATTTGGGCCACCGCATCCTGCTGGCCCTTGAGAGCCTGCTGGAAGACGCCGGCAATGGCATCGGCCTTCGATTTTTCCGCCTCGCTCAGCTTCTCGTAGAGACGCAGTCTCTCCTCGTTGAGGGCTTGTTGGTCGGTCCGCCCGGCGATCTGAACATCGGCTTGTGACCGCGCCTCTTGCATCTTGAGCTCGGCGAGCACCTTGGCGTTGTCAGCATTGCTGCCGGCGATCAACGCCTCGGCGCTGAGCGTGCCCATCGTCTTGAGCTTTTCGATTTCGTGAGATTGGCTCCGAGACTCCGCCTGGGCCTTCAGTTCGGCGTCCAGTTGCACCTGCCGAGCATGACCGTCGAAGTTCATGTCCTGAACCCGCTTCAGCCGGTCGAACTGGGCATCGGACTCGCGGCCGCCCAGTTCCAGCTCGAACTCCCGCCGCTGCCGTTCGGCAACGATTTTCTGGGCCTCGACCTGAGTTGCAGCCTCGGCCTCCAGGAGTTGCAGGCGGCGCTTCCGCTCGGCCTCTTTGACCGCAAGCTCGGTGCGCAGGGACTCCTCTCGTTGCTCGTGCAGGAGCCGCTCCCATGAGCGGTCGTGTTTTTGCCGTTGAATCTCCCGGATCCGCTCCCACCTCGACACGAAATCCTTTTTCTGCTCTTCGCGGCGCTTCTCAGCCAGCTCGATCTCGCGGGCGACTTCGTTTCGCCATTGCAGGTTCTCGACGGAGTTGGTGGCTTCGGCCAGTTGCAACTCGTTCTTGCGGGCGGCCAGTTCTAACGAGTGCCCCACCTGCTGCCGCAGTTGGTCAATCTCCTGCTGGCGATTGACGTCAAGCACCTCGACGATGTGGCGCCGAACAGCCTCACGGTCGTCTTTTCGCTGTTCAAAGCCCTCGACAAGCTGGTCCATCTCCTCCTTGCGAAGCAGTCGAGCCTTGTCCACCTTGGCGATCAGCGTCTTCAGTTCTTCCTCGCTGCGAGCTTGGTCGAATTGGTCGGAGATCGCCACGTCGCGAAGCTTTTCGCGGAGCCCAATTCGATCTGTCAGGATGCCGACATCGTCTCCCATCCGCTGGTTGGTGAGCCTTTCGCCGGCCACCTCGACGTTGTTTTCCTTGACTCGCTCCCAGTGCTTCTCCATGCCGGCCGTCTGCATGGCGAGGCTTTCCATGCTGAATACGTTGAGCCCGTAGCGACGAAATGACGGCGCGACCGCATCCACGATCTGCTGGCCAACCTTTGCGGCGATGGCGGGCCCGCGAAGGTCGGCGGCCTTGAGCCGGGCCGTCGCCACCCACGCCTCCTGCTTGATTGCCGGAGTGAGCCGCTCCGCGAGTTCCAGGACGGGGTATTCCTTCCGCGGCCCCATCATGTTCCGCATGAAGACAGCCGGATCATGAATCTGCACGCCGATGTCGAGCCGCAGTTCGATCGGCACGTCATCAGCGCTGATGAATCCATTGCATTCGACAGGCAGGCGAACGACATCAGAACGCGTGAGAACGATCGTGGCCGTGCCCTGCCGCCAGAACTGCAGCTTGTCGCGGATGTCGTGAAACGTGAACTCGCCGGCCGGGATCTCGCCAATGAACCGGCCATCCACCACGGCGCAGGCTCTTGTGCCCGGCTCGATGATGATGCTGTTCTTCAACCAGCCCCTCGGAATGTCGTTGTCTTCTAGCGACAGTTTCCTGGCGAAGATCTCAACTGGGGTTCCCCATCGCTGGTTCTTGGGAGCGTCTGCCATGCTTCGTATCTCCAGTTCCCGGGCAAGCCCTCGGCCGTGCCTTCACCGCCAATCTGCGGGAGGCGCCCCTAGGGCGACGATCATCCGGGGAGAGTATAACGAGTCCCCCCTCCTCTGGCAGGGGGCGTAGTGGGGCGCGTCATCGGCCTGTGCGGCACCGCGAGTCCCGGCTGAATCGGGACGCCGGCGGCGGACTTCTCGCCTCAGCGGTACCGCGCAAGCCCCATGCCAAAGGGCCTCGCGGGCCACCGCCGGTTCACGCTTGCCCAAAAAAGTTCTCGTCGGCTTCGCCGGCAAGTTCATCGGCACCCGTGCGGGCCAACGGCCGGGCATCGACCGACGCAGTGGGCCTAGCCTTACGACGCAGTTGCCTTCGGACGAACCACAGCCAGGCGCAGGCCAACGCCGCGATCGGCAGCCATTTCAAAATGACAGCATCACTGGTCGCATCGAATCGCTCCCGGGCAAAAATAGTGACGGCCCATGCACAGCCTGCCGTCACGGCAACCAGCACAATCGCGTTCGTCACAGTGGCCCGCACAGCCTTGCGCTGCCGTGCCCTCGCATCTGCCTCCTGTACAGCCTGATGTTGCTTGGCGATCGCCTCTTCGACTGGGCGAACGACCGCCCGAAACTCTGGATCCTCGAGATTCGCCAAGCCGAGGAGCGAACGATATTTTTCAAGGGCCGGCACGATACGCCCCTCATCGACCGACTCTCCGGCCTTGCGGGGCTTCAGTCGCGTCATCATGTACCCCATCGCGACGATCTGCGCTTTGGCGTCACTCTCGTTGTCAGCGACGACACTGCCGCGAATTTCTTTTCCCGAGGCCGCATCTATCGCCTCAAAAGAAAAAGCCGGAGCATCGCTCTCGGCGATTGCCGCGAACACCGCACGCCTCGACTGTTCCATGTCCGCGCAGGAGTCCAGCAAACGCGCCGCTTCTTGCGTCCGTCGCTGTGAAGAAATCTTTTCGAGCGCAGCCGTTGCTTCTGCGAAGCGGCATTTTTGCCATAGCGTCTTCGCCTGCTTTACAACGCTGTCTACCTCTGAGCGGATCTTTTGTTCGCGCTCAAGCAGTGACTGCCGGAGTTTGCGTACTTCCTCGTCGGCCGCCTTGAGCTCCAGCAAGTCACTCACGGTTGCCAGAAGACCGTCGTACCGCTTCTCAGCCAACGCCGCCTTGATCGTCGCGAACAGCGACACAACGCGGCCATGAGCGGATTCGGCCTGCTGCAGAAGGAACTCCACCTCGGGTGTAGCGACAGACGCATCGACCTTTTTGAGAGTGGAGATCGCTCCGCCGTAGTCTTGCATTCCATAGAGCTTGGTCGCTTCTGAAAAAAGTTGGTCTCGCTGTTGCTCGAGCTTTCGGTCGCGCTCGAGCAACTGCGATTTCAACTTCGACAAGTCCTGCCGATCCGGCCGCAGCTTGAGAAATGCGTCAACCTCTGTCAGCAGGCCGCCGAACTGGCGACTCGCGATTGCGGCTTTGATCTTCTTTTCGAGCGAGATGCACTGCGACTGCTTTCCCGACAGCCTATCCAGAACCTGCGCGGGACTATCTCCGTCATCTCCCACCACACTCGTCCGCAGTATTTCGGGGATCTGCGAAAGCGAGTGAAGGCCCGACTGATAATCGAATGCTTGCTCGTGCCTTAGGGCCTCACGAACCAGCGTATTAGCGCGCTCCACCTGCTCCTTGCGAGCCTTTTCGACTTGGGGCAGAAAGGTGATTGCCCAGGGGCGTAGATGATTCAGGCGAGGATCGGATTCATCGCGGAGCATCGCTGCAATCCGCTCGGCTTGGTCGAAGTCGTAGTCCTTGAGCAGCCCTTCGGCCTCTGCCTGCCGGGCCGCCATCTCGCCGCGGCGGTCCTCGAGGAGCGGCGCCTGCTTCGTGCCGCACTGGCCGCAGATGTGTTCCCACATCGGCATGGGCTTCGAGCAAGACAGGCAGGGGGCCTCCAGCGCCTCACCACACCCGCGGCAGAATCGCCGGCTGGAGTCGTTCTTCACGCCGCATGCGGGACACTGCCCTTCGCCGAGTTCCGTAGCCGCCGGGGCCGAAGCGACGAGACTCGTCTTGAGGGCGTCGCGAAACTCGCGTGCCGACTGGTAACGGTCGTCCTTCGACTCTTCGAGCGCCTTGCCGAGCACGCTCGTCAGGCCGGGGGGAAGCAAGTCAAAGCGGATGATCTTCGGACTGCGGCCGGTGACCATCTGGTAGAGCGAGGCCGCCAGGCTCCAGAGGTCGCTGCGATGGTCGACGAGGGCCGCGTCTTTCCGCTGCTCGGGCGGCATGAAGTCGGGCGTGCCCAGCACGGCCCCGGTCATCGTCATCTGGTGATCCGTCGCCTCGGCCTTGGCGAGCCCAAAATCCGTCAACTTTGGCAGGCCGTCCTTGGTGAGCAGAACGTTTGCGGGCTTGATGTCGCGGTGGACGATCCCAAGGTCGTGCGCCTTGGCGAGACCGTCGCAGAGCTGGCAGGCGAGATCGACGGCCTGCTCCAGCGGTAATGCTCCGTCTCGACACCGGTCGAGGAGGCTGCTGCCGTCCACGTATTCCATGATCAGGAACGGCCCGTCGGCAGCGCGGCCGTAGTCGTAGATCTGCACGACGTTGGGGTGGTTCAGGGCCGCGATGGCCTTGGCCTCGGTCAGAAACCGACTCACGGCCGTCTTGCTGCGGGCCGCCTCGCCTAGGATCCGCTTGATCGCCACCTTCCGATCAAGCCGGGTGTCGAGGGCGAGCAGCACCTCGCCCATCCCGCCGCGACCGAGCGTGCCCTCGGTCTTGTAGCGGGCTGCGAGATCGACGACCTCGATGTCGTCGAAAACCGTGTCGATGCCGGCGGCGTCGCCACCGCCGAGCGTTCGCTCATCGCCGAGGCTCGCGTCGGCCCGTGGACGCTTGGCACGTCCTGCGAATGTGGCCTCACCGCCGAGGCTCAGGCTGTCGTCCTG